>JAESGH010000359.1_pt1 | contig 37037 bp, 37 predicted proteins | sample 9269641 | NCBI WGS metagenome assembly JAESGH01 (sample SAMN14515345, study PRJNA621665) | algae metagenome | isolation source: Phormidium tanganyikae FI6-MK23 and co-occurring heterotrophs from granitic... | place: USA: Fort Irwin, California | collected 1998-05-24
GGGATAGCCCCCCTCGACATAGTCGATGCCGAGCTTGTCGAGCATCGCCGCAACCGCGCGCTTGTCGTCGAGCGAGAAGTCGACACCCGTGGTCTGGGCGCCGTCGCGCAATGTCGTGTCGAAGAGGTGGATACGGGCGAGCGCCGCGTCGCCGCCTTTGCGCGGCGCGGCTTCAGCCAGTGTGGTGGGAGCTGCCGTGCTCATAGCCTTGACCGCAGCCGGTAGCGCAGCACCTTCGGCATCACCATGGCGAGCATGACGAGCTTCATCGCGATCGAGAGCGAACCACGCTTGCGGATCTTCGGGGTCTGAGTGGTCATTGTTCTTTGGTTTCTTTGCCTTGGATCTTGATGAGTGAAAGGCAAGCGGCAACGAACTGCTTTGCTTGCTCGACGGCGAGTTCGGCTTCGGCCCGTTCATGAACGCCGTCGCCATAATCGGCGAACAGGCGCAACTGTTCCTCACGACCGATCAAGCGGCCGGTCGCAAGCGGCATCAGGCCTTGCTTGACGATGCGCAGATTGAAGAGCCTGATAAGGCCGGCATGGCTCTTGATCTCGCGCGTATCGACGCCGTCGACAGCCTCCAATGTACCGCGAGCAGCGTCATAACAGGCATAGTAGGCGCGATTGACAGCGCCATCGAGGTCACCTGCGCCGAGCAGAAGCTCGGCGGAGCGCAAGGATTGCTCGGCCTTTTCCAGATGCGGCCTCATGGCTGCATCTCGATCAGCTTGCCGTCGCGGCGCGCGGCTGCGAGCAGCTCGGCGAAGCGTCCGCCTGCTTCCCGCCCCTCCCATTGCGCCTGCGTGAAGGGCCAAGGCTGGATCATCAGCCCGGTGTCCGTCAGGGCATCGAAGGCGAGGTCGACGAGCCGCATCTTCTCGTCGACCGGCGTCCCTGCGAGTGCCTTCAGCACAATGGCAATATCCGCATCGCTGTCGGAGCGATGCTCGCCACGCGCCCGGCTACCGAACAGATAGGCCGCGACGAAGCGATGACCGTAGCTGTCGACCAGCCTCTGCCGATAGGCGGCGAGCGCCCGCGAAACTGCAGGCTCGCTCGGCGGCGCCAGCAATTCCGCGAGATCGTTCACCGCTTCACCTCCCAGCTGGTAATCAACTCGCCGGTGGCCGGGTCCTTGCCATCCATGAGCACGATGCCCATCGCGACGAGTTCGTCGCGGAGACGATCGGATTCAGCGAAATTCTTCGCCTTGCGGGCGGCGAGACGGGCGGCGATCAAGCTCTCAACAACAGCAGCGTCGACATTTGCGCTGGACTGCTTTGCGGTTGCCCATGCATCAGGCGTCTGTTGGAGAACTCCAAATACCTGCGCAGAAGCACGAAGAACTGAAGCGCCTGATCGACCTCCGAACTGCTCGATATTGGTCAAAGCCTCATTCACTGTCACGCCAACCGTGAAGCGAGCTATGGCGCGCAATCGCGTGATTGCTGCGGACGTATTGAGATCGTCGGAAAGCGCCGATAGCACTTCCGGATCAGGGGCAGCCTCGTCGTATCCATACAGATCGAGTGCGCGATACCACTGATCCAACTCCTTCTCCGCCTCCTCCAGCGCCTTCACCGTCCAGTCGATCGGCTGGCGGTAATGGGTCTTGAGCATGGCGAGGCGCAGCACCTCGCCGGGCCAGGTCCGCCCGCCGAAAGTGTCGGTCGCCAGCAGCTCGTTGATGGTGACGAAGTTGCCGAGCGACTTCGACATCTTCTCGCCTTCGACCTGCAGGAAGCCGTTATGCATCCAGTAGTTCGCCATGCGCGGCGCCCCGCCCGCCGAGCCGAAAGCGCAGCAGCTCTGGGCCAGCTCGTTCTCGTGATGCGGGAAGACCAGGTCGATGCCGCCGCCATGGATGTCGAAGACGTTCCGGGCGGGATCGTCGCATTGCAGGCCGCCGCCGAAGGGCTCGAGCAGGGTCTTCATCGACATGGCCGAGCATTCGATGTGCCAGCCGGGGCGTCCGGGCGTCTCGATGCCGGCGGGTGACGGCCAGCCCGGATCGATCCCGTCGCGGCTCGGCTTCCACAGCACGAAATCCATCGGATCGCGCTTGTACGGGGCGACGTCGACGCGGGCGCCGGCCTCCATCTCGTCGAGCGAGCGGCGGGCGAGCGAGCCATAACGCGGCGCGCCCTTCAGGCCGGCAACGGCCGGGACATGGAAGAGCACGTGCTCCTCGGCGACATAGGCGACACCGCGGGCGATCAGGCGCTCGATGATCGCCTTCATCTCCTCGATATGGCCGGTGGCGCGCGGCTCGTCGTCGGGCCGCAGATTGCCGAGCGCATCGACGTCCGCATGGAACTGCGCCGTCGTCGTCTGCGTGACCTTCGCGATCGCCTCGTTCAGCGGCAGATTGGGGTAATCACGCGCCGCACGGGCGTTGATCTTGTCGTCGACGTCGGTGAGGTTGCGGGCATAGCGGACATGGGCCTCGCCATAGAGGTGCCGCAGCAGCCGGTAGAGCACGTCGAAGACGATGACCGGCCGGGCATTGCCGATATGGGCGTAGTCATAGACCGTCGGGCCGCAGACATACATGCGCACGTTCAGGGGATCGACGGGGGTGAAGACCTCCTTCGTCCGCGTCAGCGTGTTGTAGAGCCTGAGGGTCGGCTGCATCGAAGCGGTATCCTGACGAGAAAGCGATAAAAACGGCGTATCCTGGCCGCTGCCCGGGGCGCTGTCTGTCTTTTCGTTGGGACGATGACGTGAGCAGCCGGCCAGCGAAAGCTAGCGGCAAATAATGCAAATAATGGCGAGGGCTCGCGTCATCCTGCCGTGATGCCTGTCATGTGCGCTTACGTCAAGTGGCAGCTGCGCAACGGTCCGCCAGCGTTACGCTCCCGTCCCGCGAAATCAGCTCTCGCCGCCGCAATGCCGCCACAAGCGGAAGACGGTTTGCGCGCAACCAAGATTGCCGTGGTTCACGCAGTCTTAACCATTTGGAACCAATTTGACATGTCGAAGGTTCAGCCTCGGTCGGGTCTCAGGGACAATATCATGCGCCGCGCCGTCGCTCTGGTCGGGCTCTTCGGAATCATCGGCGCTGGAATGTCGCTGGCGCTGCTGCCTGCGACCGGAACCGTCGCCGCCCCCAAGGCCGAGCGCACCTATCTAATCCCGGCCGGAGACGGCTACGGGGTCGCCGACTGCATTTCCAGCAAATCCGAATGCGGCCAGATCGTCGCCGATGCCTGGTGCGAGTCGCAGGGGCACCGCACCGCCACGGCCTACGGCGTCGCCAAGCCCGAGGATTTCACCGGCTCGACGCCGCGCCAGGCCAGTGCGCCCGCGACCGAGCAGCCGCTGGCCATCACCTGCAGCGGCTAATCCCGACGGGCTAGTTTTCCCGGATCAACACAGGCATTACCTTAGGGCAACCGCGGATCGACCGCGGCTGAACAAGGGGCCGCCGATCATGATCCGCCCAGCTCTCGTTGCAGCCCTCCTCCTGACGACACTCCTACCGGTAGACGCCTTCGAGGGCCGTTATCGGGCGCTCGGCCTCAGCATGACGATCCGCCCGGTCGGCGGCGGCATGTTCAAGGTCGATGCCGAGATCAGCAGCCGACGCTGCGTGGGCGTCATCTCGGCACGCGGCCGCGTCCAAGGCGACCGACTCGTGGCGGAAGCCATGGAGTACGGCGAAACCTGCCGTCTCGACATTCGTCGCAAAGGCCGTGTTCTCACGGTGGCGGAAAGCGGCGCCTGCACGCCGTTCCACGGTGCGAACTGCAACTACGTGGGCAGCTATACGCTTCGCTAAGACAACGGCCCCGAACGCGCTTTACCTCACCCATTCCGAGCATTTCGCCACGTCGCCGCTGGCGCCCCAGGGCATGATCGGCACGCTCGAGGTCGAGTTCTGCGGCGAGCCGTCGATCAGCTTGTCGGTGTAGACCATGTAGATCAGGACGTTGCGCTTTGCGTCGCAGCCGCGCACGATCTGCATCTTCTTCCAGATCAGCGAGCGGCGCTCACGGAAGACGACATCACCCTGCGAAGCCTTCTCCTTGAAGCGGATCGGGCCGATCTGGCGGCAGGCGAGCGAAACGTCGGAGACCTCCTCGGCAACACCGAACATGCCGGAGACACCGCCCTTCTCGGGCACGGTGTAGTGGCAGGCGACGCCCTCGACCACGGGATCATCGACGCCGTAGACCGCGAGCTTGTCGTCCGGGGTCAACATCTTCCAGACCGTCGATTTCTTGAAGATCAGGTCTTCCTGCGCCACGGCCGGCGCGGCGAAGCCGGCAAGCGCGAGCACTGCCGAAGCGGCGAGAAGACAACGACGAAAGCTCATCCAAATTCTCCCAGAGCGTTCCCGAGGGACAGCGGGCAGGATATGGGATGGCGCGCGCTCCCGCACCAGTGCAGGCGCGAGCAATCCTCGAACGATACGACAGGGCGACGACCATGCTGCCGGTGCTGGAAAGCGAGCGCTTGCTTCTCACGCCGCGGACCGAGGCCGACCTCGACTTCGTCGCTACTCTCAACGCCGATCCGCAGGTGATACGCTACATCACGGCGCTCGGCGATCCGGCGATGGGTCGCGAAGGCGTGGCGACGCGCAGCTTCCTGCATGTCGGACGCGGGCTCGGCTACTGGACTGTGTTCGCCCGGGCCGACGAGAGCGATCCGCTCGGCTATGTCGGACTCATTCCGGATGGCGACGACCCGGAGCAGGCCCAGATCAGCTATCGCTTCGCCGCCTGTCATTGGGGACAGGGCTTCGCCCGGGAGGCGGTAGCCCGGCTGCTCCGCTACGGCTTCGAGGCGCTCGGCCTGCCCGAGGCCCTCATCGTCACGCACCCGCAGAACGCAGCATCGTTGCAGCTGGCGACGCGGCTCGGCTTCGAGCCCGACACCACGCGGCATGCTCCGCCTATCGGCGACCCGCCGGTGCCGGCCGCCTGTTTCCGCCAGACCCGCGCCGGCTGGCGCGAATGCGATCAGGCCGCGATCGGCTTGAACGCTAGGTAATAGGCCGCGATCGCGCCGATGAAGCCGAGCCCGGTCAGGACGAGCTTCAGCCGGGTGAAGCCGCTGGCGATCGCGACGGTGCCGTCGTCGAGGATGGGAAAGCGGTCGAGCAGGCGCGCGATGGCGAGGTTCTCGACGATGTCGCAGAGCCCGCCGAAGAGCCAGCCGCCGCCGCAGAGCGCCGCCACCCACCAGGGATAGCCGCGCATCGACAGACCGGCGACGATCAGCCCGCCGACGACCGCATAGACCAGCGCGAAGGCGAGATCGGCCGGCAGCAGCTTGTTGCGGTAGATCGCCCGGCGCTCAGGCCCGTAGAGCGAGAACAGCTTCTCGACATCCTCCTTGGTGAAGCCGTCGAGATCGCTTTCCAAGGCACGGTCGACCTTGAGGCTGCGCGCCCAGAGCCAGGAGAGGAGCAGCGTCAGCACCACCAGTGCCGGCCCCCAGAAGAAGAAGCCGAGCGGGATCAGGGTGGAGTAGAAGGTCGGCAGATCTTCCATCAGGCTCGCGGCTCCAGAGCGTCGTGGCCAAAGCCTAACTTGCCTCGCGCGCCAACGCCACGGCTTCGCGCAGGACCTCTTCGTCGCCGATATGATTGGCGAGGATCAGGACGAGGCGGGCATTGAAGGCAGCGCTCTCGCGCTCGTCGAGATCGCGATGCGCCTGGGTGAGCAAGCGGAAGGCGGCGTCGGGATCGGCGAAGCGCGATTCGCGCGTGAGGCCGCCTGCGGGAGCCATGTTGGCTGCGGCATTCATCCCCTGCCCTCCATCCGCTCGATCGCGGCCTCGACCGCGCCGCGCTCCAGCTGCCGGAACCGGGCGGCGACATGCCCGTCCGGCCGCAGCAGCACGGCTGCGCCGCCTTCCAAAGCGTAGCGCTGGCGTAAGGTCTCGTCGCCCGCAGCCGGCTCGATCGCAAAGACGCCGGCGGGTGCAAGCTTTGTCGCATCGTCGCCGAGCAGGATCGCCTGCCCCACCGAGAAGGCCTCGCTCAGCCAGGCATGGGAGGCAGCAGCGAGCGGGGCATCAAGGAATGGGGCGCCCGGCTGCAAGCCTGCGTTCCAACTCTCGTCGTCGCTCGACAACGCCGAACCGGCATAGGCTGAAGGCAGCGACAGCCGACCTGAATTGACGAAGCGCTTGGCAAAACCGGTCAGCGGCGCCAGCGACAGCGCAGCTTCGCGCAGCAGGCGCTCGCCCGGGGAGCGCGGCGCGATGAAATCGGTCGCCCGCGTCGAGTTCAGGATGTTCTCGTCGGCGGCGACGACGCGCTCGCTATCATAGCTGTCGAGCAGCGAGACCGGGCTCCTGCCCTGCACGACCAGCGCCAGCTTCCAGCCGAGATTGTCGGCGTCCTGGATGCCGGAATTGGCGCCGCGCGCGCCGAAGGGCGAGACCTGATGGGCGGCATCGCCCGCGAAGATCACGCGCCCGTGCAGGAACCTGTCGAGCCGGCGGCACTGGAAGCGATAGACCGAGACCCATTCCAAGGCGAAATCGCCATGGCCGAGCATGCGCTCGATCCGGGGCCGCACGATCTCCGGCTGCTTCTCATGCTCCGGATCGGCATCGGGGCCGAGCTGCAGGTCGATGCGCCAGATATCGTCCGGCTGCTTGTGCAGCAGCGCCGACTGGCCGGAGTGGAACGGCGGATCGAACCAGAACCAGCGCTCGGTCGGGAACGGCGCGGTCATCTTCACATCAGCGATGAGGAAGCGGTCTTCAAAGGCCTCGCCGCGGAACTCCAGCCCGAGCAGGCCGCGCGTCGGCGAGCGCGCCCCGTCACAGGCGACCAGCCAGTCGGCGTGCAGGGAGTAATCGCCATCCGGCGTGGCGATGGTGAGCTTCGCCCCGTCCTCGTGGTTGTCGAGGTCGGCCAGGCGGTTGCTCCAGCGCAGGTCGACCAGCGGCTCGGCCAGCACGGCGTCGACCAGCGCCGCCTCGACATAGAACTGCTGGAGATTGATGAAGGCCGGCTGCTTGTGGCCGCCCTCCAGCAGGAGATCGAATTCGTAGAGTTCGGTCTCGCCGCGGAAGACCCTGCCCTTCTGCCAGGTCACGCCCTTCTCGACCATCGCCTGCGCCAACCCGAGCCGGTCGAAGATCTCGAGCGTGCGCTTGGCGAAGCAGATGGCGCGCGAGCCCTCGCCGATCCGGTCGGCATCGTCGATCAATACGACCGGAACCTGCCGGCGCGCCATATCGAGCGCCAGCGTCAGCCCAACCGGGCCGGCGCCGACGATGACCACCGGATGCCGGGTGGGGGCCGGCGCATCCTGATCGGCGCTGCGGCGATAGGCGAACTGGCGGAAGGGCTGCATGCGGTGGTGCCTTCAGCCGCGCAGATCCAGCCACATCTGGCGGTCGCGCTCGTCGGTCCAGATGCGTGGATGATCGAGGCCGCCGGCCTCGTCATAGGCGCGGGTGACGTTGAAGGGCAGGCAATGCTCGAAGATCACCCAGTCGCCATAGGACGGCTTCAGTGTCTCGTGGACGCGCTCGAAGGTCTCGCGCAGTGAGCGGCCGGCGGCGACATGGCCTTTCACCGCCTCGTAGAGGTCGGTGAGGAAGGCGCGTGTGCCCTTGATGCCGTCGGCGACCATGCCGCGATTGGTCAGGGCCGCGCCACGGCCAGGCACCATGGCGACCGGGGCGAAGGCCGCGAGCGCATCGAGCGTCGTCGGCCAGTCGGTGAAATGGGCGTCGCCGCAATAGGGTGTCGCGCCGTATTCGACGAGGTCGCCGGCGAAGATCACATTGGTGTCGGGCATCCAGGCGACGATGTCGCCGGCGGTGTGGCCGCGGCCGAGCTTCATCAGCCGGACCTCGCGGCTGCCGAGCCAGATCGAGGCATTGTGCGAGAAAGTCGTGGTCGGCCAGGTCAGGCCGGGGCGGATCGAGTCGGCACCTTGAAAGAGCCGCGGGAAGCGGCCGATCTCGCTCGCCTTGTCCTCCTCGCCGCGCTCGACGATCATCGCCCGCGCCGCGTCCGAGCAGACGACCTCCTTCGCGCCATAGGCGGGAGCGCCGAGCACGCGCACGGCGTGGTAATGCGAGAGCACGACATGGCTGACCGGCTTGTCGGTGACCTCGCGCACCTTCGCGATGACGCGCTCGGCCATGGTCGGCGTCGCCTGCGCGTCGAAGACGAGGACGCTGTCATCGCCGACGACGATGCCGCTATTGGGGTCGCCCTCGGCGGTATAGGCGTAGACGCCCTTGCCGATCTCATCGAAGGAGACGGTCTTCTCGCCGAGATCGGCGGTGGAGGCGAAAGCGGGGGAGGACATCGAACTACCTCGTAAGCTTGTCGATACTGGCGTCATGCTCGGGCTCGACCCGAGCATCTCAGGCAGGAAGAGGCGCTGGGAAGCGCCTCCCCGTCAGGAGATTCTCGGGTCTGCGCTTCGCTTCGCCCGAGAATGACGGTGCGGGCTATTGCGCATGCGGCAGGATATCCTGCTCGATCGCGCCGAAGATAGAATGGCCGGCAGCGTCCTTCATCTCGATGCGGACGCTGTCGCCGAAGCGCAGGAACGGCGTCTTGGGCGCACCGTGCCGGATGGTCTCGACCATGCGCTGCTCGGCAATGCAGGCGTAGCCGAGCCCGCCTTCCGAAACCGGCCTGCCCGGCCCGCCATCGGCGTCGCGATTCGAGACCGTGCCCGAGCCGACGATGGTGCCGGCGACAAGCGGGCGGGTCTTGGCGGCATGGGCGATCAGCACGCCGAAATCGAAGGTCATGTCGACGCCGGCCTGCGGCTTGCCGAAGGGCTTGCCGTTGACCTGGGCGAGCAGCGGCAGGCTAAGCTTGCCATCCTTCCAGGCCGAGCCAAGTTCGTCGGGCGTCACCGCCGCCGGCGAGAAGGCCGAGGACGGCTTTGATTGAAGGAAACCAAAGCCTTTGCCCAATTCGTTCGGAATCAGATTCCGCAAGCTCACATCGTTGACGAGCATGACGAGGCGGATGAGGCCCCTCGCCTCCTCGGGGCTGACACCCATCGGCACGTCGCCGGTGATCACCGCGATCTCGGCTTCGAGATCGATGCCGTAATCCTCGCTCGCGAGCTTCACTGCCTCACGCGGGCCGAGGAAGGAATCGGAGCCGCCCTGGTACATCAGCGGATCGGTCCAGAAGCTCTCGGGCATCTCTGCACCCCGCGCCTTCCGGACCAGCTCGACATGGTTCACATAGGCCGAGCCGTCGACCCACTGATAGGCGCGTGGCAGAGGCGAGGCGCAGTCGTGCTCGTGGAAGCGGAAGGACGGGACTGAGCCATGTTCCAGGCTCTCGGCGAGATCGGCGAGGCGCGGCGCGCAGCGGCCCCAGTCGTCGAGCGCACCCTGCAGCGTCGCAACCACCGGGAAGGCGTCGGTCGCGCGAGTCAGGTCGTTCGAGACGACGACGAGGCGGCCATCCCGGCCATGCATGAGGGATGCGACTTTCATCTCTTTTCAATCCTCGCCGAACAGTGATGATGGCAGCAAATCTGTCCCCGGGAGGAAAGTCCATGCAACGCCGTACGTTTTTGAAGACGGGCGCGCTCGCCGCGGCCGCCGCGCCGATCGCGATGCCCGCGATCGCGCAATCGATGCCCGAGGTGAAATGGCGCCTGACCTCGAGCTTCCCGAAGCAGCTCGACACGATCTACGGCACCGCTCAGCAGTTCGCGAAGATCATGGGCGAGGCGACCGACGGCAAGTTCCAGGTCCAGACCTTCTCGGCCGGCGAAATCGTTCCCGGCCTGCAGGCGCTCGACGCCGTCACCTCCGGCACGGTCGAGTGCGCGCATACGCCGACCTATTTCTACATCGGCAAGGAGCCGGCGCTCGGCCTCGGCACCGGCATCCCCTTCGGCCTCAACGCCCGCCAGCAGCACAGCTGGTGGTTCTTCGGCGGCGGCGAGGAGATCGTGAACGGGGCGCTGGCGAAGTTCAACGCCTACTCGATCCCCTGCGGCAATTCCGGCTGCCAGATGGGCGGCTTCTTTCGCAAGGAACTCAAGACGGTCGACGACCTCAAGGGCCTGAAGTTCCGGATCGGCGGCATGGGCGGGGCGGTGCTGGCCAAGCTCGGCGTGGTGCCGACGCAGATCGCCGCAGGCGACGTCTACCCGGCACTGGAGCGCGGCACGATCGACGCGGCCGAGTTCGTCGGCCCCTATGACGACGAGAAGCTCGGCTTCGTGAAGGTCGCGCCCTATTACTACTATCCCGGCTGGTGGGAGGGCGGCGCCATGCTGCACCTCGTCATCAACCAGGAGCAATGGAACAAGCTTCCGAAGCACTACCAGGCCATCATGCGCAACGCCTGCGAGGCCGCCAACAACTGGATGCTGGCCAAATACGACGCCGTGAACCCCGGCGGCCTGCGCCGGCTGATCGCCCAGGGCGCGCAGCTCAAGGCCTTCCCGCAGCCGATCATGGAGGCCTCGCTCAAGGCGGCCGAGGAGTACTACGCCGAGACCGCGACGAAGAGCGAAGCCTTCAAGAAGGGCTATGAGTCGATGGTCGCCTTCCGCGGCGAGAACCTGCTCTGGTGGCAGGTGGCGGAACTCTCCTACGACGCCTTCATGAACCGGCTGCGCAGCCGCTAGGCTGCGACGTTTCTCCAACCCGTCATGCTCGCCCTTGTGGCGAGCATTCACGTCTTGAACACCGCACTTGGTGAAGGAAGACGTGGATGGTCGGGACAAGCCCGACCATGACGGAAGAAGGGCAGTCAAGGATTCCAGGTTGTTCACTTCGCAAAGTCCCGGAATGACGGCCTTTCACCACGTTTCGCGCTTGTTCGGGTCGAAGCGCTTCTTCAGCCCGCTCCAGCAATCGGCGTAATTGTCCTGCAGCTCCGGCAGGCCGGCGGCATAGCCGGTCAGCCGCTGCGGAAACCTGGTCTCGAACATGAAGGCCATGGTGCCGGTGAGCTTGACCGGCTTGAGCTCGACAGTGCTGGCATGCTCGAAGGCCTGAGTGTCCGGCCCATGGGAGAGCATCATGTTGTGCAGGCTGAAGCCGCCGGGGGTGAAGCCCTCGGGCTTGGCGTCGTAGACGCCGTAGATCAGGCCCATGAACTCCGACATGATGTTGCGGTGGTACCAGGGCGGCCGGAAGGTGTTCTCGGCCACCATCCAGCGCTCTGGGAAGATGACGAAGTCGATATTGGCGGTGCCGGGCGTCTCCGAGGGCGCGGTCAGCACGGTGAAGATCGACGGGTCAGGATGGTCGAAGGAGATCGCGCCAACCGGCGAATAATGCCTGAGATCATATTTGTAGGGCGCGTAATTGCCGTGCCAGGCGACGACATCGAGCGGCGACTGGCCGACCTCGGTGGAGAACAGCTCCCCGCCCCATTTGGCATAGAGGGTCGAGGGCTCCTCGATATCCTCATAGGCCGCGACGGGCGTCAGGAAGTCGCGGGGATTGGCGAGGCAATTGGCGCCGATCGGACCGCGATCGGGCAAGGTGAAGCCGCCACCATAGTTCTCGCAGACATAGGCGCGCGCCGGCCCGCCCATCAGCTCGACGCGGAACATCACGCCACGGGGGATGATGCAGATCTCTCCCGGCTCGATCTCGATGATGCCGAACTCGGTGAAGAAGCGCAGGCTGCCCTCCTGCGCCACGACGAGATATTCGCCATCGGCGTTGAAGAGGTATTCGCGCTCCATCGAGGCCGTGACGAACAGCATATGCGCCGCCATGCCGGCCTGGCTGTCGGCGTCGCCGGCGGTGGTCAGGGTGCGCAGGCCGGTCAGGAAGGTGAGCTTTTCCTGCGGCATCGGGATCGGGCTCCAGCGCAACTGGCCGAGCGAGGGTGGCGTCTCGTCGCGGCAGGGCGCGGTCCGCATCAGTCCCTTGTCGACCAGCGTCCAGCGGCCGCCATGTTTCACGCTCGGACGAATGCGGTAGAGCCAGGAGCGCTCGTTCGACGAGCGTGGCGCGGTGAAGGGCGAGCCGGAGAGCTGCTCGGCATAAAGGCCATAGGCCGCCTTCTGCGGCGAGTTGCGGCCGATCGGCAGTGCGCCCGGCAGGCTCTCGGTCTCAAAGGAATTGCCGAAGCCGGACATGTAGCGGCGCCCGCCCCGGACCTGCTCGCCGAAGCTCGATTGAACCGTGGTCTGCACGTTCATGGCCGGCCTCCTCCCGCTGCGTTTCCGATGCCGGCCGCTTTGACAGACGCTGCCGTTGCGCAATGATCACGGCGGCAGCCTTACGCGGCCTTCTGTCACTCCAATTAGTTACATGTGCAACTAATGTCAACGAAACAAAAGCCCGAACACCGCGCCCTGCATCTCGAGCAGTTCCTGCCCTATCGGCTCAACGTCGTCGGCTTCTTCGCCAGCCGGGCGCTCGGCCGGGTCTACGGCACGCGTTTCGGCATCGGCATCCCGGAATGGCGGGTGATCGCGCAGCTCGGCGAGTTCGGGCAATTGACCTCGCGCGACATCGGCGAGCTCTCGCAGATGCACAAGACCAAGGTCTCGCGCGCCGTCTCCGAGCTCGACAAGCGCGGGCTGGTGACGCGGGCCGAAAACCGGGCCGACCGGCGCGAAGCCTTCGTCGCTCTCAGCGCCGCCGGCCAACGACTCTACGCCCAGATCGTGCCGCTGGCGCTCGCCTTCGAGGAACGCTGGATCGAGGGGATCTCACCGGAGGAGCTGCGCACCTTCGAGCGCGTGCTGGCGCTGCTGACCGAGCGCGGCCGCCATCTCGCCGGCGCCTACCAGACCGAGGAGGCCTGATCTCGAAACCGTGATCCCAGGCGGGTGATTTGTCGCCCGGGACGCGATATGCGATGCGCAAAGCCTTCAGGCGACGTTCCGAATCGACTCTCTCGGGCGATCCGGCAGGCGCCTCCTTAGTTCCGTCGCGTTTCTAGCATGTGCTTTGCCGGTGCAGGCGACCGACGCTGGCATGGGACGAGTCACAGGGATAGCAACTCTGCCTTCGATGATTTTCGCTTCGCTCCGACGCGCGCTCGCTCCGGCGCTGGCTTTCGCCGCGCTGACGGGCGCAGCCTTGGCGCAGTCGCCGGCCTGCGACAATTGGCGGGCCGAGCTGTCGAGCCTGCAGGGCCAGCGTGGCGGCGACGGCCGGGCCGCCCAGGCGGCACAGCGGGTCGCCGGCCAGCTCGCGCAACTCTCCAGCCAGTATCGCTCCATGGGCTGCGACCGCGGCGGCTTCCTGTTCTTCGGCGAGGCGCCGCCGCCGCAGTGCGGCGGCATCCGGGCGCAACTCGGAGGGCTGCAGCAGCAGTATGCCCAGCTCCAGCAGCAGGCCCAGGGTGGCGGCGTCGAGCAGCGCCGCGCCCAGCTTGCCGCGCTGATCAACAACAACTGCCGGGCGCAGCCGCGCGGCTTCTTCGAGACGATCTTCGGCATCGAGCCGCGCCGCGGCGAGATCGATTCGACCTTGCCCGAGCTCGACCCCGATCAGCCGAGCGAGCCGACGGAAGGCGGAGCACGCCAGGGCGGCCCCTATTCGGTTTGCGTGCGCAGCTGTGACGGCTTCTTCTTCCCGCTCGCCAACAGCCCGGGTGGCCGCGAGAGCCAGGACCAGATGTGCCAGTCTCTCTGCCCCGGCACCGAGACGCTGGCCTATGGCATGAGCAGCGGCGGCGACATCCAGAACGCGGTGGCGCGTACCACCGGGCAGCCCTACTCGTCGCTGCCGAACGCGCTGAAATACACCCGGAGTTTCGACGCCGCCTGCACCTGCCGGGGACAAGGCCAGAGCTGGGCCCAGGCGCTGCAGAACGCCGAGCAGATGCTCGATCAGCGCAAGGGCGACATCATCGTCACCGAGCAGCGCTCGCAGGAACTATCGCGGCCCAAGGCCGAGCAGCCCCCGCGCGGCAAGAAGGGCGCTGCTGCGGCGGAAGCCAAGCCGAATACGCCGCCTGCCCCGGCTCCGACCGCGCTCCAGGCCGCGCCCGGCGACGAGCCGACGCCGGACGCCAACGTCCCGACCGCCAGCACCGAATCCGCCGGCGTCGGTCCGCAGCGGATCGATGGCGAGAAGACGCTGCAGCAGGGCGACGGGCTGAAGCGCGAGAGCAAGAGCGTCACCGGCGAGCGCCGCACGGTGCGAATCGTCGCGCCTAACCTCGCGCCCAATCTCGGTGTGGGGGCGACCGCGCGGCCGTGATGGCCGCGTCTGCCATGCGCCAGAAGCAACTCTGACCACTTTTCTCGCTGCTGACTGGCGGGGAACGCAAGGCGTAGACCAGCGTATTGCTGCCGGCGCCCGCTGCTGCTCGCGCCGCCTCACACGCGGAGCGAGCCATGTCCGATCCAGCAATCGCCACACCCGCCCCGCACGGCATGGACGTCGCCGATACGGCGCGACGGCTGAAGGCGATCTTCATCGGCTCGGTCGGCAATCTCGTCGAATGGTACGATTTCTACGCCTATACCGCCTTCGCGCTCTATTTCGCGCCGAAATTCTTCCCCTCGCACGATCCCGTGGTGCAGCAGCTCAACGCGGCGACCTTGTTCGCTGCCGGCTTCATCGTCCGCCCGATCGGTGGCTGGCTGTTCGGCCATATCGCCGACCGCTATGGACGGCGGCTGTCGCTGACCGTCTCGGTGCTGATGATGTGCTTCGGCTCGCTGATCATCGCGCTGACACCGACCTATGAGACGATCGGCTTTGCCGCGCCGGTGCTGCTGGCGCTGGCTCGGGTGATCGAGGGCCTCAGCCTCGGTGGCGAGTACGGGGCGAGCGCGACCTATCTCACCGAGATCGCCCATCCCGACCATCGCGGCTTCTATTCGAGCTTCCAATACGTGACGCTGATCGGCGGGCAGCTCACCGCGATCCTGGTGCTGCTACTGCTGCAGAACGTCTTCCTGACGCATGAGCAATTGGTCGACTGGGGCTGGCGCATCCCCTTCGTGATCGGCGCGCTGCTGGCGGTGACCGCCATGTTCATGCGCCGGCACATGCACGAGACCGAGGCCTTCACTGCAGCCAGCAAGACCAAGAAGAAGGAGAGCTCGCTGCGCGGCCTCATGAAATATCCGCGCGAGGTCGCGATCGTGGTCGGGCTCACGGCGGGCGGCACCGCCGCCTTCTACACCTTCACCACCTATATGCAGACCTTCGTGAAGCAGACGGTCGGCCTCACCGACATCACCACCACCTATGTCATCGCGGGATCGCTGATCTTCGCCTCGATCCTGCAGCCGATCTATGGCCTGATCTCCGATCGGATCGGCCGCAAGCCGCTGCTGATCTTCTTCGGCCTCGCCGGAACGCTGCTGACCGTGCCGATCCTGTCGGCGCTGGAGCAGACCAAGTCGTCCTGGGTCGCCTTCCTGCTGATCTCCGGCGCCTGGCTCTTCGTCGCCGGCTACACCTCGATCAACGCCGTGGTGAAGGCCGAACTGTTCCCGACCTCGATCCGCGCCACCGGCGTCGCCGTGCCCTATGCGCTGACCGTCTCGATCTTTGGCGGCACGGCACCGGCGATCGCGCTGTTCTTCAAGCAGCAGGGCCATGAGCAGTGGTTCTATTACTACCTCTCGGCGGTGATCTTCATCTCGCTCCTGGTCTATTCGACCATGCGCGACACCAAGCACGAGACGGCAATGGACCGGCATGAGTGAGCTTGGCTGAACCGACCTTGTCGGAGAGCCTCCCCCTCCTTGGGGCGTCCGGCAGTTGCCCTTTCGACAGGAAGGGACACGGTGAATGGGGCCAGCTCCGCCGTTCACCATGGCGAGGACGATCTCCCCGGCCTTAACCAATGGTTTACCCGCTCCGGCCGAGCCTGCGCCGATCTGGACGCATTCTGCGAGGCCGGGGCATGGATATGTCCACACCGCAAGCGCAGCGCGAGCAGGATCGCCTCGAAGCGCTCGCCCGCTACGACATCTTGGATACGCCGGGCGAAGAGGCTTTCGACCGGATCACCAGGCTCGTCTGTCGGATCATGAAGGTGCCGATGGCGACGGTGACCTTCCTCGACGGCCACCGGCAATGGTTCAAGGCACGCGAAGGCGTGGCGAACTGCGAGGATGAGCGCCGCATCGCGTTCTGCGACAAGACCGTCCGCCAGAACGCACCGCTGATCGTGACGGATGCGAGCACCGACCCGCGCTTTGCCAGCAATCCGCTGGTGACCGGAGCGCCGCACCTACGCTTCTATGCTGGCATCCCGCTGCGCAGCGCCGAAGGCCAGAACATCGGCACGCTTTGCGCCATGGGGACGACGCCGCGCGCGATCGATCCCAGCGAAATCGCGATCCTGTCCGACCTCGCCTCGATCGTGATGAACGAGCTCGAACTGAGGCTCCTCGCCTCGACCGACGGGCTGACCGGCGCCCTCGCGCGCCGCGCCTTCCGCGAGGAGGCCGCCCGCGCCCTCGCCTTGGCGCAACGCCATCGCCATGAGGTGAGCTGCATCGCCTTCGATCTCGATCATTTCAAGAGCATCAACGACACGCATGGCCATGCCGCCGGCGATGCCGTCCTGGCCGGCAGCGCCGCGACATGCCGGGACCTGCTGCGCCAGAGCGACGTGTTTGGACGGGTTGGCGGCGAAGAGTTTGCGGTGCTGTTGCCGCATACCGGCCGCCAGGCGGCGCTCGGCGTCGCGGAAAAGCTGCGCGAGGGCATTGCCGCACAGCGCTTCGACGGCGCCGACGGCCCGTTCGCGGTCTCCGCCAGCTTCGGCATCGCGGCCGCCGCGCCGAGCGGTGACATCGATGCCCTTCTGCGCGCCGCGGACGAAGCGCTCTATGCCGCCAAGGCGACCGGCCGCAATCGCTGCGTTGTCAATCAGAGCGGCCTCTCCGCCGGTTCGACCGTCGGTCGGCGTGTTCTGAAGGCAGGGAACATCGTCTTCAATGGGGGCAAGTCGGTGATCGATTGCACGGTGCGGCGACTCTCTGACGAGGGCGCGAGCCTGGCGGTGATCAGCACGGCCGGCGTGCCTGATCGCTTCAAGCTGGCGATCGAGGCCGACGCCTTCTCCCGCACCTGCCAGATCGCACGCAAGGCCGGGACCGAAATCGACGTGCAGTTCGCCGCTTGAGGCGGCCCGGCCGGCGCGACCTCCCCGCGCCCGGCATTCCCCCCATTCGCCGGCCGCGCGATGACATCAGTCATCAGGGGCTGCTACGCTGTATCTGCCCCAACATAGCGATCGCCGCACGACGGGTCGATGACCACCCGCGCATCGAGTGACCGCTTCCGCCCAAAGGAGCCAGCCAATGTCCCACGCTCTCCAGTTCTACATCGACGGCGCCTGGGTCGATCCAGCCGGCGGCCTCAAGACGCTCGACGTGATCGATCCCTCGACCGAGGAGGCTTTCGCGCAGATCGCGCTCGGCAGCCAGGCGGATGTCGACAAGGCCGTGGCAGCGGCGCGCGCCGCCTTCCCAGCCTTCGCCGCGACCTCCAAGGAAGAGCGTCTGGCGCTGATGCGCCGCCTGCTCGAAGCCTACAAGGCCCGCTACGCCGAGGTCGCCGACGCGCTGTCGCGCGAGATGGGCGCACCGAAGGAGCTGGCCCATCGGGCGCAGGCCGGCATGGGCACCGCGCATCTCTCCAAGATGATCGAGACGCTGGAGAATTTCGAGTTCGAGGAGCTGCGCGGTTCGACCCTGATCTCGAAGGAGGCGATCGGCGTCGTCGGCATGATCACGCCGTGGAACTGGCCGATCAACCAGATCATGTGCAAGGTCGCGCCCGCGCTTGCCGCCGGCTGCACCATGGTGCTGAAGCCGAGCGAGATCGCGCCGATGAATGCGATCATCTTCGCCGAGGCGATGCATGAGGCCGGCGTGCCCAAGGGCGTATTCAATCTCGTCAACGGCGATGGGCCCACGGTCGGCGAGGCGATCGCCCGCCATCCCGGCGTCGACATGGTCTCCTTCACCGGCTCGACCCGCGCCGGCATCCTCGTCGCCAAGGCGGCGGCCGACACCGTCAAGCGCGTCCATCAGGAGCTCGGCGGCAAGTCGGCCAACATCCTGCTGGATGACGTCGACCTGAAGAAAGCGGTGAAGCTCGGCGTCGAGAGCGTCATGCGCAACTCCGGCCAGTCCTGCAATGCGCCGACCCGGATGTTCGTCCCGGCGAAGCTGCATGAGGACGCGCTCGCCATCGCCAAGGCGACCGCCGAGCCGCTCAAGGTCGGCGCACCCCAGGCGGACAGCGTCTTCCTCGGCCCCGTCGTCAGCGAAACGCAATACGACAAGATCCAGCGCCTGATCGAGAGCGGTATCAAGGAAGGCGCGACGCTAGTGACCGGCGGCCCGGGCCGGCCGGAGGACCTCAACCGCGGCTACTATGTCCGCCCGACTGTCTTCGGCGGCGTCACCGACGAGATGACGATCGCCCGGGAAGAGATCTTCGGCCCCGTGCTCTCGATCCTGCCCTATGAGAGCGAAGCGGAGGTGATCGCGCGGGCCAACGACACGCCCTATGGCCTCGCCTCCTACGTCCAGTCCGGCTCGCTGGAGCGGGCGCGCAAGGTCGCGGCGCAGATGCGTTCCGGCAATGTCTACATCAACTACCCGGCCTGGGACGCCGGCGCGCCCTTCGGTGGCTACAAGCAGTCCGGCAACGGCCGCGAATACGCCGATTTCGGCCTCGAGGAGTTCCTGGAGATCAAGGGCACGGTCGGCTACGCCGCGGCCTGATCCCACCGTTCAATGCGCGCGCCGCCGGTCATCCCGGCGGCGCGTTTTTCTTGAGAGTTACGCCGCTTCGCCGGCCAATCGCTTCAGTGCCTTCTCGCGCCCGATCAGCGGCAGCAGCGCCGCGAGTTCCGGGCCATGATCGAGGCCGGTCAAAGCCTGGCGCAGCGGCATGAACAGCGCCTTGCCCTTGGCGCCCGTTTCAGCCGCCACGGCCTGCGTCCAGCTTTTCCAAGTGGTCTGATCGAACGGTTCGGCCGGCAGCAGCGCGGCAGCGGCAGCGGCGAAGCTGTTGTCCACAATGTGCGGCTCAATCGTCCCCTCAACCACCTGCCACCAGTCCTTGACGCCTGAGAGCCTCTGGAGGTTGCCGCGAACAGCGAGCCAGAACGGCTCGGTCGCCGGAATGTCGAGCTGCTTGAGTCTGTCCTCGACCGCAGCAAAGTCGAGCTGATGCAGGGTACGGGCCGAGAGCATCTCCAACTCGTGCTCGTCGAACTTGGCCGGCGCGCGCGAGACGTGGGCGAGTTCGACCAGGCCGGCGAGCTCGTCGAGGCTCGACACCGGCCGCACCGCATCGGACGAGCCGGTCAGCACGGCCAGCGACGCCACCGCCAGCGATTCGATGCCGGATTCGCGCAGGCCCCGCAGCGAGAGATGGCCAAGGCGCTTCGACAGCCCCTCGCCGCTTGCCGTGGTCAGGAGGTTGTGGTGGCCGAAGGCCGGCAAGGTCCCGCCCAGCGCCTGCATGATCTGGATCTGCACGGCGGTGTTGGTGACATGGTCCTCGCCGCGAATGACATGGGTGATTCCCATATCGAGATCATCGACGACCGAGGGCAGCGTATAGGGATAGGTGCCGTCCTCGCGCACCAGCACCGTATCGGAGAGCGAGGCGCAGTCGACATGCGAGGGGCCGCGGACGAGATCGTCCCAGCCGATCTCCTCCCAGTCGAGCAGGAAGCGCCAATGCGGCTTGCGGCCTTCGGCTTCGAGCTTGCCGCGCTCTTCCGCAGTCAATTTCAGCGCGGCGCGGTCATAGACCGGCGGCAGACCGCGGGCGAGCTGGCGCTTGCGCTTGCGGTCAAGCTCGTCGGCGCTCTCATAGCAGGGATAGAGCCGGCCGGCAGCGCGAAGCTTGTCGGCCGCCGCATCGTAGAGCGCAATCCGCTCCGACTGCTTGATGCTGGTATCGGGGATGACGCCGAGCCAGCCGAGGTCCTCGGCGATGGCATCGGCGAATTCCGGCTTCGAGCGCGCCTGATCGGTGTCGTCATAGCGCAGCAGGAAGCGCCCGCTATGCCGCTTGGCGAAGAGCCAGTTGAACATCAGCGAGCGGGCGTTGCCGATGTGCAGATAGCCGGTCGGCGACGGGGCGGTGCGGACGAAGGGAGTGGTCATGACCGGCCGCTTGTCGCGCGGGAACGAGCCGAGGGCAAGAGCATGGCGCACCTCTGCTGAAGGAGATCGACAAGCGCCCAGATTGACGCAAGGGTAGCGGGCGAAGGCGACGGGCTACCTGCGCAGGGAGGCGAGGATGAGCATCACGGGTTCGGTCGGGCTCGGCGGCAAGAACGCGGCAGCCGACGTCCGCCTGGTTCAGGCGACGATCAATCCGCATGTCGCCGCGCTCGGCGTCGCCCTGCTCGATGTCGACGGCGATTGCGGACCGCTGACGAGGGGCGCGATCAAGCGCTACCAGCAGGTCTACCTCAAGATGACCAGCCCGGATTCGCGTGTCGATCCGGGCGGCGCGACGCTGCTGCACATGGCCAACAATCCGGCGCCTGCCGGCGTCGTGGTGAGCGCGATGCGCCTTCCGATCAAGCTCAAGGCCGGCGACTTCCTGCAGGTTCCGGTGGTGATCGATCCGGCCGATGGCACGGTGCAGGACGCCTATACCGCCTTCGAATACGAGATCTTCGACAAGGGCGCTCGCCTGGTCGGCACCGACTACGCCTTCGGCGTGCCAAACGAGATCGAGGTCTGGCCGAGCGCGCAGGTCAGGATCGGAGTGGTGCTGACCCCGGGCCTGCTGGCGCATGAGCAATTCCACTACGATGTCGGCTTCGTCGTCTGCCGGGCGCTGGCGCATCAGCTCACCATCGCCCGCGCCCCAACGATCGGCGGGCTGATCACTCAGCTCAACAGCCTCGTCGACCTGCACATCAAGCGCCGCGTCAAGCTGATCCAGCGCCGCTACGATGTCGACACCCAGCACGGCGCCAATGCCAAGTACCAGCGCATCTGGCTCGACCGGATGACGGCCTGCATCGCCAATCCGGTGGCGAACCAGATCGGCGGGTTCTGGCTGTAGCCTAAACTGCACTCCTCGCTGTCTTTCCGGGGCAGGCCGCAGGCCTGAGCCCGGAATCCATGAACACGACGACGATCGACAAAGCGCCTGCCGTCCCGCCGATCCTGCAGCCACAGCGGATATGGGTTCCGGGCTCGCCGCTGCGCGGCGCCCCGGAATGACGATGCGTTTCCTCGCTCTAGAAATCGAAGCTCTCGCCCCCCGCCTTGCCGACTCCCTTGACCAGCGAACGATCCGGCTCGTGCGCCGGCTCGCCGGAATCGCGGAAGCGATTGACGATCGGGTAGCGCCGGTCGCGGCCGAAGTTCTTGCGGGTCACCTTGACGCCCGGCGCCGCCTGCCGGCGCTTGTACTCGGCGAGATAGAGCAGGCGCTCGACCTTCTGCACCGTTTCCAGATCATGGCCGCGGGCGACGATATCGGCGAGCCGCATCTCATGCTCGATCAGGCAGGCGAGGATGTCGTCGAGCACGTCATAAGGCGGTAGCGAATCCTGGTCCTTCTGGTTCTCGCGCAGCTCGGCCGAGGGCGGCTTGACGATGATGTTCTCAGGGATCACCTCGCCATCCGGCCCGAGCGCGCCCGCCGGCCTCCAGCGGTTGCGCAGCGCCGAGAGCCTGAAGACCTCGGTCTTATAGAGGTCCTTGATCGGGTTGTAGCCGCCGTTCATGTCGCCATAGAGCGTGGCGTAGCCGCAGGACATCTCGGACTTGTTGCCGGTCGTCACCACCATCGGCCCGAACTTGTTCGAGATCGACATCAAGAGCGTGCCGCGCACCCGGCTCTGCAGGTTCTCCTCGGTGATGCCGCGATTGGTGCCGGCGAAGAGCTCGGCCAGCGCCTGCTCGAAGCCCTCCACGGGATCGGCGATCGGCACGATCTCGTAGCGCACGCCGAGCGCATCGGCACACTTCTTCGCGTCGTCGAGGCTCTCCTGCGAGGTGAAGCGATAGGGCATCATCACGCAGCGCACGCGCTCGGAGCCCAGCGCATCGACCGCCATGGCGGCGCAGATGGCCGAGTCGATGCCGCCGGAGAGGCCGAGCACGACACCGGGGAAACGGTTCTTCTCGACATAGTCGCGCAGGCCGAGCACGCAGGCGGCGTAGTCGGCCTCGTCACCCGCCTCGACCGGGGCAACCTCGCCCGGCAGGCAGCGCCAGCCATCGGGCCCGCGCTCCCAGTTTGTGATGCGAATAGCCTCGCGGAAGGCCGGCAATTGCTGTGCGAAGCTGCGATCGGCGTTGAGGACGAAGGAGGCGCCCTCGAAGACCAGCTCGTCCTGGCCGCCAAGCTGGTTGAGATAGACCATCGGCAGGCCGCTCTCGACGACGCGGGCGACGGCGACGTTGAGCCGCTCCTCGATGACGCCGCGGCGGAAGGGTGAGCCGTTCGGGACGAGCAGGATCTCGCCGCCGGTCTCGGCGATGCACTCGACGACTTCCTCGCCCCAGATGTCCTCGCAGATCGGAATGCCCAGGCGAACATGGTTGCGGAAGACGACCGGGCCGGGCAGCGGGCCGGGCTCGAACACGCGCTTCTCATCGAAGACGCCGTAATTGGGCAGATCGACCTTGAAGCGCACCGACTGGATCAGGCCGCCATCGAGCAAGGCGTAGGCGTTGTAGAGCTTGCCGTCCTCAAGCCAGGGCAGGCCGACGAGCACGGCCGGGCCGCCATCGGCAGTCTCGCGGGCGAGGTCCTCGCAGGCCTTGCGGCAGGCATCCTGGAAGGCCGGCTTCAGCACCAGATCCTCCGGCGGATAGGCCGAGAGGAAGAGCTCCGGGAACATGACGAGCTCGGCCCCGCCGGCCGCAGCCTCGCGCCGGGCGGCGCGCACCTTCTCGGCATTGCCGGCGACATCGCCGACGATCGGGTTGAGCTGGGCGAGCGCCAGGCGAAGAGAGGTCGCGGTCATGCTCTGGATGTAGCTTGCGGGCTGTGCGCCAGCAACGGTGCGGCGCCCGGCCCGCCCCTGCGTTTTCGCAAGGTCAGTCAGGCAAGCGCCGAGCGGAAATCGGCCGACCAGCGCAGTTCGCGCAAGGGACGGACGGCTCGCGTCGTCTCGTCATAGAGCGGATGCGCCTTCCAGGCCGCGAGCGCGCCCTCGTCGGCGAACTCGCCGTAGACAACGATGTCGGCGGCTTCGCCGATCGGATCGATCATGGCGTTGGCCGCAACCTCGAAGGCGAGTGCATGCGGAATCTCGCCGAGGCGGCGCAGCAGGCGCTGGATGGCGCCGATATCCTCGGGCCGCTTGGCCGTGAAGAACACGATGTGCCGGATCATCCGCCCTCCTCCGGCTGCCGGCCGGACTCGCCCTGCTGTTCGCGGGCGATCTCTTTCAGAGGCAGGGCGGATCAGCAACCGCATTAACCCGACATTAGGGTTAACCGCGCATGAATCGTCTCCGGGCCGGCTCAACCGCTGCTTCGGCCCCTGCTCGGAGAGACACGCGATGCGTGCTGCATCAACCGCCGCCCTCGCCCCCGTCGTCGCAATGGCCTGCGCGCTGGCGCTGCCGCAAGCGGCGCAAGGCGCCGACTATCTCAGGGGCTCGCAGATCGAGCAGCCTGTGGAAGCGCCGCCCATGTTCGGGGGTGGCCGTTTCGACTGGTCCGGCTTCTACTTCGGCGGCGGCGCCGGCATCACCGACACCAAATTCAAGCCGAGCGAGGGGCTGGCAGAGCTCGTCAACTACCCCTTCCGGAACAGCATCACCGGCATAGAAGCCAATCCCGGCTCCTGGCTCTCGGATATTCCGGAGAAGCGCGACAGCGGCGCCACCTTCTTCGGCATCGTCGGCTACAACTACCTCTTCGACGACGTCGTCCTCGGCATCGAGGCCGACTACACGCGAAGCGGTCATAGCTTCAGAGCCGGCGACGCGATTTCGAGGCGCGTTGCTCTCTCGGATGGATCAACACGAGGCATTGCGGTGGCGGCCGAGCAAGGCGCCAAGCTCAACGACTATGCGACAGCTCGCCTGCGCATGGGTTGGGCGTACGGGCGGATCATGCCCTTCGGCACGCTCGGCGCCGTGGTCGGCCGCTTCAATACGATCTCAGTGGCCACTGTGGATAATCGTTTTCTCTTCAATCCCGGCCTTCCCAACCAGACCTCCGCTCAAGTGGTAGGCTTCCCCACAACCGTCGGTGGAGCCAAGAAGAACGTCTACACCTTCGGCATGACAGCCGGCGCCGGCTTCGACTGGGCGCTGACGGACAATCTCTTCCTGCGCGCCGAGTACCAGTTCATCCGCTTCGCCGAGATCGAAGGCACGACGACGACGATCAACACCGGCCGCGTCGCCGCCGCCCTGAAGTTCTGACCTCTCGCAATACGGGCTGAATCAAAAAGAAACAGGGCCGCAGCGACGCTGCGACCCTGTTTCTTTTGATATCGAGGCGGTTCACTCGGCCGCTTCGACCTCCGGCCGTGCCTTGCCGGCGCGCTCGCGCTTGACCAGTTCGGCGACGAGGAAGGCAAGCTCCAACGCCTGCTCGGCATTGAGGCGCGGATCGCAGACCGTGTGGTAGCGGTCGTTGAGATCGGCGTCGGTCATGCCGCGGGCGCCGCCGGTGCATTCGGTGACGTTCTTGCCGGTCATCTCCAGATGCAGGCCGCCGGCATGCGTGCCTTCGGCCTGATGGACCGCGAAGAAGTTCTTCACCTCGGTCAGGATAAGGTCGAATGGGCGCGTCTTGTAGCCGCTCGCCGCCTTGACGGTGTTGCCGTGCATCGGATCGCAGGACCAGACGACATTGCGCCCTTCCCTCTTGGTGGCGCGCACCAGCGCCGGCAGGTGGTCGAAGACCTTGTCGGCGCCGAAGCGGCCGATCAGCACAAGCCGGCCGGCCTGGTTCTGCGGATCGAGCGCGTCGATCAACTTGAGCAGCTCGTCCGGCTTGAGGGACGGGCCGCATTTCAGGCCGATCGGGTTCTTGATGCCGCGGAAATACTCGACATGGGCGTGGTCGAGCTGGCGCGTACGATCGCCGATCCAGACCATGTGGCCGGAAGTGGCGTACCAGTCGCCGGTGGTCGAGTCGGTGCGCGTCATCGCCTGCTCGTAGCCGAGCAGCAGCGCCTCGTGGCTGGTGTAGAAGTCCGTCGTCCGCATCTCGGGATGCGTCTCGGGATCGACGCCGATGGCACGCATGAAGTCTAGCGACTCGGTGATGCGGTCGCCCAGCTCCTGATAGCGATGCGACTGCGGTGAGTCCTTGACGAAGCCGAGCATCCAGCGATGCGCGTTGTCGAGATTGGCGTAGCCGCCGGTGGCGAAGGCGCGGATCAGGTTGAGCGTCGCCGCCGACTGCCGGTAGGCCTCGAGCTGCCGGCGCGGGTCCGGAATCCGCGACTCCGCCGTGAACTCGTTATCGTTGATGATGTCGCCCTTGTAGCTCGGCAGCTCGACATCACCGATCTTCTCGTTCGGCGCCGAACGCGGCTTGGCGAACTGGCCGGCGATGCGGCCGACCTTCACCACGGGAGAACCACCGGCGAAGGTCAGCACCACCGCCATCTGCAGGAACAGCCGGAAGAAGTCGCGGATGTTGTCGGCCGAATGTTCGGCGAAGCTCTCGGCGCAGTCACCGCCCTGAAGCAGGAAGGCCTCGCCGGCCGCGACCTTGCCCAACGCCCGTTTGAGCTTGCGCGCCTCGCCTGCAAAAACCAGCGGCGGAAAGCCGGCGAGCTGCTGCTCAACCGCCTTCAAGGCTGCCTGATCCGGATATTCCGGCATCTGCTGGACGGGCTTTGCCCTCCAGCTCTCGGGCGTCCACCGCTCGGACATGGGTCTTGCTCCTGATTTCACGCATCGCGCCTGCGTTAACCTCATCTTGGCGCGAAGGGGGGCCTATACACCCGCAGATGGTCGCTGGCCACCGTTACGGCAAGCACGATGTGCCGCAGCGCAAAAGCTCGAATCCCGTCAAGCGCTTGGCACGGTCCTCTGCGAGCGCGATTCAAACGCCTGAGAGCGCGATTCAAGCTGTTCGGACATTGATTCAATCGGCTCTACGCCAGAAGAAGGACGACCTTATGCCCAAGCGCAGCGTTTCCTCGGACCGCGTCTACAAGAGCCGGCTGCCCTTCGCCCATGCGACGATCGCCGGCGATTTCATGTTCGTCTGCTGCGTCGGCGCGAACCTGCAGGGCAAATGCGCGACTGGCGATGCGAGGGCGCAGACGCAGCAATGCATCGACAACATCAAGGCCCTGCTCGAAGAGGCCGGGGCGGGCCTGAGGGACGTGGTGAAGTGCACAGTCTACGTCACCGACAGGGCCTATTGGGAGCCGATGAACGAGGTCTATTTCGCCAATTTCGCCGAGGATCCGCCGCACCGGGTCTCCTGCATCGTCAACGGGCTCGGCTCGCCCGACTGCCTGGTCGAGATCGACGCGACCGCCTATCTCGGCAAGGCGGAGTGAGGCAGAGCGCAGTTTGATGCGTATGCCGGATCAATCGCTCCGGCATTTGCATTTCACACCTGCCCGCAAAGCCCATTGTCTCCCTCGCGCGGCACGGCCGACAATGGCCGTGCATAACGCCCAGCGCGGCGACGGGAGGAACCATGAGACGTCACATTCTGGCGGCCGCTTTCGGCCTGGCCTGCAGCTTCGGCACGACGCAGACCCCGCAAGCGCAAGAGCCGATCACCCTGCGCGGCATGGGCTCCTTCCATGTCGGCGGCAAGCTGGTCGAGATTTCCGGGCGACCGGTGAAGGACGTGGTGTTCACGCCGGGCGGCACGCCCGCCCGCGTCGACCCCAACGGCACCTACCAGACCGGCCAGATGTATGTGCAATATTTCCTGCCGCAGAACGAGAAGGGCAGCGTCCCATTGCTGCTCTGGCATGGCGGCGGCATGACCGGCGTCAACTACGAGTCGACGCCGGACGGGCGCCAGGGCTGGCTCGAATTCTTCCTGCGCAAGGGCTGGTCGGTGTATAATTCCGACGCGGTCGAGCGCGGGCGCTCAAGCTGGGCGATGTATCCTGACGTGATCCCCGGCGAGCCGCTGTTCCTGACCACGGCGAACCCGTTCGAGCGTTTCCGCATCGGCGCGAGCGGCGGCTACGACGGCGATCCGGCCAAGCGCAAATACCTGCCGGGCAGCCAGTTCCCGGCCGAGGGCTACGACAATTTCGTCAAGCAGATCGTGCCGCGCTGGACCTCGACCGACCAGATGATCATCGACGCCTATATCGCCGAGGTCGACAAGGTCTGCCCCTGCGTGATCTCGTTCCACAGCCAGTCCGGCCAGTTCGGCTTCAAGGTGGCGCAGGCGCGGCCCGACAAGGTCAAGGCGCTGATCGCGGTCGAGCCAGCGGGCATCGGCGACCCGGCCAAGGCCGCGGCGCTGAAGGACATCCCCGTGCTGATGGTGTTCGGCGACTATATCGAGCAGGACGCGCGCTGGCCGACGATCCGCAAGACCGCGACCGATTTCGGCGACAAGATCACCGCGGCCGGCGGCTCGGTCGATGTCGTCAACCTGCCTGCCGTCGGCATCACCGGCAATTCGCACATGCTCATGATGGACAAGAATAATCTGGCTGTCGCACAGCTGATTCAGGACTGGCTGGCGAAGAAGGGCCTGACGAAATAGGCGCAGGCTCGCGCGCCTGCTCCAGCAGCCAGTCGCGGAACAGGCTGATCTTGCGCGCAATCCGGCGTCGCTTCAGGTAGGTCAGCCAATAATCGTTGCCGCCGGGGAGCATCAAATCGAAGGGCTGGATCAGCAGCCCTTCGCTCAGCTCGCGCCGAAAGAAGATCGGCGAACACATGGCCGCGCCGTTGCTGGCGAGCGCGGCCGTCACTTCGAGCTGCTGCACGGCGAGGTCGAAGCGTGGCTCCACCGGAGTGGCTTCGGAGCTGACCCCCGCGGCGGCGAACCAGCGGTCCCAGGCTTCTGTCTTGCCGATGCGGTTGACACGCAGCAGATCGGAAGGCTGCAGCGGGCGGCCGAGATCGCGGAACAGGTTCGGCCCGCAGAGCGGGGTGAACTCGCTCGTCATCAGCCAGTGCGCTTCCAGGCCAGGCCACTGTCCGCCGCCACGGTGGATCGCGACATCGCAGTCGTCGCGCTGGGGATCATGCGGGCCGACCTGCGTCACCATCCGCACCGCCAGCCCCGGATTCTCGCACTGGAACAGCCCCAGGCGCGGCACCAGCCAGTTCGACGCGATGGTCGGCAAGGCCTGGATCGAGAGCACGCCTTCGGCTGTCTCGGTAACCGCAGCGAAGGCCGCGCGCAGGCCGTCGAAGGATTCCATCACCGACGATGCGAGGCGCTCACCGGGCTCGGTCAGGACGACGCGACGGGCCTGGCGCTGGAACAGCGGCAGACCGAGCCGCTCCTCCAGCAGCTTGATCTGGTAGCTCACCGCGGCCTGCGTCATGCCGAGCTCGACGGCGGCGCGGGTGAAGCTGCCATGGCGCGCCGCCGCCTCGAAGGCGCGGACCGCACTGAGCGGCGGCAGGCCGGTCGCCAGATCACTCATCAGCTGACCTTATGCATCGGGCGTGAAATCCGGTTTGTCCGCAGGACCGATCGGCAGCATCCCTGGGGGCAAGTGAAATCCACCCCGGGAGCCGCATCATGTCGGCCGAAGTCAGCAGAAGCAATGGATACGTCAGCCTTTCACCTACATTTCGGGCAGTTATTGCCCGATGGCGCAGTTTTCGGCGCAATCGCCTGATCGCACTCGACGACCGTCTCGATCAGGAGGGGCTGAGCGCCCACATGGCGCGTGATGTCGGGTTGAGCGATGCAAGCCTGATTTATGACAGAAGCCGGACTGACCGGGAGGTCTGATCGGCACCGAAGCGCCCTTGAAGGGCCCTCACCAACAGCGCGGGCGTCGCCGGCTGCGCCGTGAGCGGATCGAGGACCGGATCGGGCCGTTGACAGCACCGCCCTGCCCCACTAGCCGGAACCGGTCTTCTTGTCGCTCCGCCCGGTCTCCCCATGAATCTCAGCGTCTTCGCCCAGGAATACCTGCGTGCCGCCGTGCGCAAGCCCGGCCAGTTCCTGCAGGCGCGGCCGGCGCGGCTGTGCACGATCTGTGGCTATGAAGGCCGTTTCCTGGATGTCGGGCCCCGTCCGGAGGCGCGCTGCCCCAATTGCTCCTCGAAAGAGCGCGACCGGATCATGGGGCTCTACCTGAACCGCAACGGCATCGAGATGAACGGCAAGGCGTTGCTGCATTTCTCGCCGGAGCGGCCGTTCTTCCGACGCTGGAAGGACAATCCGAACTATGTCGCAGGCGACGTCAAGCTCAGCCGGGTCGCCAATGCGGTGGTCGACATCACCAATATCCAGTTCGGCGACGGGCATTTCGACTATCTGATCTGCCACCACATCCTCGAGCACGTCCCGGCGGACGCCAAGGGCATGCAAGAGTGCTTCCGCGTGCTGAAGCCGGGCGGAACCGCCTTCTTCTCGGTGCCGCTCGACCAGAACAGGGCGCAGACCTGGGAGCCGCCGCCGGGCATGCCGGCAGCCGAGATCGAGCGCATCTGCGGCTGGGACCATGTCCGGCTCTATGGCCGCGACTTCCCCGACAAGCTCACGGCCGTCGGCTTCACCGTCGACGAGATCCGGTTCACGCCGGAGGAAGGCGAGAGCCACCGGCTGACCGAAAAGCACGGTCTCGACCTGCAAGGCCTCGACCGCATCTTCGTCTGCAAGAAGTAAGACCGTCGCGCGCCTACAGCGCGCTCTTGCGCGGCGTGCGCATGGTGACGAGCTCCTCGGCCGCGCTCGGGTGCAAAGCGACAGTGCGGTCGAAATCGGCCTTGGTCGCGCCCATGGTGACGGCGATGGCGACCGACTGCACGATCTCGCCGGCATCGTGACCGAGGATGTGGACGCCCAGCACCCGGTCGGTCTGCGCATCGACGACGAGCTTCATGTAGATGCGCTCGTCACGGCCCGAGATCGTCGCCTTCATCGGCCGGAAGCCCGCTTCGAAGACGCGTAGTTCACGACCTGTCGCCATTGCCTGCTGCTCGGTGAGGCCGACGGTGCCGATCTCCGGCGTGGTGAACACGGCGGAAGCGACGAGGGCATGGTCGACGGTCCACGGCTTGCCACCAAAGGTCGAGTCTGAGAAGGCGTGACCCTCGCGGATTGCGACCGGGGTCAGGTTGACGCGATCGGTGACGTCGCCGACCGCGGCGATCGAGGGGACATTTGAGAGCGAGGCGGCATCGACCAGGACCTGGCCGATCGGGCCGAGCTTGACGCCGGCAGCATCGAGGCCGAGCCCGGCCGTATTCGGGCGCCGGCCGGTGGCGACGAGAACGACATCGGCGTCGATCGGCGCGCCATTGGCGCAATGGGCCCGGCGGGTGCCGTCCGGCAGCAATTCGATGCGGCTCACCGTGCAGCCGAGACGTAGCGTGATGCCCGCATGACCGAGCGCGTCGCGCAGGCGCGTGCGCAGGTCCTCGTCGAAGCCGCGCAGGACATTGTCGCCGCGATGCAGCAGCGTGACAGCGACGCCGAGCCGGGCGAAGACGCTGGCGAATTCGAGCGCGATATAGCCGCCGCCAACGACCAGCATGCGCTTGGGCAGGCTCGGCAGATGGAAGACCTCATTGGAGGAGATGCCGAGCTCGCCGCCGGGGATCGGCGGATCGAAGGCCGGGTGGCCGCCGGTCGCGACCAGGATGTGGCGGGCGCGGATCGTCTGCCCGCTCTTCTGCAGCCTGACCTCGTGCGGCCCCGCTACGACGGCCCGCTCCTCGCGTATTTCGACGCCGGCGCCATTGAGCCCCTTGCGATAGAGGCCCGAGAGCCGCGTCACCTCATTGGCGACGGCATCGCGCAGCGTCGGCCAGTCGAATTGCGGCTTGCCGACGGCCCAGCCGAAGCCGGCCGCGTCCTCGAACTCGTCGGCGAAGCGGCTGGCGTAGACGAAGAGCTTCTTCGGCACGCAGCCCCGGATGACGCAGGTGCCGCCGATGCGGTCCTCCTCGGCGATCATCACGCGGGCGCCATGGCCCGCGGCGATGCGGGCAGCGCGCGTTCCGCCCGATCCCGCGCCGATGACGAAGAGATCGACGTCGAACTCAGCCATGAGCATCCCCCTGCCGCGATGCGGCATCCTTGCAGAACAAGATCGTCGCGGCGCCGAGCCCGGCAATCCACCAGCCCTGCCAGGCACCGTGCCCGACGGTGGCGATCGAGAAGGCGGCAGCGAACAAGGCCAGGCGCGGCGCCAGCTCCGCCGCAGGCAGGCGGCGCAGCCCGGCGAGCAGCAGAAGGCCCGCCAGCGTCAGCAGGCCGGCGCCCACGACACCGGTCTCGGCCCAGGCCTGCAACGCCATATCATGGGCATGGCTCGCCTCCAGAAAGGTCCTGTGCGCCGGCGAGACCTCGCTCGCGACGGGATGCAGATGCATCGTCGCCGAGGTGCCGAAACCAGCGCCGAAGACCGGACGCGCCCGCGCCACCTCGCCGAAGCTGTGCCAGATGACGATACGCGCCTCGCCGCTGAGCGGATTTAGACGCTCGAGTACGAAGGACGGCAGCAGCCGCTCGGCCGCCGGGGCGAGCACCGGAGCGATCGCCATGGTCAGGACGAATGCCAATGCGGTTGCAGCCAGAGCGACGCGCGGCGCAAGGCGGGCGAGCGCCCAGCAGAGCACCAGCACCAGCACACCGAGCTTGGCAGCCTCGCTCTCGGAGCAGAAGATCGAGACGGCCACGACCACCGCCAGCAGAGCCGCCAGGGCGCGATCAAACCGGCCCTCGGATCGCGACCAGAGCGCATGGATCGTCGGCGCGGCCAGCAACAGAAGGACGATGGCCGGCCGGTTGAAGACGAAACTCATCATCTTGCCCATGCCGAACGCAGCGCGCTGCGACAGGCCAGAGGCGAGCTCGATCGTCAGCAGCAACGCCGCGACGATGATCGCGATCGAGAGCGCGCGTAGCAGCGGCGTCGTTGGCCGCCATTGCCCCGAAGCCGCAATCGCCAGCGCGAACACGATCGGCAGGACCAGCTCGCCCCAGGCCCGCAGCGACATGGACGGGTTGTGGCTCCAGCCGATCGAGACCAGCGACCAGGCGAGAAACGCTGCGATCGCCAGCGCCAGCGGCGCAGTGAGCGGAGCCCGCAGGCGCCCGAACGTCACCGCGACAGGCTCCGACACCAGAGCCGCCCCGAGGAAGCCCGCAGCGGCAAGACCCAGCATGAGCGGGGCCGAGCGGTTGGCCAGCCACATGGCGAGCGGCATCAACACGAGGCAGGCCGCGCCCGCGAGGCGAAGCGCACGCGCCGCTGCCGGCTCGCCCTCCTGAGCAGGCAGCATCCTCGAGCTGGCGGGCGGGGATATCTGACTCATGCGCTGCGGCTTACGCGATGGAGGATGCGACGCCTAGGGGAAACGGCGCAGGGCGAACCTGCCCCGGAGCCGCTGTCGCCCCATGAAGACTTACGACCTTCGACGATGTCACCAGCCGCCTCTCGTCGAATTTTCCTGCGCTCGCAGGGCTTCGAAGCGAAACATCTTGACTTGTGATTATGCAATCAGGCGCAATTGATCCGCGGTCTGATGCAGTGCCACAGGCGAGCGTCGACAATCGGCGCGTCAAACGCGCCACTCGGGAGGTAACCATGCTCACGTCCTTCTTCAAGCGCGGGGCTGTAGCCGCCGTCGCTCTCGCCGGCCTGACCACGGCCGCCTTCGCCCAGATGGAGCTGAAGATCATGGCTCCGGCGGCGCCCGGCGGCGGCTGGGACGGCACGGCGCGCTCGATGCAGCAGGCGCTGACGGCGGCCGGCATCGCCAAGAGCGTGCAGGTGACCAACGTCACCGGCGCCGGCGGCACGATCGGCCTCGCCCAGTTGATCGGCGCCAAAGGCGACGGCCATCAGCTGATGGTCAACGGCTTCGTCATGGTCGGCGCCATCCTGCTCAACAAGTCGCCGGTCAACCTGACCCAGACCACGCCGATCGCCCGACTGACCGCCGAGGCGCTGGTCATCGTCGTACCGACGGATTCGCCGGTCAAGAACGCCAAGGACCTCGCCGATCGCGTCAAGGCCGACCCGGCCAAGGTGACCTGGGCCGGCGGCTCGGCCGGCGGCGCCGACCACATCCTCGCCGCGCTCTTCGCCGAGGCCGCCGGTGGCGACCCGAAGAAGATCAACTACATCCCGTTCTCGGGCGGCGGCGAGGCGCTCGCGGCGATGCTCGGCGGGCGCGTCACTGCCGGTATCTCCGGCTATGGCGAGTTCGAAGGCCAGATCAAGGCCGGCAAGCTGCGCGTGATCGGCGTCAGCGCCAGCAAGCGCCTGGAGAACGCTCCCGACGCCCCGACCCTGAAGGAAGGCGGCGTCAATCTCGAGCTGCTCAACTGGCGCTCGGTCGTCGCCCCTCCGGGCCTCAGCGACGCGCAGAAGAAGGATCTCTCGGGCGCTGTCGACAAGTTGGTCAAGTCGAAGGAGTGGACCGAGATTCTCAAGGCCCGCGGCTGGGATGACGCCTATCTCGCCAGCGCCGAGTTCGACAGCTTCCTGAAGAACGAGACGGTTCGCGTCGAGAAGGTCATGCGGGACGTCGGCCTGGTGAAGTAAGGCCCTCCTAAGACCAAGCATCGAGGGCGGGCAGCCGCGAGGCCGCCCGCCCTTCTTCACCTTCGCTCCAGACAGACGGTCGCGCCCATGTCCCGCTCCATCGACCGCCCGGCTCTTATCGTCGGGCTCCTGTTGCTCGCTGCAGCGGCGATCGTCGCCTTCGACGCCTCGCGCCAGACCATCACCTCGAACTATGGCGTCGGCCCGACAGCGATGCCCTATGTCGTCTGCGCCGGCCTCGCCGTTCTCGGCCTTGCGCACTTCATCGTCGCCTTCAAGGACGGCTTGCCGAAGCCGGAAGAGGCTGACAGCAAAGCGCTGCTCTGGATCATCGGTGGCCTCGTCGGCCTCGTCGCCTGCATCGCGCTCGGCGGCGGCTTCATCATAGCCACCGCGATCATCTTCGCGTGCACGGCGCGCGGCTTCGGGCGCGATGCGCTCATCGTCGACATCGTCATCGGGGCGGTACTCGGCACCATCATCTACGTGGTGTTCCTCAAGCTCCTGACCCTGTCGCTGCCCGCCGGGCCGCTCGAAGCGCTGCTGAGCTGAGGGAGCACGCAAGATGGACACCCTTCTCTCGCTCGCCAACGGCTTCTCCGTCGCCCTCGAGCCCTCCAAGCTGCTGTTCTGCCTGATCGGCGTCTTCCTCGGCACCGCCGTCGGCGTGCTGCCGGGCATCGGCCCGGCGCTGACCGTTGCGTTGCTGCTGCCGGTGACCTTCAAGCTCGATCCGGCCGGCTCGCTGATCATGTTCGCCGGCATCTATTATGGCGGCATGTATGGCGGCTCGACCACCGCCATCCTGCTCAACGCACCGGGCGAAAGCGCCTCGCTAGCGACCGCGCTCGAAGGCTCGAAGATGGCCAAGGCCGGCCGCGGCGGCCCGGCACTGGCGACGGCGGCGATCGGCTCCTTCGTCGCCGGCCTGATCGCCACCATCGGCCTCGCCTTCCTCGCGCCCTGGCTGGTCGAGCTCGCGGTCAAGTTCGGGCCGTGGGACTATTTCGCGCTGATGATCGTCGCCTTCGTCACGGTGTCGGCGACCTTCGGCGATTCCCCGCTGCGCGGCCTGACCAGCCTGTTCCTCGGCATGCTGCTCGGCCTCGTCGGCATCGACAAGCTGACCGGCCAGGCGCGCCTGACCTTCGGCGTACCGGAGCTGCTCAACGGCGTCGAGGTGACGACGCTGGCGGTCGGCCTCTTCGCCGTCGGCGAAGCGCTCTATGTCGCCTCGAAGCGCTGGCGCGAGCCGGAGGAGATCATCCCGATCAAAGGCTCGCTCTGGATGAACAAGCAGGACTGGAAGCGCTCCTGGGCGCCCTGGCTGCGCGGCACCGCCTTCGGCTTCCCGATCGGAGCACTGCCGGCCGGCGGGGCCGAGGTGCCGACCTTCCTCTCCTATTCGACCGAAAAGAAGCTCTGCAAATATCCCGAGGAGTTCGGCAAGGGCGCGATCGAGGGCGTTGCCGGGCCGGAAGCGGCCAACAACGCCTCGGCCGCCGGCACGCTGGTGCCGCTGCTGACGCTCGGCCTGCCGACCTCGGCGACCGCGGCGATCATGCTCGCCGGCTTCCAGCAATACGGGCTCAATCCGGGCCCGCTGCTCTTCGCCGAGAAGCCAGATCTCGTCTGGGGCCTGATCGCCTCGCTGTTCATCGCCAACGTCATGCTGGTGATCCTGAACCTGCCGCTGATCGGGCTCTGGGTCAGACTGCTGGCGATCCCGCAGCCCTGGCTCTATGCCGGCATTCTGGTCTTCGCGACCATGGGCACGCTCGCGGTCAACCCGTCCCCGGTCGAACTCGGCATGCTCTTCGGCTTCGGCTATCTCGGCTATCTGATGCGGCGCTACGACTATCCGGTCGCGCCGATGGTGGTAGGGCTGATCCTCGGGCCGATGGCGGAGGCGCAATTGCGCCGCGCTTTGCAGATCAGCCTCGGCGATCCGATGATCCTGCTGGAGAATCCGATCTCCGCGACATTGCTCGGCATCGCCTTCATCGCGCTGGTGGCCCCCTTCGTGATGAGCGGGCTGAACAAGTTCAAGGCCGCAGAAGACTGATTTCGCTAGACGCAGCCGCGGCGACACGCCCCGGTTGCGCGTGAACAAATATGGCGTGACTGTGTTCTCCTCTTCACCGGGCCTGCGGCCCGTCGAGCGAGGATGCCCCATGAGCGATACGACGCTACCCGCCTCCACTGCCCCGCAAGCCGAAGCAGAACCCAGCCTCCATCGGGTGATGGGGCCCTGGCTGCTGCTGCTCTTCATCGTCGGCGACATCCTCGGCACCGGCATCTACGCGCTCACCGGCCAGGTGGCGAAGCAGGTCGGCGGCGTGGTCTGGCTGCCCTTCCTGGTCGCCTTCGTCGTCGCGATGATCACGGCGTTCAGCTATCTCGAACTGGTCACCAAATACCCCCGCGCCGCGGGCGCCGCGCTCTACGCGCACAAGGCCTTCGGTGTCCACTTCATCACCTTCATCGTCGCCTTCGCGGTCATGTGCTCGGGCATCACCTCGGCTTCGACCGCCTCGCGGGCGTTCGCCGCCAACATGTCGCACGCCTTCGGGCTGAACCTCGCTGGGGGCATCGGCATCACTCTCGTCGGCCTCGCCTTCATGGCGCTGGTCGCCGCGATCAACTTCCGCGGCGTCGGCGAGAGCGTGAAGGCCAATGTCGTGCTGACCTGCGTCGAGCTGACCGGCCTTCTGATCGTGATCTTCGTCGGCCTGTGGGCGATCGCCGCCGGCCAGGGCGACGTCTCGCGCATCACCCAGTTCAAGCCGGCCGGGGACGGCGGCCTGTTCTGGCCGGTGATCGCGGCGACCACCCTCGCCTTCTTCGCCATGGTCGGCTTCGAGGACTCGGTCAACATGGCCGAGGAGACCAAGGACCCGACGCGGACCTTCCCGAAGATCCTGCTCGCCGGCCTCGTCATCACCGGCACGATCTATGTGCTGGTCTCGGTCTCGGCGATCACGCTGGTCTCGCCCGAACAGCTTGGCGAGGGCGAGACGCCGCTGCTCAAGGTGGTCGCGGCCGGCGCGCCGAACTTCCCGATCTGGATCTTCGGCTTCATCACCATGTTCGCGGTTGCCAACAGCGCGTTGATCAACATGCTGATGGCGAGCCGGCTGGTCTACGGCATGAGCCGCGAGCATGTGCTGCCGCCGGTGCTCGGCAAGGTGCATCCGACGCGGCGCTCGCCCTATATCGCGATCGGCTTCACCACACTGCTCGCCTTCGCGCTGATCACCTTCGTCGGCGAGGTGCCGGCGCTCGGCGGCACGACGGCGCTGCTGCTGCTCTGCGTCTTCACCGTCGTCAACATCGCCGTGCTGATGCTGCGCAAGGACACGGTCGAGCATCAGCACTTCCGCACGCCGACGATCCTGCCGATCGCAGGCGCAATCTTCTGCGCCTTCTTCGCCGGCCCGTGGACCGGGCGCGACCCCGTCCAGT
>JAESGH010000360.1_pt1 | contig 37016 bp, 32 predicted proteins | sample 9269641 | NCBI WGS metagenome assembly JAESGH01 (sample SAMN14515345, study PRJNA621665) | algae metagenome | isolation source: Phormidium tanganyikae FI6-MK23 and co-occurring heterotrophs from granitic... | place: USA: Fort Irwin, California | collected 1998-05-24
CGTTCACCACGTTTCACCGCAGCAATTGCTTTGGAGCGCATATCTTCGCTGTAGGGGGCAGCCATAGCCATGCTTCACAACACTACCCCTCTAATATACGTCCTAATACGCTTTGGTAACGCTATAACGCCCCGGAACTGAGTAAAAACGTCGATCGAGTGTTGGCATTGATTTGCTCCATGAAATCCGCTTCTGGAACAGTCACCAGCATCAGCCAATCAATGCCGCGTGGATCAGCGATCGGAATGACTTGTAGAAAATAGTTCGATCGATCAAATTGAGTGTTAAATTGCTGCGGTCGAGTAATGTTCTCAAATCCGCCATAGTTCTGCTGTACATGAGCTGCACTTGATTTGAGGAGCGGTGCATCTGTCTCAAGCACAGAACGGCGTTTGGGCTGTCCATCGCTATCCGCAACAAACGGCTCTTTTACGGTAGAGGATGCGACAAATAAACCATTACGCTCAATAATGAACACCTGTCCCAATCGACCAATTTTCAGCGTTTTTGGATATTTACTAATGTCTGAAAGGACAAGTGAGGTTCCCAGCACGTAGCGGAGGTTCCCGCCCGCATCATACACAGGTAGAGCTGCATTTGTTCCGATCACAGGCGATGCTTTCCAAGCAAAAATCGGACTCCAGACCGCTTGTTTTTGTCGAATTGCACTTTGATACCAAGGCCGATCGCGCGGATCAAAGCGACCTGGAGCGGCTAAAGGTTGACCCCGACGACATTGCTGATCGAGTGCAACGGCTCGAACTGAGTCATCGATCGAGACCTTGCGTTCGTGAATTGCCAACTGTCCGTTTGCAGCCCGAACAATCCCGATAAAATTACCTTGAGGATCGCTCAAGTGAGTTGCGCTTACGGTCGGATAGATTTGAAGCTGGCGGCAAAGATACTGTTCTAACGTTGCAGAATTTAGGGAATTAAGTTCGATCGCGTTTGCGTTGTTCGCATTGGCTAGATGTGCGGTTTCGAGATAGGAACGAATATGATCTTCAGTCCGATGTTCGACTTCTTGAATGAATTGATTGGCAAGACGACTCACCGATCGCTGTCCGTTCTGCCAAGAGAGATAGCCAACCAGTCCACTCGTACCGACCGTGAGCAACACAAAAGGAACCGTTAAAACGAGACGTAGCGGAACTTTTAGGCTGTGATGTCGCTGTCTGCGAAGAAACATCATAGTTTGATCGGTTGCTTAAAGATTTCAGTCTGAAGGCGCGATCGATCAATCCGGCTGATCACTCGTGGAACTAGCTCCGATTGAATCAGCGATTTGCTAATAAAATCATCAGCTCCTGCTGCGAATACCTGTTGAATGGATGCTGCATCTGTGTGAGCTGTCACGACTAGAATCGGCAAATGGCTCCACTGAGCATCTTGGCGCACGATGCGACACAGATCAATGCCGCTCAAGGTTGGCATTTCTAAATCAATGATTAATAGATCGGGTTGGGTTGTGCAGAGCGTCTGCCAGAATTGCTCTGGGTCCTGCAAGCTTGTGACCTGAAGCCCCCACGGGTGAAGCAGATCAGACAACGTTGAGAGCATGACAGAATCATCATCCACAAGCAGCACTTTTGCGATCGCAGTTGCTTTCTGTAAGTGTTGGGCTTTTGGTAATACCTGCTGGATTACCTCAAAGACTTTGGCAAGTTCGATCGGTTGAGTGAGAAACTTCTGAACGCCTAACCGAGATGCTGTAATCCGCGCCCTTAAGCTTTCATGCTCGGTAATTACAACGATCGGAACTGCTGGAAACTGTGATTTTAGCTCGGTCAGTAGCGCTAGACCTGTTGCCTCTAAGCTGCGTTTAGCTTGCACATCTAGATTGAATAGAATTGCTTGAGGATTCGTTTGGGCGATAGTTTGTTTCGCACTAGTCGCCATCTGTCACAGTTTCAATGCAAAGCCCCCAATTTGCGGCATCGGCTCGAAGTTGTGCTGTGAATGAGTCTCGATCGTCAATCACTAGCACGCGAGGAAGTTCGGCTAAATTTGCTCGAAGCGTTGGAGGTTTAGCGAGTTCTTGCTTTAGATGCGTAATTAAGGTTAAAATCTGCGATCGTTCAGTTTGGTTGAGCGACTTTTCTTGAATGAGTAAATGTTCGATCGAGCTAGTTTTGAACCCACCTCATACCCAAATGAACCTAGTGCCCCCGTGAGTTTGTGAGCTTCCTTTACTGCGTTGTGCTGCTCTTGTGGACTTAGGTTTTCAGCTTGTGTCGCTTGCTCTAACACCTCGATTCGGGCTGCAAAGGTGTCTTGATATCGCGCTAAGCGAATTCTTTCTTCTGGAATCGGTTCTTGGCAGCGCTAGATTGCTGAACCCGATCTACTTGACGAGACGGCTTACTGGATGTCGCTCTAAGTCGATAGCCCATTCCGTAAACCGTTTCTAGCAAATCTGCCTGCATTTCAACTGCTTTTAGCTTGCGGCGTACGTCTTTGATCAGATTTGTGACTGTGCTTTCACCCGGACAAGCATCGATCGACCATAAGCGATCGATAATCTCACTCCGACTAAACGCCCGCTGCGGATTTCTCAAAAAAAGTAGCAGCACACTATATTCTTTTGGTGATAAAGAGAGCGGTTGTTCAATGTATAAGACTTCTGCTGAAACCGGATTCACGCTCAGATCTCCCCATGTCAGCACTGTCGGAGCTAATTTCGTTTCTCCGCGCCGCAGTAAGGCACGAATTCGCGCTAACAATTCAGATAAGTCATACGGCTTTGTAAGATAGTCATCCGCCCCTGCATCCAGTCCGCGCACAATATCTGCACTCGAATCTTTTGCAGTCAGGAGCAAAATGGGCTTTTGGAAATCCTGCGATCGAAGCTGACGACAAAGGCTAATTCCATCAATTTTAGGAATCAGCAGATCTAGCAAAACTAGCTCATACTCCCATTCGATCGCTAGAGATAGCCCAGTTTGTCCATCGGTTGCGACATCCACTGTGTAATGTTGAGCAGTAAGCGCCTCTACAAGTAAATCTGCGATCGCTGAGTCATCTTCAATTAATAAAATTTTCATAACTCATGTATTTGGAGATGCTTCCCTTTGGCGCGACCTATCGAGATACCCAGTAATCTCCTATTCCTCAATGAGTGTTTAACATCTATATCTTGTAGGATTTTGTACCCCATGAGCATCTACCAATCGATAGATGACGAATCGCTTTATCGATTCGCTTTAACATAGCTGTAAAAGCGGAATAGCCAGAAATACTTTCATTAATCTCAATGGAAGAGAAGGTTGCATAAATTGAATTAGGACTAAATTGCGACTATCACGACTATCAAAAGAAAGGCTTGAGGCAAGCGAAGGGCAACCGCAGATAGAGGTTCACAAAAGTTAAGCTGCTTAGAATTAAAGAGAAGTTTTAGCAGCAAGATCATGAGCGACAAATTAAAAAAGGGCGACCACGTTGAATGGAATACATCCGGCGGTAAAACTGAAGGTGACATTAAAGAAGTCATCACAGAACCAACCGATTTTAAGAATCATCATTTTGAAGCATCAAAAGAAAATCCTGAGTATTTAGTTGAAAGTTCAAAAAGTGGAAAAGATGCCATTCATAAAGAGGAACAACTGAAGAAAACGAAGGAGAAAAAGTAATAGTTCAACATACTGCAACTCACAATCAGGAGACTCTAAAAGAGTTTCAAGAAGCGATTAATATGTCAGCTAAAGAATTAGAAGCTTGACTAAAAACGGAAGAGTCTCTATCCGTTGGAATGAAAAGCAGCGAAGATGCGGAACCGACTGGACATCTACCTATTCTCTAAAAAATTGGGGACATGAGCCACTAAAAGACAAGTGATTTAATAAAGCGATCGCGCAATCTAACCTTATACACAAACGATTATGACCCCTGAGCTTGGATTAGTTTGTATTTCCGCATCAAAAACGGTGCGATTTAAGACGATCACGCGCAAGCGATTATTGCAATTCGATTTAGTCGAACAGGAACGATTGCTGCGCGAATTGTATGCGGAAAATTTGCGACGATTGGGAATTGCGATCGAGTTTTGTGCCAGCAATGATATTCGACTTTATCGATTAAGTTCAGGACTATTTCCGTTTGCCGATGATCCGATGGGTGCGGCAGTTTTAGACGAGTTTACCGAAGGAATGGGGTTAGTTGGAGAACAGGCGACGCGGCTTGGAGTTCGGTTAGTTTTGCATCCGGATCAGTTCGTCGTGTTAAGTTCCGATCGACCTGAAGTAATCGAAAATAGCATCAAAATTTTATCAATGCACGCGCGGACGTTTGATCTGTTGGGACTACCGCGATCGACTTGGGCATTGATGAACATTCACGGGGGGAAAGGAGATCGAGCAGAGCGGTTGATCGATTCGATTCGCAATCTCCCGGATAACATTCGCTTACGGATCACGCTCGAAAATGATGAGTACACTTACGGCGCAGAGCAAATGGTTTCGATCTGCAAAGCGGCAGGTGTTCCGCAGTTGTTTGACGCGCATCATCATGTGATTCACGAGAAAGTGGAGAGCTATGAGGATGAAAGTGTGATTTGGGCGCTTGAAGAAGCTCGATCGACTTGGGAGAATCCGGATTGGCAAGTGGTTCACATTTCAAACGGTGCAGAGTCATTCTTGGATCAGAAGCATAGTGATTACATTACGGTGATGCCAAGTTGCTATCGTCAAGCACCTTGGATTGAGATTGAAGCTAAACAAAAGGAGTTTGCGATTCAGAAGCTACAGGAAGAGTGGTTGTATTCGGATTTGAATGTGTTGCCACCTGTGGTGGTTGAGACTGAGGAGAAGAAAGAGGACATTCAGATTGAGGCGGTGACTCCATCGACTCAGGATGATGAGCCTTCTGAGTTGGTAGAGCAAGTGGTTTCGGTGTAGTTGGGAGTTATTGGTTTCGTTGCTTGTTTGTTTTGGTGTAGTTGGAAGTTGTTGGTTTCGTTGCTTGTTCGTTTTGGATTGAAAATCTACCGTGTACGCACAAGTCGTTTATCGCTCCGTTTCGGTCGGCTTCTGCCCCCTAAGTCCCCCAAATTTGGGGGACTTTGAAGCTCAAAAAAGTCTTGGCGTTCTGGAAATTCCTTCTCAAAGTCCCCCATTCTGGGGGACTTAGGGGGCGAGAGGTCTAGGCGATCACAGATCAATCGACTTGTGTGTACACAGTATGAAAATCGGAGCTAACGATGCAAAGTTTGCGCCCCGGATTAAAATACTCTAATTTTAGGATTGGTTATGACTTTTACAGTTGATGCTACAGTCGGAACTCCGAATCAAGAAGTTGCAATTCAAGCTTTTAGGCAGTTTGTTGATCAAATCTCGCATTCTTCTAGAATTGTTGCTGTTCATGATTCGGATGCGGATGGAGTCACGGCTGGAGTCGTGTGGCAGCGGGCATTTGAAAGAGCAGGATTTGCTTCAGTTCATCGAGTGATTCCCGATCGAGAACGCAACGCCTGGACACCGAACAATCGAGCGATCGTACAATCCGCAAATCCCGCTCATCTATTCGTAATGGATTTGGGAAGCCGTTCTGAGCCTGTGATTTCTGGCGTTCCGACTTGTTTTATTGATCATCACCATCCTGAAGGTGTGCCCGATGGTGATACCTTGATCACCGCTTACACTTGGGAACCAATTCCAAATACTTCGCTGATCATTTGGGAACTGTGTCAAACGATCACAGATATTTCCGATCTCGATTGGATTGCTGCGATCGGAACATTGAGCGATTTAGGCGAGCGCGCTCCCTTTGAGCTACTAGCCACCGCAAAACGCAAGTACACTGCAAAGTATCTCAAAGAAGCAACCGCGCTGGTTAATGCCTCTCGGCGTGCTTCTCACTACGATCCTGAAGTGGCTGCTCGATCGCTGTTGAATCACTCAAGTCCAAAAGCGTTAGTAAATTCGGATAGTGCAGACGTGCAACAACTGAGATCGGCGCGTGAAGAAGTCAAACGCGAACTTGAGAAAGCACGAAAAGCAGCTCCAATTTTTTCGGGAAATGTCGCTCTGATTCGGATGAACTCTCCCTGTCAAATTCATCCGCTGATTGCTCAGAGTTGGTGTGGACGATTGTCTAAACTAATCGTGATTGCAGCAAATGAGGGTTATATGCCGGGACGAGTGAACTTTGCGGCTCGATCGAACAGTGCCAACGTTCTCGAATTTCTTCGGAGTCAGAAGCTTTCGGCTGGAGAAGGAAGCTACGCACACGGACACGATCAGGCATCGGGGGGCACTTTGAGCATCGAACTTTGGAATGAATTGTTAGCAAAACTTGGATTTCCAGAAACCACTTTTGCGAAATCGTAAAACTACCTCTCAAGACTGAGCGATTTCTCTCTAAGGTAGATGCCACTTCAAGTTTGAATAAACGAGCATAGAAATGAAAATCGAGTTATTCAAAAGATAAATGCACGGTAGCTTAGTCACGCCCCTGCCAGATCAATTAATGCCAGCGGCAATTGAATCCATTGTTAAGAGCAATCCCTACTACAAAGCTGAACAAACGTTCAGCAAACTCATCGAAGCTGAGGACTTAGATCAGCGACTGAGCCAATTTGAGACTCAAATTCGATACTTTGAAACTGCGCTAACCTTTGCACTCAAGGAAGCTTACGATCAAGCGCAAGGTTCCGATGCCGCTCATCTATTCTTGCAGCGTGTCCTCTACCGCATCAATCGCTTAAACCTATTTTGGTATGATGACCTAAATCACTATACCAATGAGCGATCGACGTATTTACAAAAAGTTCGCAACGAGATCGAAGCGGCTTGGCAGGCTTGGGAACTCAAGCAGATTGATGTTGACTCTTATCATTCAGTCGATATCAAGCAAGCATTGCTCGATCGATATCAAGCGGATCTTGATCCTGAGCTATCCGCCGACGCGCTCTATCTGCGTAAAGAGATGCCGTTTGAAGGCTACCGCTATCTTTTAGCGATTACCTCATTTGATGGTTTAGTGGAAGCGAGTCGTTTATCTCGGATTCTTGGTGGTGCTGCGAACGAAGTCCAAGCTACATTAACTAAAGTATTGCTTGAGGAATACGGGAATGGTCGGTTGTCACGAAAACATTCCACGTTTTTCGCGAAAATGATGACCGAATTAAGTCTCAGCACTCAGCCCGAAGCTTATTTCGATCTTGTTCCCTGGCAAGCTTTAGCCACAACGAACCATAACTTCTTACTGACTGAATGTAAGCGTCATTTTCTGCGCTACAACGGCGGACTCGCTTACTTTGAAGTAGCAGGCCCTTCTGCCTATCGGAACTATCTTGCAGCAGCACAGCGGCTAGAACTCTCCGAAGGTGCAATGGGATATTGGGATCTGCACATCAAAGAAGACGAAAGACATGGGCGATGGATGATCGAAAACGTGACGTTGCCTCTCGTCGATATGTATCCGCAGCAAGCCTGGCAGCTTTTGTTGGGATATGACCAAGAGAAACTCATGGGCGATCGAGCAGGTGCAGCGATCGTAGAAATGATTCGCCATGGTGTAGAGACTGAATCTCTTCCCGCGATCGGACTTGCGTAATCGATCTTTGTTGTGATTTGAATTGATGAGGGTATTACCTTGACTGGGACACTAACTAGACCAACGCAAACCGTCACTGAAACTGAAGTATTTTCCTGCCCTGAAGAGTCGCATTTTTATTCACATTGTTTAGAGCGATTAGTATTTTCGCAATGTACTGATGCGCGTTTGATTGTTGAATTCGGTTCGGGTGATGGCAGTCCAGTGATTAATTCACTGATGCGCGCTGCTTCGCAGATCCCGGAGGGATCGCGCTGTAAGGATGTGATTCACGGTTTTGAACTAAATCCATCCGCTTATGATGTCGCAAAATCGAGAGTTGATCAGTGTGAATTGCACGATCGATATGTTTTGCACAATAAGTCATTCTTTGATGCAGCTCCGAAAGATGCTCACTGTTTGATTGCAAATCCGCCTTATATTCCTGCTCCAGATAATCAAATTCGGATGCCACTCTTACATGGTGGATTTGATGGAGCAACGCTTACCAATCGGCTGTTAACGCTGAACTATCCGAGCGTGATGGTCTTGGTGTCGAGCTACTCGAATCCGTTAGGTACATTAGAATGTGCAGCGGAACAAGGATATGTAGTTACAGATTTTATGGTGACACCATTGCAGTTTGGTTACTATAGTTCTGAACCAAAGGTTAGAAACTGGATTGAAAAGCTGCGGGAAAATGGCCAGGCGTTCTATTCGGACAATATCTATTTCCTAGCAGGTGTTCTGTTCCAGCATTCCAGCATTGCATCTGTTGATCTGACAGATGAATTAGTTCAAGTGATGACTGCACTGTAAAACTTAGTGTTGAGGGTGTGATTGATTTGCACCCTTTTGATTGATATGTCTAAAGTTGATGTCTTAATTCCAACCTATAATCGTTCTTCAGCATTAGCGGTCACATTAACCAGCCTGATCGCACAGACCTTTAAAGATTTCAATATCATCATCTCTGATCAAACGGATGATTCAACAACGATCGCATCAAATCTAGTTCAAACTCCGATTCGAGTTTTACGATCGCATAATCATAAAGTTCAAATCCATCACCATTTACCTCGTCGCGGGATGGCAGAACAAAGACAGTTTTTGCTCGATCAGGCAACTGCCCCTTATGTTCTATTCATTGATGATGATCTGGTTCTAGAACCGTTTGTGATTGAGCAATTCGTTAATGCGATCGAGCAAGAAAACTGCGGATTTGTGGGCAGTGGATTGATCGGATTGAGTTTTGCTCAAGATATTCGACCGCACGAACAAGCGATCGAGTTTTGGGATACTCCCGTGCAGCCCGAAAAGCTCCAGCCTGGAATGCCCGAATGGGAGCGCTGGAAATTGCACAATGCTGCGAATTTGTATCACATTCAGCGATCGCTCAATATCACCCCAGATCAGCCCCGCAAGTATCGGATCGCTTGGATCGGTGGCTGCGTGATGTACAACGCTCAAAAGCTTCGGGATGTTGGCGGGTTTAGCTTCTGGACAAAGCTACCTGAGAATCACTGTGGCGAAGATGTATTCGTTCAACAGCAAGTAATGGCAAAATATGGTGGATGTGGTGTGCTTCCGTCTGGGGCATATCACCAGGAATTGCCGACTACGGTTGTCGATCGTAGTTTTAATGCTCCTGTTTTGCTCTCGATCGACGAGTCATTTTGTGAAAAAGCATCTACGATCGAAGAAGATGAATTGAGCCTAACGTATGATTCCTGAGTTCTTTGATCGTGCTTCCGTCGGTTCTGTTTGGCGTGTTCCGTATCAACAGCGGGCGATTGAAGCAGAGCAATGGGCAAAACAGCATGGAATTCCGCCTGCAAACGTCGATCAAGTCCGGGTGTGTCTTTTAGCGATCGATGTTCAGAACACTTTCTGTATTCCCGATTTTGAGTTATTTGTAGGAGGTCGATCGGGAACTGGAGCCGTTGAAGATAACATACGACTGTGTGAGTTCATCTATCGCAATTTGGGATTGATTACCGAAATTGCTCCCACCATGGATACCCACACTGCAATGCAAATCTTTCATCCGGTCTTTTGGATCAATGAAGCTGGAGAACATCCCGTTCCGGCAGCAGCGTTAATTCCATTTGAAGATGTGCAAAAAGGAGTGTGGCGGGTCAATCCAGCGGTTGCAGCAAGCCTGAGAACAGACTATGACACCTTAAATCGTCATGCACTGCACTACACTAAGCAGCTAACCGATGAAGGAAAGTATCCGCTGACGGTGTGGCCCTATCATTCAATGTTAGGTGGAATTGGTCATGCGTTGGTTTCTGCGATCGAAGAAGCAGCATTTTTTCACTGCATTGCCCGCAAGAGTCAGACGAACTTTGAAATCAAAGGAAATCACCCGCTGACTGAGAATTACTCGGTGCTGCGTCCTGAAGTTCTGACCACAGTTGGGGGTGAACTTCTCGCACAGAAAAACAGTCAATTGATTGATAAATTACTCCAGTTTGATGCTGTGATCATTGCAGGTCAGGCAAAGAGTCACTGTGTTGCTTGGACGATCGATGATTTGCTCACCGAAATCCAAGCTTATGACTCCAGCCTGACCCAGAAAGTGTATCTGCTCGAAGATTGCACTTCTCCGGTTGTCGTTCCGGGCGTGGTCGATTACACCGAGCAAGCGAATCAAGCTTATGAGCGCTTTGCTGACGCAGGAATGCACTTGGTGAAATCGACCGATACGATCTCCGATTGGTTTTAGCGAGACGATCGACGACGGAGACGATCGATGGTAACTGCCACAATAATCACTAAACCTTTGACGACTAGCTGCCAGAAATAAGACATATTCAGCAGCGTCAAACCATTGTTGAGCACCGCAATGATCAATGCACCGAGTAAGGTTCCAGGCATCGTTCCGATCCCACCCGTGAAGCTCGTACCACCGAGAATTACAGCTGCGATCGCATCCAATTCGTACCCGTTCCCTAACAGTCCCGTCGCACTGTAGAGGCGGCTCGAACTCATAATGCCTGCCAATCCTGCTAATAACCCACTGACACCGTACACAAACAGGAGCACACGATTGACCTTAATCCCAGTCAGTCTTGCTGCGCGTTGGTTTCCTCCAACCGCATAGATTTGCACACCGAGGACAGTTCGACGCAGTACAAACCAGCTTGCAAGTACTGTTAGTAGTGCAATTACAACCAGCCACGGGAACGGACCTAGATAGCTATTTCCTACCCAAGCAAAGTTGAGATCCCGGTTCAGCACAGTTGTACCGTTTGCAACCAGGTATGCAGCCCCCCGCAAAGCAGTCAAACCACCCAGCGTCACAATGAATGGCGGCAAATCCAGGAAGGCGATCAACGAACCATTAATCAACCCGATCGCCAATCCGGTTAACAATGCGGCTGGAATCGCTAACCACCCTAAAGCACTCGAAAGCGACACTAATACACCAACAACGGCAGAAACGCCCAGAATCGAACCAACAGAGAGGTCAATCCCTCCAGTCAGAATTACGAAGGTCATCCCCGTTGCTAGCACGATGTTGATTGATGCTTGGCGTAGAATGTTCACCGCATTTCCAGGAGTCGGAAAGTTAGGCGTGAGAACCGAGAATAGAATGCAGATTAGAATCAGAATCGGTAGAATGCCAGCTACTTGAAGCCAGTTATTTGCAGGTTTGCGTTGACCCGCAGGACTATTAGAGGGTTCTCTTAATGGGCGCAGTTCAGTTTGACTCATAGTGCGGCGACCTCCGATGCGCCAGTAGCGTAAGCCATAATGTTTTCTTGGGCAATTCGCTGTCGTGAACCGTCAATTTCACCGACGATTCTGCCTTGACGCATCACTAACACTCGATCGCTAAGTCCAATCACTTCCGGTAGTTCGCTCGATACCATCAGTACCGCAACGCCTGTTTTCGCCAAATTGCTGATGATTCGGTAGATTTCGCTCTTTGCACCGATGTCTACGCCGCGTGTTGGTTCATCGAGAAGTAACACTCGCGGTTTGATCGCCAGCCATCGAGCGAGTAGCAGTTTTTGCTGATTCCCCCCAGACAGATCCATTGCGCGAATCTCTAGGTTTGCGAGTCGAATATTGAAGTCTTCAACAGCACTATTGGCAATTCTGCCGAGTGTTCCCCAGTTGATCACGCCTGCTTTAGAGTCTTGCTTCAGCATATTGAGCGTGATGTTTTTACCAGAACTCATTTCGAGAAATAAGCCCTGATCTTTTCGGTCTTCGGGGACATAACCGATTCCTGCTGCGATCGCATCTCCAGGAGAGCGAATCTCGACCTTCTGACCGTTGAGAAACACTTCACCGCTCGTTTTCGGATCGGCTCCAAAAATCAGCCGCGATAGTTCCGTTCGTCCCGCTCCGACCAGTCCCGCCAAACCAACAATTTCGCCTGCTCGAAGCACCAAATCTGTCGGTTGAACTTTGTGCCCGTCGCTGATCTGTCGAACTTCTAGAACAACATTGCCAGGATTTGTCTGGTGTTCGTGTTCATAAAAGCCCTGCATCGATCGACCCACCATCATTTGCACCAGTCGTTCTGGAGAAATTTCAGATCGATCCAGCGTTCCAATATACTGACCATCTCGCAGGACACTCACTCGATCCGCCAGCGCGTACACCTCTTCCATTCGGTGACTGATGTACACGATCGCAATTCCATCGCGTCTCAGTCGGTGAATCACCTCAAAGAGACGTTCGGTTTCTCGATCGGACAGTGCCGCCGTTGGTTCATCCATCACCAGAATGCGGCTATTGTCTTTGAGGGCGCGGGCGATTTCGACTTGTTGCTGTTCAGCGATCGACAAACTCGACACCACATCATCCGGCGAAAAACTTGCGCCCAAACTTTGTAGTACCCTAGCCGCTTCTCGTTGCATTCCTTCACGATCCAACAGTTGCCCACGGCTCAACTCGTTGCCCATGTAGATATTCTCAACAACCGTGAGATTCGGAGCTACATTCAGTTCTTGATAAATCAAGTTAATGCCAGCTCGTCTCGCAATACCTGGATCAGTAATATTGAGCCGTTGACCATTGACCCAGATTTCGCCTTCATCGGCAATGTAAGCTCCCGCTAAAATCTTCATCAGCGTGCTTTTTCCGGCTCCGTTTTCACCCATCAGGGCATGAACTTCACCGGGATAAAGCGTGAGATTGACGTTTTGCAGTGCGGGAACACCATTGAACCGTTTGGTAATGCCCTTCATTTCGAGAACCGGAGTCGCAGTTGGGGCATGGTGCGACACGGATTGTTCATTCATTGTCATTACTGCCACCCTTTGTATTGGCTCACGTTGTCTCGCGTAATTAGCCGCACCGGAATCTGAATGTTGGGATTCGCAGGTTTCTGACCGTTCAGGATGTCATTTCCGACTTGTACGGCTCTTTGAGTCATGCCTAATGGATTTTGAGCAGCAGTAGCGACAAAGATACTGCTTTTATCTTCGATCGCTGCTTTTGCTTCTGGTGCGCCATCCACTCCCACAATGAAAAAATCACTGCGTTTTGCTTGACGCGCTGCTAGTTCCGCACCAACTCCACACGGATCGTTAATCGCAAAGACAGCATCGATTTTCGGAAACGAGGTGAGCAAGTCACTCATCACGCGCAATCCACCATCTCGGCTGCCTTCTGCATTCTGGTCTTTGGAAAGAACCTTGATTCCTGGATATTTCGCGAATACTTTTTCACAGCCTTCGACGCGATCGAATACCGACTGCACCGGAGGACCGTTCACAATCACGATATTGCCTTTGCCTTTTAAGCGATCGGCAATGTACTGACAGCTAAGTTCTCCCGCTTGCACATTGTTCGAGGTAATGGTGGCATCGACTCCACCCCCAGCCCCCGTATCGACTGCAATCACAACCGTTCCAGATTGTTTTGCTTTTTCAACCGCAGGCGCGATTCCTTTACTATCCGCAGCGTTGAGAATAATCAAACTGGTGTTGGCTGCAATAAAGTTTTCGATCTGATTGAATTGCTGGTTCAAGTCATATCCTGTCGAAACAACGGTTGTGCGAACTGCATTGCCGCCGATCTTTTTCGCTTCGGACTGTGCGCCTCTGCCCATCAGCACAAAGAAAGGATTACTCAAATCGCCAACTGTTACAGCGACCGATCGTAGTTTTGAATTGTTATGGTTGGCTTGCTGTGTCGATGAACAACCAACCATAACACCACTGATTAGACCCAAAACGCTCACCGCACTTACACCACGGTGTAACGCTTGAAATTTACTCACGTCCGTTTTTCCCCCAACAAGTGATTGAATGAGAGCCAACAGAATCTAAATCTGCACGTCGATCGACCTGTCTTCGATCAGAACTTCATGCCTGAATGGTGGCGAGATATTTGAGCAGAGGACGATCCAAACTCGCGCTGCTACAAAGAATCATGTTTAAATCAAGTGTTGAAGTGAATCTGAAAACAGTTTTTCTATAAAGCAAAGAGATGAGAGTTGCAGAGCTATATTCAAATTGAATCTCTGTTATTCATCGTGCAATTATTCAGAAATTCCATACATCCACCGAAAAGAGTACGTCTAGAGATAGAGAAAACAAGTTCGCAGGCGAAACTAGCTCTGGCTGATAATTTACGGCTTTATTGCCTTTGATAATCGCTAGAGCATTTCACAAAATGTAACCTAGAATACTAAGCTTTCTTTACCCAAAGCGATCGCGGCATCAGGTTATGAATCGTTTTAGCACCGGATTCGACTCGCCCAATTCGCGCATCCATCGCCAAACTCGCTAAAGCATAACTGTCTAATAGCGAAAGCTTCTTGAGTTGAGCAATCCGCTCGATCATTTGCATCGCAGAAAGATTCATCGCAGTCATCACATCCGCATCGGTGGCAGTCGTGACATAACTATCGCGCGTGTCTTTCACTGAATTTGGCGAAAATTTTGGACTCGCTTTCTTTGGCAACATACAGTAAACGCCTTTCACCTGATTGACAACTTCAGCCACTCGACAATCGCCATAGTCGCTCATATACTGCTGTGCTTCTTTGCTCGATAACCGTTTCCACTCTGAGACGAATTTGACGGTTTCTTCGTTCAGCTTGTCGATCGCTTTATTCAAATCGCGATCGTATCCCAAGGTAATCCAGTGCGTCGGCGTTTCGATTCGAGGAAACGAGAGCGGCATTTTTTTCATCACTTCGATCGTCAGATTCAACTCACTGAAAGCACTCTCGATCGCGGTTAGATTAATCTCTCCATTTCCTTGTGCCGCATGAGAATCGCCCGACCACAACAACGCCCCATCCACAAACACAGGCAAATAGATCGTTGTTCCCTGCACCAATTCACGACAGTCCAAATTCCCGCCATAAGCTCCGGGTGGAACAGTGCTGTATTGACCGCTTTCTGCTCTCGCAACGCCAATAATTCCAGGAAACGGACGCACAGGAATTTCGATTCCAGGTAGGAATTCTGTCACGCCACGACCCAGATCCAGATAGAAATGCTTCACTTGCGCTTGAGTGAACTTATCTGGGAATTGCCCTAATTTCAGATTGCCAGGTAAGTTCCAATTCGCGCCATAGCTGCGAGGGACAATGCGATTGATCCGAACCTTCAGCACATCACCAGGCATTGCACCTTCAACAAAGATCGGGCCTGTGACGGAATGAGGACCTCGACCGGGATAATCAACGCGGAGCTTAGTAATTTGCTCGATCGACATTCCCGGCAGAATCTGATTCAGCGATGCCATCATCGTTTCCATCACGACGGTATCACCGGATTTAATCCGAGCGCGAGGCGGCTCTGCATTGTTAAACCAACCCCACTGTGCCGTTTCATTGTTTGCAGGCAAGAGATATACGCCGCCTTGATATTGACCGAGATAGCCCTGTCTCAGCGCATTGATTTCGGGACGCTTCGAGGGTTGGTTTTCTTGGGCATTGACTTTAGAAAGCATAGATACGGCGGCAGCACTCGCGGCACTCCCAATCAGAAAATCGCGACGGTTAGACATAAGGGTAACTGCAATAAGGATTCGGTCGGAATCCATTATTTCCTACGAACTCGTTGGAAATTGTGATAAACAATACCCTTACTGCTTTTGAGGTTGGCAGATTGGGCAGAAGTGAGCCGATCGACCCGCTAATCTCACCCGCTCGATCGGACTTTCACAAGTCCGACAAAGAGCGCCATCTCGCCCATACACCCAAGCAATCCCGCCATAGTTACCATTCACCCCCGACACATCCCGAAAATCACTAAAACTCGTGCCTCTCGCTGCAATGCTATCTTTCAGCACTCGAATCACATTGGCTCTAAGTCGGGTCGTTTGTTCGATCGACAATTCTGTACACAACGTCTCAGGATGAATCCCACTCAAAAACAAAGCTTCATCCGCATAGATATTTCCAACACCTGCAACTAAAGCTTGATCGAGCAGCGCATTTTTAATCGGACGTTTTCGGTTCTTTAGCTGTTCGTAGAAATAGAGATCCGAAAAGTCATCTGAAAACGGCTCATGTCCCAATCGCTGAAGTCCAGTAATAATCGACTTCGGATCAACATCGCCGACAACGTGCCACATTTGCCCAAAAGTCCGCTGATCCACAAACCGAAGCTCTCGATCGTCATCAAAAAACAATCGCACTCTCGTATGTTTGTGCAATGGTTCCGATTGTTTCATCCACAAAAGCTGTCCGGTCATTCGCAAATGCACACCGAGCCAGCCGATCGGTTCAAGTTTTGCTAAAAGGTACTTTCCGTAGCGATGCCATTGCGCGATCGACAAGCCTTGCAAACTTGAGACGAACTGATCAGAGATCGGATAAGCGATCGTGCGATCTAGTAACACTTCGCCACCAACGATCGGCTGATTCAGCGTGACTTGATTTAAACCGATCCGAACAGTTTCAACTTCAGGCAGTTCTGGCACAACGAATCCACTCGTAAAATCCCATTCTAAAAAAATCGAGCCAGTACCAACAGAAGAAAGGTACTGGCTCAACTGTAATTATGACAGAGATTCTACTCTGCGGGCTTTTTCGCTGCGGGTTTTGCAGCAGATTTTGCACCAGCAGCAGCAGGGGCAGCCGCTTTCTTCGCGGGAGCCTCAACCTCTTCGAGTTCGCTCAGGGCGAAGTTATTCGTGTTGACACCGCCAGCTTGACCGCTGTAACCAGTGTAGTTAACCTTCTCAAACCGCACAATCACCGGATATTTGATGCCGCTTTGGTCGATCGAGGCAACTGTACCGACATCGCGATACCAGTACGACTCTCTACGCAGGATGCGGACTTTAGAACCACGTTGAACCATGACTGTTCTCTTCCTTTTATTTTGAAAATTAACGAACTCGGATCGGTGCAAAAAACAGATGATGCCGCGTCAATTTTCCCCAATTTACTACGGGAGTTGAACCGAAGCGCGATCGCTGTTACAGGTTGAAACAATCCGAAATAAATCAGCCTAAAGTCACGTCCAAAAACATCATCAGCACAAATCCGATCATCACGCCCAGAGTCGCTTGCTTCTCGGTTCCCAAACTATGTGACTCCGGAATAATCTCATCGCTGATTACAAACAGCATCGCTCCTGCCGCAAATGCCATTCCCCACGGCAGCACGATCGACGCAATTGACACTACTCCCGCCCCGATTACGCCCCCGATCGGCTCCGCCAATCCCGTCAGTAACGCCACTCCGAACACATTGCGTTTACGATATCCTTCGGCTAAAAGCGCGATCGCGACAACCAAGCCTTCTGGAAGGTTCTGCAACCCGATTCCGAGCGTGAGTGCGATCCCATTGGCTACATCACCCCCACCGAATCCAACCCCAACCGCCAAGCCTTCCGGGAAGTTGTGCAGCGTAATCGCAATCACAAACAGCCACACTTGCCGCAATCGATTAGAGTTCGATCCTTCTGCGCCTTTGATAAAGTGTTCGTGCGGAAAGTAGCGATTCGCCAACCAGAGAAACGCACCACCGAGCAGAATTCCGACAACCACGATCGAAGCCGCTACCGATCGATTTTGAGTCAGCTTCTCTGCCGCTTCGATTCCTGGAATGACTAACGAGAACGAAGTTGCCGCCAACATCACACCCGCCCCAAATCCCAACAGCGCCCCTTGAGTTTGAGGTGTAATCTCTTTGATGAAGAAAATCGGCAACGCACCGACTCCCGTAGCAAGTCCTGCAACTAAACTTCCAGTCAAGCCGAAAAGCGTGACGTTATCCGCCATAAGTACGTCCTCGCCAGCTTTTCGGCTTTCGAGTAGAAGAAAGGAAAATTCGGAAGACTGCCGCCGGATCAGCGATCGGGGAAAGCCAAAACAGCCAAGCGCCTTTTGCAGAAGATCGATCGTAAGACTGTAAGACCGCCGCATTCAACCCAATCCGCATCGCCATCAATGCTCCATTCAATCCCAATGCGATCAGGGCAGGTAACGTGGGATTTCCAGAACCGACAATCCAAGCGCTAAAAATCAGCAACGGTAACGGTAACGCCTGAACCAAAATCAAAAAGGCTAAATCGCCCCAAACTTGCGCCGGAGTCGCCGCATCTTTGAGATCCAACGATCGACCCCATTCGCTCCAAGTTTCCGCCATGCCTTCATACATTCGGACTTTGAGAATGTTCGCGCCATCGAGAAACCCGACTTTCGCACCCGTCGCGGCAATGTTGCGAACCAAAGTCACATCATCGCAGAATGAGCCTTTCGCGCTCGTATAGCCGCCGACTTGAGTTAAAAGCGATCGACGACAAAAGAAACACTGCCCATTCGCCATCACTCGTTCCGCTGAACTGCCAATTTCTCCAGCCGCCCCGAAACGATACACCAACGTCATCAACAAAGCAGGCTGAAGCCAAAATTCACCCGGATATTTGAGAATAAACCTCGGTGACAGCGTGATCAAATCGTAGCCTTCAGTAGTCGCCGTTTCGAGCAGACTACAAACCAAACTCGGATGCGGAATCGTATCTGCATCAATCCCCAAAATCCACTCGCTGTCTGGGGAACTCGCCAAATATCCGTTATGCAATGCCCACGGACGACCCACCCAATCCGAGGGAAGCGGATCATCATTCATTAATCGAAATCTCGGATCGCTCGTTTGTGCAGCTTTGACCAAATCTTGAGTCTTATCCGTCGATCGACTATCCACGATCGTAATTTCTCGCACCTCATACGTTTGGCGCGTCAGTCCTTCCAGACACGGCGAAATGCGATCGGCTTCATTCAACGTTGGCACAACCACACTCACCGCCCCGAAAAACGCAGGTTTCGGCAACTGAGGCTGAAGGGGAGGACGACGCACCGCACCTTTGAGCAACCGGGATAGTAAAATCGCTGCCGCCGGAATCTGAATAAGCAACAACCCGAAGAAAAACACATCCTGAAACGCAAAAGCCTGGGAATTGACTAACCCCAGGCAAATAATTCCGGCTTGTCCGATGAAATTCGCCAATCCTCTAACCCTTTATCTATGTAAAAAACGTACTGAATCAGGCAGAGAAGATCAAACCTCTCTGCCCACTGTATTTATTTTTGAGAAATGCCCACCGAAACCGCTGGAACATCACGCGCAATGGCACCGGAGAGCGAGGATTCGATTCCCTGAGCAGGTTTCGTCATCCACCAAAGCGCGATCGCAGGTACAACACCCAGCACAACGCTCATCAAAGTCGGAATCAGATAGCGCGAATCCAGTTCCGCCACCGTAATGATCGCCCCAAACGCAAAGTTAATCAAATACACCACCAAAGGCACGGTTAACTGAGCGCGAGTCAAGTTCAGCGGGGCTTTTCCCCAAAACAGAGCAGCGACAAACATAAAAACCGCCCCTGTTCCGAGCCAGCCCGACACATTCCGATAGGGCATTCCAAAGAACTCTCCAACCTCACCAAACTCCCAAAACGGATAAGAAGCCTGACTCATCGCTGGATCAAGCACAAAATCCCAAGCGGTGAGCAACACCGAACCGAGCGCGATCGCTCCAGTCAGTTTTGCCCACATCGGTAATTTCAAACTTTCCAAGCCCGATCGCGCCAGCACATAGCAGCACAACCCGACATAAAACCACGACAGCGGAATCGTAAACGGTACAAGACCCGCGATCTTATAGCCCAATCCGCTCAAATACCCATACGCGCCAAACGGAAATCCCGTACTCGTTCCGAGCAGTTCACTTCCAAGCGAGAGAATAATCGAAGGCAACATAAAAGTGAGCCAGTGCCGAATTCCGAGCGTCCGGTAAGCATAAATTGCTACCGTAATCGCGCCCAACAGGATATATCCTACACCTCCATTTGCCATGCTCCAGCCGAAGGCAGATTGCCCGATCGTAGGAAGAGCAGCGATAAATTCTGGATTGGGCAGCACCAGCAATAATCCTGCTAATCCAAAAGCCAGCGCCATCGAATGTCCTATTAAACACAGGCGCTCCACAGTAACCAGATGCTTCATACCGTTTCCTCAGAAAATATGGCACTTTTTTGCCTGTCATACAGTTTACAAATCTTCAGGCTCATTCTGGCGTTTCTCAGGATGCTTTTTTAAGATTTGGGCGAAAATTGACGCTCTCGCTGCGTTTAGAATCTAGCAGGTCTGATTAAATCCGTCATGCCAATTCCGAACGCCGAAAACGCGATCGTCGAGATTCGCAAACTTCGAGACTACTGCTTGAATCCAAATCACGACAACGGAAAGCACAAAGCGCGGCTTTCCCTAGCGAGTCTCGGCATGACGGCTGAATCTGCTGAAGAACTCCGCGAAATCCTGAAACGCTCTCCTCGGTTGTGAAAAGAGATGCAGTTTCAATTTTTCTTTTTGTACCTTTTTTCATCGCTTCCAGTTCCCTGCTATGATCCCCTCAATCTCATCACGTTCGGACTGAATGGCTCAGATTAATAGTGCGTTCACCCTCTTCTTGAGTTTGATGGTCGAGGCAATGCCCTTTTTGCTGCTTGGGGTGTTGTTCTCTGGACTGCTTCAGTTTTTTGTGAATGAACAGAAACTTGTGGCGATCTTGCCAAAAAATGCGTTTTTGGGTGCCTTCGTCGGTAGCTGTATTGGGTTTCTGTTTCCGGTGTGTGAATGCGGAAATATCCCTGTGGCGCGACGTTTGATGCTGCAAGGTGCGCCGATATCGGTCGCGATCGGCTTTTTGCTTGCAGCTCCAACGATTAACCCGATCGTATTTTGGGCAACCTGGACAGCCTTTCGCGATCAGCCGGAAATTGTCTTTTTCCGAATCGGATTTTCGCTGGTCATTGCCACGACCATCGGATGGGTGTTCAGTGTTCAGAAAGATGTGCGTCCGCTCCTCCAGTCGAGTGTTGCCGCGTATCTGACTCGCAAACTGGATGCGCCAACTGGATCGGCTTCGCCTCTACTTCAGCCTGGGACTTACTTTCTTGGACAGTCGGCAAAACCGCTGATTACCGATCCGTATGAGCTTCAAGTGGCAATGGGAGGCGCGAACACTGCGTGGAGCGGAGCTACCGCGAAGCCCGTTGATTATCGTTTGAGATTGCTGCTCGATAATACGATTCAGGAAATGCGGGAATTGGGCGGAGTTTTGGTTTTGGGAAGTGCGATCGCGGCGACGCTTCAAGTGTTTGTGCCGCGCGAAATTATTCTGGGCTTGGGTCAGGATAATGTGACTTCGATTCTGGCGATGCTAATTCTTGCGGCGGTCGTTTCGATTTGCTCTACGGTTGACTCATTTTTTGCTTTGTCATTCGCATCGACGTTTACTAGCGGATCGCTGATTGCGTTTCTGGTATTTGGCCCGATGATCGATCTCAAGGGTGTGGGATTGATGTTGTCGGTGTTTAAGCCGAGAGCGATTTTCTATATTTTTGGATTGGCGGGTCTGTTGACGTTTCTATTCTGTTTGTTTGTGAATTTGTATATCAGTTGATGATGTCTAAAATTCCTTGGCGTATTTTAACCCCGTGGTTAGATTTGGTCGCGATCGCGGCTTGGGGCTTGGCGATTCTGAAGTTCTGGCTGACGAATGAGCTATTTTTGCTGATTCATCCGAATTACAAGATTTTGACGATCGCAGCCGGATTTTCGCTGCTAGCGGTCAGCGGCGTGAAAGGGTTTTTTGTTTGGAAAGCGAGTCGGAATGCGCGACCGATTCAGAGCGATTTGCCGCATATCACGCTATTTCCACCGGGAGTTAGTAGTGCATTGTTGTTGCTGGTTGCGATCGCAGGATTGCTGATCACGCCGCGACCTTTTGCAAGTCAAACGGCTATCGATCGGGGTGTGAATGACTCGATCACGCTGACGCGAGTTAGACCGCAAACCTTTCGCGCTTCTGCCCGTACCGAAGATAAGAGCTTGATCGATTGGATTCGGACGCTTCAGGTGTATCCGGAACCGGATGCCTACACGGGACAAAAAGCGAAATTGCAAGGGTTTGTAGTCGCGACACCAGAGATACCCGAACAGTATTTCTTGCTGACTCGATTTGTAATTACGTGCTGTGCGGCGGATGTGTATCCGGTGAGATTGCCTGTGAAACTGACTACGGGAACGCGATCAAATTACAAGGTCGATTCCTGGCTGGAAGTCGAAGGGCAAATGATCACGGAGACTTTGGCGGGCAAAAGACAGCTCGTGGTTCAGGCGAATTCATTAAAACCGATCCCAGAGCCGAAGAATCCCTACGATTACTAGAAAACTTCACAAATAAGCGTTTGTTGCGAAAATTCGCCACTTTTGTCTGAGTGAGACATTGGGCGTTGAAGAGTATTTTTAGAACTGAAATCAGTGCGTCTTACTCCAACGCTTTCAACATGATGCGATTCAATCCACGGATTTTCTTCGATCAACAAACCCTGCGCAGATTTCGTGCGGTTCTCAATCGCAACAAAACCTTTTATTCGATTTTCCTGCTCTCCGTTTTTGCAATTCTTCTCAGCGCTGCTACTCTTGCTCAACTGCCTGCTCAGACGATGGGAGAAATTCAGCCGCCGCTTTCGACTCGTGGGGCTGAGATTGTGGATGCGAGAAAGCGATCGGTATTGCTCAGGGGTGTGAATTGGTTTGGGATGGAGACGGAGACACAAGCGCCGCACGGACTTTGGGCACGCGACTATAAAGAAATGCTGTCGCAGATTAAAAGCCTGGGATACAACGTGATTCGGTTTCCGTATTCGGTTCAGGGATTGCGGGCGAACGAAATTAGCGGGGTGAATTTCGAGATTGGAAGCAATCGGGACTTGCAGGGGAAAAAGCCGATCGAGGTGATGGACGCAGTGATCCAAGAGGCGGGACGGCAAGGATTAATGGTGCTGCTCGATAGCCATCGACTGAATAATCAGCGGATTCCTGAACTTTGGTATGGCGATGGTTTTACTGAGGAGGATTGGATCGGAACTTGGACGCTGCTGGCACAACGGTACAAAAATCAGCCGAATGTGATCGGGGCGGATTTGAAGAATGAGCCACACGGGAAAGCAAGTTGGGGAACGAGCGATCGCACAACCGATTGGAGACTGGCGGCGGAACGGGCAGGGGAAGCGATTCTAAAAGTGAATCCAAACTGGCTGATTGTGGTTGAGGGCGTTGAAAATAATGTGCCAGGGCAGCAACTCAAACAGCACTGGATGGGCGGAAATCTTGAAGGAGTAAGGCGTTTTCCGGTGAGATTGTTGGTCAAAAATCGCGTCGTTTATTCGCCTCATGAATATGGTGCAGGCGTATTTAATCAGCCTTGGTTTTCTGCGATCGACTTTCCCAGAAATCTCTCAACTCGCTGGGAAAAAGCCTTCTTCTACATCGCACGACAAAAAATCGCCCCAATCCTCATCGGTGAATTTGGAGGGCGGCAAGTGGATCAAACTTCCAAAGAAGGACTTTGGCAGCGTCAGTTTGTCGAGTATCTCAAACAAAATCAGCTGGGATTTGCCTACTGGAGTTGGAATCCCAACAGTCAAGATACGGGGGGAATCCTGCGCGACGATTGGAGCGCGATCAACCAACCGAAGCAGGAGCTATTAAATCAATTGCTGCCCGTTCAAACGATGCAGGCGCAAAAATAAACAGGGCGGGGAGATGTTCAGTTTCCTCGCCTATGTTTAAAAATTCGGTTCAACTATTCGATTTCACCGGGTTCTAAGATGCGTTGGAATAGATAGCCCGTTCCGCGTGCCGTTAGAATCAGTTCAGGATTGCTTGGATCGTCTTCGAGCTTGGCACGCAGTCGAGAAATGTGGACATCCACAACGCGCGTATCGACGTGACGTTCGGGTGTGTAACCCCAAACTTCCTGGAGAATCTCCGATCGCGAAAATGGCTCTCCCGATCGACTCACCAAAAGTTCGAGCAGGCTGAATTCCATTCCGGTTAACCGGATGCGTTCGTCGCCTTTGTAAACTTGGCGCTTGTTTGTATCGATGCGGATGCTGTTGATGTGAATCACACCCGAACTGGGAATTCCCGTGACCCCCGTTTTGTCCACGCGACGCAGAACTGATCGAATTCGGGCTTCGAGTTCTTTCGGAGAGAACGGCTTGACGACATAATCATCTGCACCGAGTTCAAGACCAGTGATACGATCGGCAACATCACCGAGCGCAGTTAGCATGATGATCGGCACGTCGGATTCTTTGCGGAGTTCTTGGCAAACCCCGTAACCGTCGAGCTTTGGCATCATCACATCGAGAACCACGAGATCAGGTTCAGCGTTGCGGAAAGTGTCGAGCGCTTCTTCACCGTCTGCGGCTGTCACCACGTCGTACCCAATCATTGAGAGACGGGTTTCGAGAATGCGGCGGATGCTGGCTTCATCGTCTACAACCAGAATCTTTTCTTTATGACTTTCCACGATTTGTAACACTCCTTAAGTCAAATCTGTAGTCGTTAATTTTTTCAACTTTTATTATGGAGATAGTAGCTCACTTTTTAATCTTCAGGCTAGCAAATCCTGATTATGTCTGAGCTTCAGGCTTTCTTAAGCTTTACGAAAGTTCACAAGCAAACTTATCATTAATTTTTGCGAATGCCCAAAGTACGATCGACGTTTGTTTGTAATGAGTGCGGGGCGGAGTTTCCTCAACATTTCGGTCGCTGTCCGTCCTGTTCGACCTGGAATTCTCTCGAAGAACAGGCGGCGCGTCCGGCCGCGACTCCCGCAATGGCGCAGGTGACACGGATACGCGGATCGAATGGGAAGGGCAAGACTTCAAATACTCCCGCACACGCGATCGCGTCTCTAAAACTGGACGAGATTTCTGAACAGTCGCAGAATCGGCTTGCTTCGGGATATGTGGAACTCGATCGCGTTTTGGGTGGCGGGATCGTGCCGGGATCGCTCGTTTTGATTGGTGGTGATCCAGGAATCGGGAAATCAACGCTATTGCTTCAGACCGCGAATCGATTGGCGACTCGATATCGCACGCTGTATGTGTGCGCGGAAGAATCGGCGCAGCAGGTAAAATTGCGGGCGCATCGATTGGGTGTGGGGAAACAGGCAACCAATGAAGAAACGGAATTATTAGAGCAATCCGAGGGCAGTCTTCACCTGTTGCCGGAGATTGATCTGGATACGATTTTGGCTGAGTTGGAGTCGTTAAAGCCGCGCGTGGCGATTATCGATAGTATTCAGGCGTTGTATTACAGTGCGCTGACTTCGGCTCCCGGATCAGTGTCGCAGGTGCGCGAATGTACATCAATCCTGATGCAAGTTGCGAAACGTCAGAATATTACGCTGTTTATCGTCGGGCACGTCACGAAAGAAGGCGCGATCGCAGGGCCGAAAGTCCTCGAACACTTGGTTGATACAGTGTTGTATTTTGAGGGCGATCGATTTGCGAGCCATCGATTATTGCGATCAGTGAAAAATCGATTCGGCGCAACGCATGAGATCGGCGTGTTTGAAATGGTCGATCAGGGTTTGCAAGAAGTTCTGAACCCGTCGGAGTTGTTCCTAGGAAGTCGCGATGAGGCAGCTTCGGGAACGGCGACGATCGTCGCGTGTGAGGGAACTCGTCCGATCGTGGTGGAACTGCAAGCGTTGGTGAGTGCGACGAGTTATAGTTCGCCACGTCGATCGACCACTGGAATTGAGTACAACCGACTCTTACAAATTCTGGCAGTGCTAGAGAAACGAGTAGGCATTCCGTTATCAAAACTCGATGCCTATGTCGCGTCGTCGGGTGGATTGAATGTCGGTGAGCCTGCGGCGGATTTGGGGGTTGCGGTTGCAGTTGCGGCGAGTTTTCGCGATCGTATCGTTGATCCGTATACCGTTTTGATCGGGGAAGTCGGTTTAGGCGGACAAGTGCGCCCAGTTTCTCAGACGGAATTGCGACTCAAAGAAGCGGCGAAACTGGGATTTAAGAAAGCGATCGTGCCAAAAGGTGCAACTTATGGGGATGTGGGGATGGAAGTGATTCCGGTGGCACGAGTGCTAGATGCGATTAGTGTGGCGCTGGCGGGAAGTCGGGCCCGACAACCGGAAGAGCATGAGGAGGAATAAGGGATTCTGTTTAACGTAAGTTCGACGGAAGTAGCTGGCTCCGATTAGAAATTCGGGAAGCTCCCTAAATCCCCCATTCTGGGGGACTTTGAACCAGAAATCTTGTCTTGAAGTCCCCCAGAATGGGGGATTTAGGGGGCAGTTATCCGCTTGCAACGAAGCGAAAGAGCGTGTCGAACAGACGTTTATTTAATTCCAGATTCATAAATTGAAAGGGGGACAGTTTGAGACTCACTCAGACTGCCCCTCTTTCAACAGATACTAAGCATTCAAAGAGTATGGTAGGCTCTCGATCGATTTAATAAAATAATGAGATAAGCTCATGAAGGGACACGATATCGTCGTGATCGGAGCTTCAGCAGGCGGAGTAGAAACTCTCACAAACCTGGTGCAAAAACTTCCCCCGGATTTAAATGCCGCCATTTTTGCCGTTCTACATTTCCCCCCTCACGCTGTCAGCGTCCTACCTAATATTCTCAACCGCCTCAGAACGTTACCTGCGTGTCATGCCGAACATGGCACCGAGATCGAACCCCGACGAATCTACCTCGCACCGCCCGATTATCACTTACTCATCGGACACGATCGTATTTCGCTCAGTCACGGCCCACGCGAAAACGGGTTTCGGCCTGCGGTCGATACGCTATTCCGATCAGCCGCTCATTATTATCGTCAGCGGGTGATTGGTATCGTTTTATCTGGCACACTCGACGATGGCACAGCAGGACTGTTCTCGATCAAAGAACACGGCGGCATTGCGATCGCTCAAGATCCAGAAGAAGCGCTCTTTGCTGGAATGCCGCGCAATGCGATCACAGGGGTCAAAGTCGATTACATCTGGAAAGTGCCAGAAATCGCTGCCCAATTGCCTGAGCTAACTGAAAACCCGATTCAAGAGAAAAAGCTGATGTCTGAAGAAATTGTGCACGAAGGCGAATGGGTGCAGCAAGAAAAAACCGCGATCGAACGAGGTGAACGCTCTGGTCTGGCATCGGCGTTTACTTGTCCTGACTGTGGTGGAGTGCTGTGGGAATTGCGCGATCGAAATTTGATGCGGTATCGCTGTCATGTCGGTCACGCTTATTCGCCGGAAAGTTTGCTGGCGGCAAAAGACGATAGTTTGGAGCGGGCGTTGTGGGCAGCAAATCGGGCACTTGAAGAGAAAGCAGCTTTAGCTCGACGGATGGCAACGCGGGCAAAGGAATCAAATCATTGGATGTCAGAGGCTCAGTTTTCAGAACGGGCTCAAGAGGCGGAAGCTCAAGCAGGTATCCTTCGACGGGTCTTGTCTGAGCAAATTGGATTGAAATTAAGTCAGGAGGACTTCGAGTAGAGTTTGGTGAAGTTTGCTAGGGGTAGCGCTTAAGACGAAGCAGTACAGCAAGTCGTTTGCATACGGTAAATTAGAAAACTAGGGCGATTTGATGATTACGCTAAACGAATAGGGACTATCCCAAGTGACAGATTCTTCACCTGATACAAACATTGAAGCACTGCTAGAGTACGCGAGGCGGACGCGCGGATTTGACTTTACGGGCTACAAGCGACCGAGCCTGATTCGACGCATCAATAAACGCATGCAAACCCTCGGCGTGGAAGGATATGACAAATATCTAGGCTATCTCGAAGCCAATCCTGAAGAATTTAATTTGTTATTCAACACGCTATTAATTAACGTCACGTCTTTTTTTCGCGATCGACCCTCTTGGGATTTGATCCAGCAAGAAGTGCTGCCCAAAATTGTTGCTCAGAAAGACTCTACTGAGTCGATTCGAGTTTGGTGTGCGGGCTGTGCATCGGGGGAAGAAGCTTACACGATCGCCATTACGATCGCAGAAGTGGTCGGGATCGAAGCCTTTCGCGATCGCGTCAAAATCTATGCAACTGATGTCGATGAAGAGGCGCTAACTCAAGCTCGTCAAGCTACCTACTCCGAGGAAGATTTATCCAACTTAACGCCCGAACAGCTCGAACTATTCTTTACGGAATCCGACAACGGCTATACCTTTCGCAAAGATCTCCGACGCGCGATGATCTTTGGGCGACACGATCTGATTCAAGATGCTCCGATTTCTAAAATCGATCTGCTGACCTGCCGCAATACGCTGATGTACTTCAATGCCGAAACGCAGGCACGGATCTTAGCTCGATTTCATTTTGCCTTGCGCGAAGGCGGCCATTTATTCCTGGGCAAAGCGGAAATGTTGCTCACCCATTCCAGTCTATTTGCCCCGCTTCATCTCAAGTGCCGCCTCTTTACCAAGGTGTCAAAAATAACGTCGAGCGATAGCTTGCTGATCTTGGCGCAAACAGGAAGGGAAAGCGCGATCGCAGTCTCCTCCGAACACGTCCGACTGCACGAAGCGGCGTTTGATGCTGCGCCCTCGGCTCATTTGGTGATCGATAGCGATGGAAGCCTGGCGCTAGTCAATGGAAAAGCTCGATCAACGTTCAATCTTTCCCTGCAAGATGTCGGTCGTCCACTGCAAGATTTAGAGATTTCTTATCGTCCTGTGGAACTGCGATCGTGCATCGAGCAAGTGTATCGAGATCGTCGCATGGTCTATTTGCGCGATGTGGAATGGATGCGATTTCAGGACTTGATTTATCTCGATGTCCAGATTTTGCCGCTTATAGATCTCGTCGATCGCATTCTCGGTATCAGTATCAGCTTTATCGATGTCACTCGCGCCAAACACTTGAACGAGGAATTAGAACATTCCAATCAAGAGCTAGAAATGGCTTACGAAGAACTGCAATCAGCCAACGAAGAACTCGAAACCACGAACGAAGAACTGCAATCCAGTAACGAGGAATTAGAAACCACGAACGAAGAACTGCAATCGACCAACGAAGAACTAGAAACGATGAACGAGGAACTGCAATCGACCAACGAAGAACTGCAAACGGTGAATGAAGAACTAGAACGACGCGGCTCAGAACTGAATCGAAGCAATGCGTTCTTAGAATCGATCTTAGCGAGCTTAAAAGGCGGGGTAGTGGTTGTCGATCGTGATCTTCGAGTCCAGATCTGGAACTTCAAATCAGAGGATCTGTGGGGCTTGCGCCCAGAAGAAGCCGTTGAGCAAAATTTTCTCAATCTCGATATTGGGCTTCCGGTCGAGCAGTTGCGGCAGTCGATTCGGAGTTGTCTTTCAGGTTCGTTGGATAGTGATACAGAGATTGTTCTACCTGCGATCAATCGTCGCGGACGAAGTATTCAATGCCGCGTAACTTGTACGGCTTTGATTGGAACTGAACGAGAAGCCGAAGGGGTGATTTTGCTGATGGAAGAATGCGCGATCGAGTAAGGATTCGATGAGATGGACTAAAGCTCTCGTCATTTCACGATCTTGCCAGCAATCCGATCGCTAATTTCGCCGCCCCAACCATTCCCGCTCGATTCCCCAATTCCGCTGGAATGATTTGCAATCCCTCGCGCGAGGTTGGCATCACTCGTTGTTCAATTTCTGCGATCGCACTCGGTAAAAAAAACTCAGCACTCGCACTCACCCCACCCCCAATCACGATCGCTTCTGGTGTCAGCACATAAATCAAGCTAGTTAATCCAACGCCCAGATCGCGCCCATACGATCGCCAAAACTCCAGGGCTTCTGGATCATTCGATCGAGCGAGCCGCCCTAATTCATCTGGTTCCTTTCCGGTGCGTCGTCGAATTGCCTGAATCGAAGCGTGCTGCTCTAGCGATCCACGATTGCCGCTGTTACAGGGCGCACCTTCTGCATCAAGACTGATTAAACCTAATTCTCCCGCTGCGCCGCTGTGCCCGATGAATAGCTCACGGTTGAGAATAATCGCGCCACCAACACCCGTTCCCAACGTCAGCAAAATAAAATTGCGAAACGATCGACCCGCTCCGAGCCAAGCTTCTCCCAGTCCCGCGCAGTTCGCATCATTCGATGCGATCGTCGGTCGTTCCGTTTTTGCTTCTAGCCAATCTGCTAGCGGGACATCGATCCAATCGGGTAAATTAATCGCAATTCGGGCAATTCGTCCAGCGGCATCCGTTGGCCCCGGCATTCCAATCCCGATCGCACAAGCTTCTCGATTTGGGTCAAGTTCCTCGATCGCAGTTACGATCGTACTCAGCACAGATTCTGGAATGGCGGGCTGCGGTGTCGGAACGAAACACGATCGAAGACAGCTTCCATCGCTCCAAAACCGTCCTACCTTAATCGTCGTGCCGCCCAGATCAATCCCTAGAACCTGCTTCATGCTTTGCGACTTCCCACGCCTGCGCCACCGCCTCACTCAGCCAATATCGCTGCTGAACATCTAGCAGACTATCATCTTCCATCACTTCTGCTTTGATTTCTTCGAGCGATCGACCCTGCGATCGCGCATTTGTAATCACACCCGCGATCGCGCTCAAGATTAACTCCTCAATCACGGGAGATTGTGGCAGTAAGGTAGATTCGGAAACTGGTGGCGAAATAGGATAATTCATAGGGCTGATCTAATGTCGCGTCTGCAATCAGGAATAATGAGAAAGATGTGAAGTTTTTTAAGTTGGTATCAGGAGTAGCTCGTTTCCCAGTGATTTGTCAACCCGCTTTAGTTCTTGATTCGGAGTTTAGATCCCACGCATGAAAGAAATCCTTTACCTCGAAGTCCCTACCCCTGATACTGAGGCTGTGATTCAGTGGTTGCATACGGGCTACCGTCCCACATCGGGTCAGAAAACGCTGACTCCTGCGGGAATTCGGTTAACGCTTGGGGGCGAACTCTCGATGTTTGTCTGGTCACTTCAGCGATCGACGTATCTCAAAGTCTTTCGCACAAGCGCGATCGCATGCGAGAAGCAGCTCTTAAACAACTTAGTCACCGACATTAGAACACAGTTTCCGCAAGTCTACCCAGAGCCGCCAAAAATTGATTTATCGCAACAATCGATCTTTGAAGCCTTAGGTGCGTACTATCCCAAAACGGTTGAGTTCTTTAAGAAGATTCCGAATGGGGAATATGATCTCAATCGGGTGTACTGGTGGGAACAGCGGTGGCGCGAGGGTGTTCGGACACCGCAAACGCCGCGCCAGGTTGTATTTATGACTGATGATGGCAATATAGCCCCCGCAAAACCTGCATTCGATCTGATCTATGTTGGGGGTGCGTTAGGGATTGTTCATGCGGCAGTGATGGCAAAATTGGGCTACCGCGTTTTACTCATCGAGCGGATGCCGTTTGGACGGATGAATCGAGAGTGGAATATTTCGCGTAGTGAATTTCAGAGCTTGATTGATTTGGGACTGTTCACAGTGGCAGAGTTCGATCGCGTGATTGCGAATGAATATGTGGACGGGTTTCATAAATTCTTTGATGCGAACAATCCACCGCAAGCAAAAGCGAAAATTCTCCATACGCCGACTGTTTTGAATATTGCGATCGATGCCGAAAGGTTTCTCAAACTCTGTGGTGAAAAACTGCGCGAATCAGGCGGCGAAGTGTGGGACGAAACGGAATTTCAACGCGCGGATATCAATCCTGATAAAGTCACGATCTATGCGAAACATCTACCCACCCAGAGCGATCGAGAAATTACGGGACGATTGTTAGTGGATGCGATGGGAACAGCTTCCCCGATCGCGTGGCAGTTAAACGGCGGACGAGCGTTTGATAGTGTTTGTCCGACAGTTGGAGCGGTGATTTCTGAAGGCTTTGAGCCGGAGGTTTGGGATACGCACTATGGCGATGTGCTGAACAGTCACGGAGACATTTCGCGCGGTAGACAACTGATTTGGGAACTGTTTCCAGCCGAAGGAAAAGAACTAACGTTCTATCTATTTCATTATCATCAAGTGCATCCCGAAAACCCTGGATCGCTGTTAGAAATGTACGAAGATTTCTTCGCGATTTTGCCGGAGTATCGTCGCTGCGACATGGAAAAATTAGTCTGGAAAAAGGCGACGTTCGGATATATTCCAGGGCATTTCAGCACCAATAGTCGCGATCGCACAATCGCTTTCGATCGATTAATTGCGATTGGAGATGCCGCCTCGCTTCAATCGCCGCTAGTCTTTACCGGATTCGGTTCACTGGTGCGAAATCTTTCTCGTCTGACTCACTTATTAGATACCGCGCTTAAACATGACTTACTTAGTAAACAAGCGCTAAATGCAATTCGGGCGTATCAGAGCAATGTTTCTGTCACCTGGATGTTTTCAAAAGGCATGATGGTTCCGACTGGCAAATCGTTGCCGCCGCAGCAAGTGAATTCGATGCTGAATACTTTCTTCGATGTGTTGGCGACTCAGCCGCCTGCGATCGCGGATGCGTTTATCAAAGATCGGGTGACATGGACGCGATTTAATGCGATGGCGATCGTGGCAGCGTTGAAAAATCCGGCTCTTTTGCTGTGGATTTGGCAGATGGCAGGCGCGAAAGATTTGCTGCGCTGGACAGGCAACTATCTCAATTTTGGGCTGAATGCGTTTATCAGTTGGATTGTGAGTGGTTGGTTTCCGAAACTGCTGTTTCAGGTTCAGCCCTGGTTAGAAGCTAAATTTCCGGCGATTTGGCTCTGGGGATTGTCGCAGAGTTACGCGCTGACGTATGGAATGGGCAAGCCTGATATCATGCCGAAATTCAAGTTATCGAGACTGAGAACGCCGATCGGAATCAATCGATCTCGTTTGGAAAATCGAGAGCCAGAAACCGGAAATCGTCAGGTTGGGTAATCCATTACAAAATCCTGCGGAGATGTGAACGATCTCATCTCCACAGCAACGAAATTATTGCAGTTGGCGAGGGAGTTCGACGCGGAAAGTAGTTCCTTGACCGATTTTGCTCTCGATCGAGATTGTTCCTCCCATCAATTCCACCAGAGCATGAACGATCGCGAGTCCTAATCCTGTCCCGCCGCTGTTTCGGGTTGAAGATTGGTTGACTTGCCAAAACTCGTGGAAGACTCGATCGTGATCGCTGGGATCGATGCCGATTCCGGTATCTTGAACCGCGAGAAGAATCCGTCCTTCTGGAAGTTCCCAAATTCCGAGCGTCACTTGCCCAACTTCGGTGAACTTAATTGCATTTGAAAGCAAATTCGTGATGATCTGCCGCACTCGAACCGGATCATTGACGATCGATAATGTTTCTTGAGCGATATCAACGTTCAAAGCGATGCCTTTTTGGTCGGCAAGACAGCGAAGCTCTTGGGCAGTATCCGTCGCAATTTTAGTCAAATCGAATCCGGTGGGGCGCAGTTGTAGCCTTCTGCTTTTAAGCTTTGAGAAGTCTAGGAGTTCTTCGATCAGTTCGAGAAGATGTTGGCTATTGCGAAGAATGCGATCAACCATATGCGCCAAGTTCTGATCTTCGAGTGAAGCAACGCGCTTCAAGAGCAGATGAGAAAAGCCCAAAATAGCATTCATGGGCGTGCGTAGCTCGTGCGAGATCGTCGCCATGAACTGATCTTTTAAGCGATCGCTTTCGGCCAGTTCGAGGTTTTGCAATTTGGCTTCGTGCAGTTGGGCTTCGCTGCGCTTGCGGTTGCTAATATCGCGAATTAACCATCGGAGCGCGATCGCGATGCCAGAGGCATCGCGAACAGTTTCCACTGTGATGGCACTATCTATTGGATCAGAACGTCGTCTGCACAGACACACTTCCCACTCTTGCACTCGATGAATTGCGGGAAGCTGATTTAGAACCACCCGAAAGGCAGAGCGCTGATCTTCGTGGATAAAAGTGATCAGAGGCTTTTGCATCAAGTGCCGATGAGAGAGATTGAGCAATTCTGTCGCCGCTCGGTTTGCTTCGCGCACGGTGCCATACAAATCTGTAACGAGGTAGGCATCGGGGGCAAATTCAAATAATTCTTGATATCGTTGTCGTTCGGCTTCGATCGTTGTTTGAGCCATCAACAAGGATTCATTTTGCAATCTCAGTTCTTCTTCGGCGACGTGCAATTCTTCTAGGGCTGCTCGTAGCTCCTCCAGGCAAGCCATCATTAAGTGAGGACTTTCGTTTGATGCGTCTCTCGCATTTTCGTACAGCGACTGGGTTCGCTGCTGTACGGTCTGAATGTACTCACTTAGTAAGTCCGTTTCCATGTTTATTAAAGGTGGCTATACAGCGTTTCAATCAAGGTATAAAAATGAAAGCAAGTCTATAGTCCAAGATTTTGGACAAATATGTATCTAACTAAGTTAAGAGTTTATAGTTAAGAACAGAGACATTAAGAAGCGATCGAGAAATTAAACTTCCTAGACTTTAAGCGAAATGCGATCGTTTTTCAATGCAAAAAAATTGAGCAATTAAAAAACTCTGATTTTGAGAAAAATCAGAGTTTTGGGATTTATTCGATCGTTTTTCAACATGGGTTCGATAGAGATAATTCAATTCGATTTGAATCTCGGAAGCCCCCCAAATCCCCCATTTTGGCGGGGTGGTTTCATTGTGGGAGTAAGAAAATGAGGATGGACTGAAATCACTAACATAAGCTGATGCCATCGTTCTCCACGTTTCGACGCATCTTGCAACAAGTTGATGCCCAGGGTTGGGTCGATAGCTTTAACGTCTGGGTGTTGACTCATGCGCCCGACCTGGCGGGGCAACTGTTGTCGTTGCCTTCGGCTCACGCGAAGCGTGCAGGATGGCAACGACAACAGTTGCATTGGCGCGACGCTTGAACCATCGCACCCTGCCTGATTGCATCCGCGACCTCGCCAATCAAGTTGAGCAGGTTTTTGCTTGGCTCACCTAGTGCCGCATCTCTCTTCCCTGCTCACAATGAAACCACCCTGCCCAGAATGGGAGATTTAGGGGCGAAGGGTTTGAGCGATGACAGATCAAAAAATTTGTGTGTACACGGTAGGTTTAATAGCCTCGGCTTTACATCGCTTCAGTTCTTTAATCTCAACCAAAAGTTTGCCCTTCTAGTCGGGCATTTCCTCGATGCTGCGCGGTTCGACTTTCGGCTGCTGATTCATCTCATGGCGATAACGACTCGAAGCTTCATAAACCTGCATCCGAACTCGCTGAATTGAGCCAAGCGGTTGATGTTCGGCAATACAGTGCCAAGCGTTGAACGATAGCACTTCATCGACATAGACACGACGGGCTGGACTGTACGCCTCCTGTGCCGGAATGGTGAGTTTAGCGATCGCTTGGTAGGGACTTTCTTGCTCTGACCACTGAATCGAAGCATCTTCGATCGGCATCGTCTCTAGATTGGTGCAAAGTTGGACGCGCAGTTCATACTCGGCGCTCTGTTCGCGAAAGAACTCAACCACTAGGTCACGTAGAGCAGAAGGATCGTCGGTTTTAACTGTTTTACCCATCAATGGCTGGAGATTGTCTGATAGAGGAATCGCGCTAATTTTAGCAATATAGTCTCCATAGCGCAGCGCGGCAGAGGTGTAGTAGGTGTCTCCCAGAATGTGCGTTTCTGGCAGAGTAATGCCTAATGCCGTCGGATATAGGTCGATTCCTACCTTTTCAGTCACCGCGCTCACAGTTCGTAGCGCAGTTGTTAGAAGTTGCTGTGCTTCTTCGGGGGCACTAACTACAACCTTTTCTTGAAGTAGCTGTTCATTCAGGTAGCGAGTGACATTGCCTGCCGGAAAAACTGGACGATTGATCATCAAAAAATCTTGAGTCAGGGCATCGGGTTCAGCGCTCAATAGTTTAGAACCTTCCACCCCAATCACCTTGATCGCCATGCCGCGAAATGCAGACATTCCATCTGGCATGATGTCGCCGGGAGCGGTCGAGAAGCGAATCATCACTGGGTAGGTTCGGGGTTCGCGGAACAATCCTTGCGCTAGTGGTTCAGGCAGGTTGTCGTAAATCTTCAGTTCTCCCTTGAGTCCTCCGTGCCCCTTGGCATGAGCGCCGCGCATGGCATGACGATGCTTATCAAACACCTTTTGTCCCATCCGACTCACCGAGTCAAGCGTTTCGCGGATGAGCCTATCTTCGTCGGGTTGTTTTACTTCAACGGCATCCGAATAGCGAATGTACTGTTCTAGCGAGTCTGACATAAGATTCCTGAAGAGCTTGATTCTAGACCGTCGTAGTTTAACAATTTGGTATCGAGTTTGCCGGATGAAGCTAGCGATCGCATGAGAAAACTGTACAAGAGTGATAGAGTTTGATTTTAAGTTCTTCTTTCACTCTTCCTATGACTTCTCCGATCCTTGAAGTTCAAAACGTTCACGCGGGTTACGTTAAAGATCTTGATATTTTGCAAGGCGCAAATATGAAGGTTTATCCGGGTGAGTTAGTGGCGATCATTGGGCCGAATGGAGCCGGAAAATCAACGCTTGCAAAGACCGTATTCGGGTTGCTGAAGCCGCACATCGGGAACATTCGCTTCAATGGAAATGAAATTGCAGGACTACGATCGGATCAAATTGTTCAGCGAGGAATGTCCTACGTTCCACAGCTTGCGAATGTGTTTCCCTCTTTGACGATCGAAGAAAATCTCGAAATGGGGGCATTTGTGCGAGACGTGCCGCTTCAGCCGCTCAAAGATGAAGTCTATCAGCGGTTTCCTAGACTAGCAGAACGGCGAAAGCAGCGAGCAGGAACGCTTTCGGGCGGAGAACGGCAAATGCTAGCAATGGGAAAAGCATTAATGCTGAAACCAAATTTGTTGCTACTGGATGAACCTTCAGCAGCATTGTCTCCCATCTTAGTAAATAGTGTTTTTGAGCAGATTCGGGAGATTAATCGCGATGGAACTGCGATCGTCTTAGTTGAACAAAATGCCCGTAAAGCTTTGGAAATGGCAGATCGAGGTTATGTCTTAGAATCGGGACGCGATCGCTTTGAAGGCATCGGTTCAGAGTTGCTCAACAATCCGAGAGTGGCAGAACTCTATTTGGGTGCGGGTAAAGCTCACGGGTAGAATACGATCGGGAGCATCCCAAATGTGCAAAAGACTCAAGCTGCTCAGGTTGCATTGAGATAAACACAGCGCAACTTGAGCATCTGATTGACATTCTCCCGCTTCCCCTGTGCTCCCGACCGTTTCAATCACCGGTCGATCTGC
>JAESGH010000361.1_pt1 | contig 36959 bp, 41 predicted proteins | sample 9269641 | NCBI WGS metagenome assembly JAESGH01 (sample SAMN14515345, study PRJNA621665) | algae metagenome | isolation source: Phormidium tanganyikae FI6-MK23 and co-occurring heterotrophs from granitic... | place: USA: Fort Irwin, California | collected 1998-05-24
CGTGCAGCGAAATCTTTTACGACCATGGCGACCATATCTGGGGCGGCCCGCCGGGATCGCCCGAAGAGGACGGCGACCGCTTCGTCGAAATCTGGAACCTGGTGTTCATGCAGTATGACCAGCGCGGCCCCGGCGATCGTGTTGACCTGCCGCGGCCGAGTATCGACACCGGCATGGGGCTGGAGCGCGTCGCGGCGGTGTTGCAGGGCGTCCACGACAATTATGACACCGACACGTTCAAGGCGCTGATCGCGGCGTCGGTCGACCTGACGAGCGTTCCCGCCGAGGGCGCGACGCAGGCGAGCCACCGGGTGATCGCGGACCATTTGCGCGCCTCGAGCTTCCTCGTCGCCGACGGGGTGCTGCCGTCGAACGAGGGCCGCGGTTATGTGCTGCGCCGGATCATGCGCCGCGCGATGCGTCACGCGCATCTGCTGGGTGCCAAGGATCCGCTGATGTATCGGCTGCTGCCGTCGCTGACCGCCGAGATGGGCGCTGCCTATCCCGAGTTGATCCGCGCGCAGCCGCTGGTCGCCGAGACATTGGAGCGCGAGGAAACCAAGTTCCGCCAGACGCTCGACAAGGGGCTGAAGCTGCTCGACGAAGCGACGGTCGGGATGGGCGCGGGGGCGACCTTGCCCGGCGAGGTCGCGTTCAAGCTCTACGACACCTATGGCTTCCCCTATGACCTGACCGAAGATGCGCTGCGCACGCAGGACATTGCGGTCGATCGTGCGGGTTTCGATGCGGCGATGGCGCAGCAGAAGGCGGCGGCGCGCGCGGCGTGGAAGGGCAGCGGGCAAAAGGCGTCGGAGGAAATCTGGTTCGACCTGGCCGAAACGAACGGCAGCACCGAGTTCACGGGATATGGCGCAACGGTGGGCGAGGGTCAGGTGATCGCGCTGGTCAAGGATGGCGTTCAGGTCGATGTCGCGCAGGCGGGCGACGAGCTGGTCGTGCTGACCAACCAGACGCCCTTTTACGGCGAAAGCGGCGGCCAGATGGGTGACAGCGGCACGATCGCGACGCTGGGCGGTGCAAAGGCGTCGGTCAGCGACACCGGCAAGCCGCTGGGACGGCTGCACGCGCATCAGGCGAAGCTCGAGGCTGGGACGCTGAAGGTCGGCGATACGGTGCAACTGACCGTCGATGCCGAACGCCGCGACCGCATCCGCGCCAATCACAGCGCGACGCATCTGCTGCATGCGGCGCTCCGCAATCGGCTGGGCGGGCATGTGACGCAGAAGGGCAGCCTGGTCGCCGAGGATCGCTTCCGCTTCGACTTCTCGCATCCCAAGGCACTGACGGCGGAAGAGATCGCCGACGTCGAGGCGGATGTGAATGCGCAGATCCGCGGTAACGAGGCGGTGACGACACGGCTGATGACCCCCGACGATGCCGTCGCGGCGGGCGCGCTGGCGCTGTTCGGCGAGAAATATGGCGACGAGGTGCGCGTGCTGAGCATGGGCAAGGCGACCGAAAATCATTATTCGGTCGAACTGTGCGGCGGGACGCATGTGCGGGCGCTCGGCGACATTGCGTTGCTCAAGATCATCAGCGAGTCGGCGGTGTCGTCGGGTGTGCGGCGTATCGAAGCGCTGACCGGCGAAGCCGCGCGAACATGGTTGAACGGGCGCGACGAGGCACTGAAGGCGGCGGCGGCGGCGCTCAAGACCTCGCCCGACGAGGTTCCTGCGCGGGTTGCGCAGCTGGCCGAGGCGCTGAAGAAGGCCGAGCGCGAGCTCGCTGATGCAAAGAAGGCGCTCGCGATGGGCGGCGGTGGCGGCGCGACTGGGCCTGCTGTCGAACAGGTTGGTGACACAGCGTTTGTCGCGCAGGTCGTCGACGGGCTTGATCCCAAGGAACTGCGCGGCACCGTCGACGGGCTGAAGAAGCAGGTCGGCAGCGGTGTCGCGATGCTCGTTGCGGTCAACGACGGACGCGCTTCGGTCGCGGTCGGGGTGACCGAGGGTGTGGCCCATAATGCCGTCGATCTCGTCAAGCTCGCGGTTGCGGCGCTCGGCGGACAGGGCGGCGGCGGGCGGCCGGACATGGCGCAAGGCGGCGGTCCCGACGGCGGCGCGGCGGATGCGGCGGTGGCCGCGGTCAAAGCCGCGCTCGCTTGAAACCGACCAAGAAGACGCGGCGCACCGATCATGCCGAACGGCTGATCGCGGCGCCGCTGGTCGATGTCTTTTCGGCCTTCACCAGCGAGGCGAAGCTCGCGCGTTGGTTGCCGCCAGAAGGGGCGACGGGCGAATTTGAGCATGTCGACCTGCGGCCCGGCGGCGGCTTTCTGATGCGGCTGACCTTCGACGATGCCGATGTCGAGACCAAGAGCGACGATGATAGCGATATCGTCGAGGTCTATATTCCGACGCTCGACGACGGTCGCCTGATCGTGTGGGAGGTCGAGTTCGTGTCCGACGACCCGCGCTTTTCGGGGACGATGGCGATGCACTGGTATTTGTCGCGGCAGGGCGGCGGGACGCTGGTGACGATCGATGCGCATCATGTGCCGCCGGGGATTTCGGCGAAGGACCATATGGCGGGTTTGAATTCATCGCTGTCGAATTTGGCGGCGGTGGTGGAGGGGTAGCGCGGATCCTTGTTTGGATTCGCGCGGAGATCACAGAGGTCGCAGAGGATTTGTTCACGCGCGGAGACGCGGAGACGCGGAGGAAGAAGAGATGGGCGGCTTTGCCGCCTTTTTCTTTTCTCTGCGTGCTCTGCGTCTTTGCGCGAACATTTTCTTCTCCGCGCCTCTGCGCCTCCGCGTGAACTCGTGAAAAACCGCGCATCCTCGGCGGCGGTGATGGAGGGATAAAGCCATCTCAAATCCCGCTCGCATCGAGCGAAGTCGAGATGTCCCTCGGTGGGGTGCTACCTCGATAGGTGTCTCGACTTCGCTCGACACGAACGGAATTTAAGGTAGGTCTGCTCTCATCAGGCTTCGACTCCCTTCGCTTTCCCCCACGCCCTCGCGGCGGTGTACCCCAGATATCCCGTACCAAAGAGCGCGTAGAGCGGCTCTGGAATGCCCGCGAGATAGGCGTTCATCCCTTCTGCGATGCCCTTCGCCATGTCGGGCCGCGCCGCGGCGATCAGGCCCATCGGGATGGCCCACAGCAGCAGCGCATACATGACATAGAGGAAGCTCGGCCGCGCGCGGCTGGTCCACGGGTCGGCGCTGTTCGCCTCGGCGACGATCGCGGTCATGCGGGTGCGGATCGCTTCCATTTCCTGGCTGCCTTCCAGCTTGAGCAGTTCCAGCTTGGCGCGGTCGCGTGCTTCGGGGTCAGGAATAATCTTGTCGATCAGCTTGGCGATCGGGCCGATCAGGCCTTCGATAATGCTCATTTCGATGCTCCTATATGTTCAAAGTTCAGGGAAGTTCAGCCCAACGGCGCGTTGCGCAGCGTCAAAGCAGGCCGATCCGGTTCGCCAGCCAGCCGTAGAGAAAGGCTTCCTGGCTGGGGCGGCGTTCGGCGAGCGCGATGTAGCGCTCGCCCTGCAGCGCCTCCATCGCGCGCAGCAGCACGGTCTCGCCGCCGGCGCCGCGGGCGCGCAAAAAGGCGTCGAGCGCCGACAAGGTGCGCGGCCCGATCTCGCGATCGACCGCGATGTCGGGATAGTCGCGCGCGGCGCGGTTGAGCGCGTTGAGCGCGCGCTGCAGGAAGCCGACTGCGACGGCGGTGCCCATGTTGACGCCGGTGTCGAACAATTCGGCGGCGATCTGGGGCGCGCGGAGTGCCACCCGGTCGAAGCCGGGACGCAGCCAATAGATGCGGCGATAAATGGCCGCAGCGGTTGCGCGTGGCAAGTCGCGCATCGCGCCGTCATACCCCTGCGCGCGCGCCACCGCCTCGGTAATGCCCCAGCAGGTCGGGCCGCCGCGGTCGGCGGGATGGTTTACATATCGCCCTTCGCGGTCGATGACGGCATCGATCAACGCGTCGGGGTCGAGAGGCCGGGGGTCGGATTTTGGCATGATTCGCTCCTGTGGTTTGATATGCTGACAGAACGAACCATATTGGAACATTGTAGGAAAGGCTTTTCTTCATGCGGGCATTGCAGGTGCGCGAATTGCTGTCCGATCATGCCGGGGCCGGGGTGTCGGATATTCCGGTGCCGCAGCCGGGACCGGGCGAGGTGCGGGTGCGCGTCCGCGCGGCGGCGGTGAATTTCCCGGACCTGTTGATGACGCGCGGTGCATATCAGTTGAAACCCGACCTGCCGTTCGTGTCGGGGCTGGAGTTTGCCGGCGAAGTCGATGCGCTGGGCGAGGGGGTCGGCGATTGGCAGCTTGGCGACGCGGTGGTCGGCGGCAACCGGTTTGGAGCGATGGCCGAACTATGCGTCGCGCCCGCGGCGGCGCTGCGCCCCAAACCCGAGCGGCTGACATGGGAGGAAGCAGCGGCCTATCCGGTCGCGTATCTGACCGCTTATGTGGCTCTGGTCCGCTGCGTGCGAATTGAGGCGGGCGAGTGGCTGCTGGTGCATGGCGCGGCGGGGGGCGTCGGGCTGGCGGCGGTTGATCTAGGCAAAGCGCTCGGCGCGCGGGTGATCGCGGCGGCGAGCAGCGCCGCCAAGCGTGAGGCGATTACGCAGCTTTATGCACCCGACGCGGTGATCGATGGCGGGCCGGGGTTTCGCGAGCGGGTGAAGGCGTTGACCGGCGGGGCGGGGGCAGATGTCATCTTCGATCCGGTTGGCGGCGATATATTCGACGAATCGACGCGCTGCATCGCATTTGGCGGGCGCTTGCTGGTGATCGGCTTTGCGTCGGGGCGCATTCCGGAAGTCTCGGTGAACATGCCGTTGATCAAGGGATTTTCGGTCGTGGGGGTGCGCGCGGGCGAATATGGTCGCCGCTTTCCGGATCGCGGGGCGGAAAATGTTGCGGCGATCGACGCGCTGGCGGCGGCGGGGACGATCCGCCCGCACGTCCATGCCGCGCTGGACCTCGCCGACTGGCGCACCGCCTTTGCGATGCTGGAGCGGCGCGAGGTGGTCGGCAAGGTTGTGCTGAAACCGTGACGAACCGAAACGGCTTGCCATAGTTTTGCGACGTCCAAGCTGTCATGTCGGCGACGGGACATCCCGGCGACGTCGCCGACCATGACCAAAAGGATTGAATATGCAGAAATTGACGATGACGGCCGCGGCGATCGCCCTGGCCATCCCGGCGCTGGCCACCGCGCAGCCCAGACCCGACGACGGCCGCCTGTTTGCGATGCTCGACACCAATGGCGATGGGAAGCTCGACAAGGCTGAGATCACCAAAATGGCCGAAATGCGCGCGCAGCGTCAGGGCGATCCCACAATGGCCTCGCCCGAAAAGGTCGATGCGTTTATCAAGCATGTCGACGCCAACGGCGACGGCGTGATCGACAAGGCCGAAATCGGCGCGATGCGCGCCGCGCGCGCCGGCGCGCCGCCAGCTGAGACTTCGTCAGCCGCGAATTGACCACAAGTGCCGGTGGCGGCTCCGGCCGCTACCCGCCGCTTGCGAGGATTTTCTTGTTTGAAAATTGGTCGGGACGAGAGGATTCGAACCTCCGACCCCCACACCCCCAGTGTGATGCGCTACCAGGCTGCGCTACGTCCCGACCGGCCCTGTTGGGCAGGCGAGGCCACTAGCGCGGGTTGTCGGGGGATGCAAGGCTTCCCTGCGCAAAGTCGATCGACGGAGTGATTGCGGCGGGTGGGCGGCATCGTGCCCTTGACCTGATCGCGATCCTCCCCATTTCGGCGGCGCTTGCCAAGGGGGAGGGCGCAGCGACCGGTTGCGCGCGCCGCCCCTGCGTGATAGGCGCCGCGCCATTATATGCGCGCCGGTTCCGCAGCGGAACGGGCTGCGTTTTCAAACGGAAAGTTTTTCATCCATGTCGACGCAATTGCTTCTGACCCAGGCGGCCGGATCGGGCAGCGGGGCTGCCAGTTTCCTGATGCTGGTCCCCTATCTGCTGATCTTTGTCGTGTTCTGGTTCTTCCTGATCCGCCCGCAGCAGGTGCGCGCCAAGGAGCATCGCGCGAAGATCGCCGCGGTGAAGCCGCGCGATCAGGTGGTGACCGGCGGCGGCATCGTCGGCAAGGTCACCCGCGTCGACGATGATTTCGCCGACGTCGAAATCGCGCAGGGCGTCAAGATCAAGGTCGTCAAGGCGACCCTGGCCGACGTGATGCAGCCCGGCGCCAAGCCCGCCAACGACTGACGCCGCGGGGGCGGCGCCATGCTGCCCCGCGCATGCTATCGGACCTTAACGCCATGCTCGATTTCCCGCGCTGGAAAACCATCAGCATCAGCATCATCCTGTTGCTGGGCATCCTCTTTTCCATCCCCAGCTTCCTGCCCGAAAAGACGCGCGACAGCCTGCCGGCATTTATGCAGGCCAAGGTCAATCTGGGGCTCGATCTGGCGGGCGGCAGCCATTTGCTGCTCGAGGCCGACATCGACGATCTGCGCAAGACGCAGCTCGCCAATATGGAAAAGACCGTCCGCGCCGCGATGAACGGCGAACGCGGACCCGACGATGACATCGCGATCGGCGAACTGACGACCGAGGGCGGCAGGATCAGCTTTCTGATCCGCGACCAGGCGCAGCTCGACGATGCGCGCGACCGGTTGTTCAGCCAGACGCAGGGCGCGGCGATGACCGGCCAGCGCGACTGGAACATCGACATCGTCGATACCACGCGCATCGTGATGACCCCGACCACCGCTGGTCAGACACAAGCGGTCGCCGACGCGATGGATTCGGCGCGCGACATCATCGACAAACGCGTCAACGATCTGGGTACCCGCGAACCGACGATCATCCGCGAAGGCAACGACCGTGTCGTTGTCCAGGTTCCGGGGTTGCAAGACCCCGCGGCACTTAAGGAACTGATCGGCAAGACCGCGCGGCTGGAATTCCGCATGGTCGACCCCAACGCCGACCCCGCCGAAGCCGCTGCGGGCCGCGTCCCGGTGGGCAGCGAAATCGTCCCCTATGCCGAGGGTGAGGGCAGCGGCGCGACGTTCGAAGTGCTGCGCCGACAAGTGATGATCAGCGGCGAACAGCTGATCAACGCCAAGCAAAGTTTTGACCCGCAGTCGAACGAGCCGGTCGTGTCGATCAGTTTCGATTCGGGCGGATCGAGCACCTTTGCCAAGGTGACCGCGCAGAATGTCGGCAAGCGGTTCGCGATGGTGCTCGACGGCAAAGTGCTGTCGGCGCCGTCGATCAACGAACCGATCTTGGGCGGTAGCGCACAGATTTCGGGCAGCTTTTCGGTGGCGAGCGCCAACGCGCTGGCGATCTCGCTGCGCTCGGGCGCCTTGCCGGTGAAGATGGAAGTCGTCGAAGAACGGACCGTTACCCCTGAACTCGGCGCCGATTCGATCCGCAAGGGCGTGATCGCGGGGATCATCGCCACCGTCGCGGTGCTGGTGCTGATGATGGTCGTCTATGGCCGGTTCGGCATCTATGCGAATATCGCGCTGTTCTTTAACGTGTTCCTGATCATCGCGATCATGGCGGCGTTCAACGCGACATTGACCCTGCCGGGGATCGCGGGCTTCGTGCTGACCATCGGTGCGGCGGTCGACGCCAACGTGTTGATCAACGAGCGCATACGCGAGGAATTGAAACGCGGGCGCAAGGTGTATCAGGCGATCGACCTCGGCTATTCCGAAGCCAGCCGCGCGATTTTCGACGCCAATGTCACCAACGTCATCGCCGCGGTGCTGATGTTCTGGTTCGGCTCGGGCCCGATCAAGGGCTTTGCCGTGGTGCTGACCATCGGCATCGTCACCAGCGTTTTCACCGCCGTCACCGTCACCCGCATGTTCGTTGCCCATTGGCTACGCACCGCGCGTCCGACGTCGATCAACATTTAAGGGAGCGAAGAGATGCGCTTGCTCAAACTCGTCCCCGACGACACCAACATCGACTTTCTGCGGTGGCGGAAGGTCGCGTCCTTCATGAGCTTTTTTCTCGTCGTCGTGTCGATCGCGCTGGTCGCGGTCAAGGGGCTGAACCTGGGTGTCGATTTCGTCGGCGGCCAGTCGGTTCGCGTCGAATTTACGCAGGAAATGCCGCCGATCGACGATATTCGCGAAAAGGTCGGCCAGATCGGACTGGGCGAAGCGACGATCCAGCAGTTCGGATCGGACAAGGCGGTGTCGATCCGTACCGCGTTGCCCGAAGGCGACAAGGCCGCCGCAGAGCGGGCCGGGCAACAGCTGGTGGCAGGGATCGAAAAGGCGTTTCCCACCGCCAAGACAGGCTCGGTCGAAACCGTGTCGGGCAAGGTGTCCGGCGAATTGATCCGGACCGGCGCGATCAGCCTGGGTCTCGCGATCATCGGCATTTCAATCTACATCTGGATCCGCTTCGAATGGCAATTCGGGGTCGGGGCGCTGGGCCGCTTGTTCCACGAGGTGTCGCTGACGTTCGGGCTGTTCGCGGTGACGCAGATGCAGTTCGACCTGAACAGCGTCGCGGCGTTGCTGACGATCGTCGGCTATTCGCTGAACGACACGATCGTGGTGTATGACCGCATCCGTGAAAACCTGAAAAAATACCGCAAGATGGACATTGTTCCGCTGCTCAACCTTAGCATCAACGAAACGCTGTCGCGTACCGTGATGACCACGGTAGCGATGGTGCTCGCGCTGGGCGTGCTTTTGCTGTTTGGCCCCGACGTGATTTTCGGCTTTACCGCCGCGATGCTGTTCGGCGTGTTCATTGGCGGCTATTCGTCGGTGCTGATGTCAACGCCGGTGCTGGTGTGGCTCAAGGTCGGCCCCCACAGCTTTGTGCCGCGCACCAGCGCAGGCATGGACGGCGGCGAGCGGGTCGAGCGCAAGGACGACGGCGCGGTCGTCTAACCGGGCAATCCGCCAGAGAAACAGCGCTGCGCTCCCGCGAAGGCGGGAGCCTATCTCCGTTGGGTGCTATTTTGAACCGGCCGGAGATGGATCGCCGCCTTCGCGGGGAAACGCGGCAACTTATGCCAAATGACCGGCGCAGCGGCGGAGATGATCGGCCAGTTCGCGGCCGTTGCGGTCCCAGTCGAAGCGGCCCGCGAGGGTCGCGGCGACGTCTGATGGCGCAGGCGGGTCTGCGAGAACCGCTTCTACCGCGGCAGCAATGGCGTCGGGCGTCCGTTCGACGATCCGTCCCGCCACGAGCGACGTGACCAACTCGGCCGCGCCGCCCGCATCGCTGATGACGATGGGCGTGCCACAGGCGAGCGCCTCGACCCAGGCATTGGCGAGGCCTTCGCTGACCGAGGGCATGACGATAATATCGGCGGCGCGATACAGCATCGGCAGGTCGGCATTGGCGACCGGACCCATGACATGGACGCGGGTTTCGACGCTGAGCCGCTGCGCCAGCGCGCGGTAGCGGCCTTCGGCTTCGCCAGCGCCGGCCAGCCAATAATGGACACCGGGCAGCGCGGGAAGCGCCTCGATCACCAGCGCCTGACCCTTGCGCGGGATGAGCGCGCCGACGGTCAGGATCATCGGGGCGTCGGCGATGCCGAGCGCGGCGCGGGCGGCGGTGCGGTCGCCGGGATGGAAGCGCGCGGTGTCGATGCCCGTGTAGTGGGTGGTGACCTTGGCCGGTTCGATGCCGATCACGGCCATGTCGCAGCGCATCGCGTCCGATACCGCGAGCAGGCCCGCGGCCTTGTCGGCGGCAGCGAGCAATTGCGGCGCGGTCGCGGGGTCATGGCCGAAATGGCTGATGTCGGCGCCGCGCGCCTTGACCGAGAAGGGGAGGCCAAGCGCAGCGGCGACGCGCATCGCGGCGGGGCCGTCGGGGTAGAAGAATTGGGCGTCGATGACGTCGAAGGTCCGACCGCGCACGGCTGACAGCACTGCGCGCGCGACCATCGCCGGGTTGAGGCGGGCGCCGATGCGAGGGATCAGCGGGAAGCGCGGGCGGTGGACGGTGAGACCGTTCCAGCGTTCGGTTCGCGGCAGGGCGCGGAGCTTGCGGTAGCGCGGGTGGAGCGAGAGCGGGAAGGGGGGGAGGCCGACCGGGGCGACGACGGTGAGGTCGATACCCGGTTGCGCGGCAAGCGCGCGGAGGCTCCTTTCGACGAACAGCCCGAAGTTGGGACGGGCGCCGTCGGGGAACAGCGTGGCGATGCTGAGGACGCGGAAGGGGGTCATGCCTGCCCTCTCATCCGTTTGTGCTGAGCTTGTCGAAGCACCGCTTTTCCTTGACGTCGGTGAAAGAAAGGACGGCCCTTCGACAAGCTCAGGGCGAACGGCTGGGCTAGAGAGTGCGGATCAGGCGCACCGCGACCGCTGCCCATGGCGGATTGCTGACCACCTGTTGCCGGGCGCCGGTGCCGAGCGGCAGCAGGTGCAGTTTCTCGCCATCGACGTTGAGCAGGCGCGCGAAGAAGAAGCGCCCGGCGGGACGCGGGACGAGCAGGTCGCGGTTCAGCGCGCTCGTCCAGTCGCCTTCGATGCGGCGGCACCAGATTTCATCGCCGGCGCGGTAATCGCCGATCGACGAGGTGACGCGCACCGCGACCATGTCTTCGGCGGGGCGCGCGGTGAGCGCCTGTTCGACCCGCGTCGGCGCGTGCGCGCCATCGGCGCCGAGATGCGCGGTGATGGTGAGCTGGGTATCCTGCGGCAATTGCACCAGCTCGGCGGCATCGACCCCGAGCGCGGCGGCAATGCGGTTCATCCAGCCTAGCGACAGGTTGCGGGTGCCGGTTTCGAGGCGGCCGATCGTCTGCGCGGTGGTCGGTGGATCGCAGCGCGCGCCGACTTCTTCGAGCGTCAGTCCCTTGGCGCGGCGCACCGCGCGGATGCTGTTGATCATCGCAAAACTTTCAAATAACCAAATCGGTTTCTTCTTTCCTACAAAATAATCCAGTGTCAAGACTTGTCTTCGAATCAAGGAGATTGCCATGACCGCACGCCAGCTTGCCACCTGCCTGCATCCCGATGATCGCATCGATCCCGACAAACGCGGCCCGCAGACGATGCGGCAGGTGACGGTGAATATCGCCGAGAGCCCGATCGCGTGGCTCGCCGCGCGTGGCCATCTGACGCAGGTGCAATTGGGCGCGGGCGAACGGCTGCGCGCCGATTATGAGCGCGCGGGCTTGGCAGCGCGGGTGACGATGCGCTGGGACGCCGCGCCGCCCGCGAAGAGCCGCGGCGGTGCGCGCGCAGCGGATGCGTCGCTGGCGCGGATCGACGCGCACCGGCGCTTTCATGCGGCGCTCGATGCGGTGGGGCCAGGGCTGGCTGACATATGTTGGCGGGTGATTTGTGCGGGGGAGGGGATTGCCGGGGCGGAGAAGGGGCTGGGGTGGCCAGCGCGGTCGGGGAAGCTGGTGCTGGGGCTGGCGCTGGATCGGCTGGCGCGGTTTTACGGGACGGGATAGGTGGGGGTGGACGGCCAGCGGCGATCGGAAGCTGGCGTCAGGCTATGATGAGATTCGCGCAGAGGCGCAGAGAACGCAGAGATTTTTACAATTTCTCTCTGCGTTCTCTGCGCCTCTGCGCGAAATATTTAGAAGGCGACATCCGACCAAAGTCGGACATGGCTGAGTTCGTAAACTTCCGCTGAAAGCCGTCGCACGACCATTATACAGAGAGTGACTTGCGATTGGGATTCGTCACAGGGTGGTATCCTGCAGCTCGGAGTTTCTCGATCAAGGCAAGGGATCCGTGCGTTTTTGCGAACCCGAGTTCGGCATCGGTCATGCCCGTGAAGCCGACCAGAATGACCTGACCAGATGGAAGGGAAAATTCCTGCGGCCCATCCTCCCTCTCCACGAGGATCAGATTGCGCAATTGACAGTTTGGCTGACCATTGAGCGGAGCGCGTAAGGGAATGCGGTCGTGCAACGAGAAGCGGTCTGCTCCGGCATACCGACCGACACCGAGCAGCAGATCAAATGCGAGCATATGCTGCAGCGTTCGGATCGCCCAATCCCCTTGCTCCGATACCGCGAAGGTGAATTCAACCCCAGCACCCGACTCCCCCTCCGGATCATAGTCGGCTCCTTCCTGCTCCCAAGGATTTGAATATCCCGAGGTTACATAGAGCCATGAGGGTCGGTCGGCCGTTGGCGCGAACTCGAAAACGCCGTGAAACAACCAGCGAGGGTCAATGTCCATCTGACCGAAGCGTTCTTCGAATAGCTGCTGAGTGAGGGGGAAGATGCCTCGGCTGATGGGGCCGAATAGGGCCGGATACACCTCTTCCTCGCGAATTTTCCACACACGCTCAAGGTCCACGACGATCCTTCCTGCCCCATACGCTCAAGGGGACGTCTATTATCGGATGGATGAAATCAATAGCCGTCAGGCAGCTTCCCACCCCAAAACGGCCGCGCGGCGGGGTTAGCCCAGCGCCTCGACCTCTTCGGCCAGTGCAAGCCAGCGATCTTCCGCCGCGGCTTTTTCCTCGCGCAGCTTTTCCAGTTTGCCCGTCAGCGCGGTGAATTTTGCATGGTCGCGCGTGAACAAAGTGCCGTCCGACAATTCGGTTTCCGCCGCAGCCATCTCCACCTCAATCGCCTCGATCCGTCCCGGCAGCAGGTCGTAATCGCGCTGATCCTTGTAGCTGAGCTTCTTGCGCGCGGTCGGCGGGGGCGGGGCGGCGGCGGTTGATGCTTTGGTCTTGACGCTGTTCGGCTTGACCCGCTTCGCTTCCCAATCGGCATAACCGCCCGCGACGATATCGACTTTGCCGGTTCCGTCGAGGCCGAGCGTCACGGTGACGGTGCGGTCGAGGAAGTCGCGGTCGTGGCTGACGAGCAGCACGGTGCCGGCGTAATCGGCGATGACTTCCTGCAAGAGGTCGAGCGTTTCGAGGTCGAGATCGTTGGTCGGCTCGTCGAGCACGAGCAGGTTCGATTCGCGGGCAAATTCGCGCGCGAGCAGCAGGCGCGAGCGTTCGCCGCCTGACAGCGCGCCGACGCTGGCCTCCATGACGCCGGGATCGAACAGGAATTCCTTGAGATAGCCCTGAATATGCTTTTTGACCCCGCGCACCTCGACCCAGTCGCCGCCGTCGGCAAGGATGTCGCGGACGGTCTTGTCGGGCGACATCAGGCTGCGCTGCTGGTCGATGATGATGCCGTCGAGCGTCGGGGCAAGGGTGATCTGGCCGCTGTCGGGCTGGATTTCGCCGGTCAGGAGCTTGAGCATGGTCGATTTGCCCGCGCCATTGGCGCCGACGATGCCGATGCGGTCGCCGCGCTGGACGCGGAAATCAAAATTCTTGATGATGACGCGGTGGCCGAAGCTTTTCGACACACCCTCGGCAACGATCACCGATTTCGAGCGCACGTCGTCGTTGGCAAGGCCCAGCTTCGCGACGCCGGGGCCGCCGATCATCGCGGCGCGGGTGGCGCGCATTTCCTTCAGCTTTTCGAGCCGCCCCTGATTGCGCTTGCGGCGGGCGGTGACACCGCGTTCGAGCCAGTGCGCTTCGAGCCGCAGTTTCGAATCGAGGCGCTGCGCGGCGCGCGCTTCCTCGGCGGCGACGGCATCGCTCCATTCTTCGAAACCGCCGAAGCCGATTTCCTTGCGGCGGATGCTGCCGCGGTCGAGCCACAAAGTCTGGCGGGTCAGGCGGGTGAGGAACGTGCGGTCGTGGCTGATCGCGACGAACGCGCCCGTGTAGCGCGCGAGCCAGGATTCGAGCCAGTCGATCGCGGCGAGGTCGAGGTGGTTGGTCGGTTCGTCGAGGAGCAGTACGTCGGGGTTTTGCGCGAGGGCGCGGGCGAGCGCGGCGCGGCGGCGCTCGCCGCCCGAGGCGCTGGCGGCGGTGCGGCTCATGTCGATGCCGAGCTGGTCGGCGATCGCGGCGACCTCAAATTCTTCGGGGGCATCGGGCGCCGCGACGGCGAAATCCATCAACGTCGCGAAGCGCGAAAAATCGGGCTCCTGTTCGAGGATCACGACATGGGTGCCGGGGACGATGACGCGCTTGCCTTTGTCGGGATCGATCTGCCCCGCGAGCAGCTTGAGCAAGGTCGTCTTGCCCGCGCCGTTGCGGCCGATCAGCGCCAGCCGGTCGCGTTCGCCGACGTAGATGTCGAGATCCTGAAACAGCCAGCCGCTGCCCTGCACAAGGCCGAGGCCTTCGTATGAAAGAATGGGGGCTGCCATGATGAACGGCGCGCTACCGATCCATTCAGCATCATGCAAGCGCCGTCCGCGCAAAGGCCGGAACGGGTTCAGTCCGTCTGCGTTACGGGCTGGAAATCGGAAATGGCCGGGGTTCGGCCGACAGGAGAATGAAATGACGAAGCAATTGATCGCCGTTATGGCTACCGGACTGGCGCTGATGGCGGCAACGCCTGCGTTCGCGCAGCAGGGAGGTTCGACGGTGACCGCAGCAACGACGCAGGGACCGATCCTGGCCTTTTCGGTCAGCGAGGAAGTGCGCTCGCGCCCCGATCAGGCGACCGTCGGCGCCGGGGTGACGACCACCGCGCCGACCGCGGTCGAAGCGATGCGCCTGAACGCTACCGCGATGGACAAGCTGATCGCCGCGGCGAAGGCGCGCGGGATCAAGGCCGAAGACATCCAGACGAGCGGCATCAGCCTGTCGCCGCAATATGACTATAACAATCAGGGCAACGGTCAGCCGCCGCGCTTTCTGGGCTATCAGGTGAGCAACAGCGTGCGCGCGACCACGTCGAAGATCGCCGACATCGGCCCGCTGCTCGATGCGCTGGTCGCCGCGGGCGGCACCAATATCGACGGGCCTTCGTTCGGCATGAAGGATCCCGATGCGCAGCTGGTCGGTGCGCGCGGCACCGCGATCAAGGCGGCCGAAGCCAAGGCGGCGGATTACGCGCGGCTTGCGGGTTTCCGCGGCGCCGAGCTGGTGTCGATCAGCGAAGGCGGCAGCTTTGGCGGGCCGCCGCCGCCGGCGCCGCCGATGGTGCGTATGCAGGCTATGGATGCCAAGGCGACGCCGGTCGAGCCGGGGCGCGTTTCGAACACGCTGACGCTGAATTTCCAGTATCGGTTGGTGAAATAGGTTCCTTACTCCGTTCGTCCTGAGGAGCCATTGAGCTTGCCGAAATGGCGTCTCGAAGGGCCTGGCTCAGCGCTTGGCCCTTCGAGACGGGCCTTCGACTTCGCTCAGTCCCTCCTCAGGGCGAACGGTTTTGATTTATGAGTAAGCCAACTCCCCCTCCGCCCACGGCCATGGCCGTTCGCGGAACCATTTGGTGATGATATATTTCCGTCCTTTGCGGACTCTCATCCCGTGGTGGAGCGTGTCGGGGTTGACCGTGCCGTCGGGGCGGACATTGTTCCATGCGAGCAGCTTGCCGAGCTCGGGCTGGTGCAGTTTCCCGGTGGCGAGGAAGCGCGTCGCGCCGCCCGCGCCGGGTTCGTTGAGATAGATCATCAGCGTCCAGCTGCGCTGCCCGGGGATCGCGCAATAGGTTTGCCAATCGGCGCCATGCGGGTCGAAATAATCGGTGTGCGCCTTGAACTCCTGCCCGACGTCGTAGCGTTGGCCCTGCATCGGTTCACCATAGGCGAGCGGAATGCCGGTGAGGTCGTGGAGGCGGTTGTTGACCGCGATGACCAGCGGGTCGCGATGATCGAGGTCGCAGGTCGTGCTGGTGCGAAAGGCCTCGTCGCCATTGGGATCGGCGATGGTCGAGGGGCGGACGTCGCGGTCGATCTGTGCGATCAACTCGGTGCAGGTTTCGGCGTCGAGGAAGCGCGACAGCATGAACTGTTCAAGCTTGGGCGTCGGCGCGCGGCGGATGCCGGGGACGGCGGCGAGCCGCGCCGCGGTGCGGTCGGCGCCCGAGGTCGCCATGTCGACAAATTCATTTGCAGCCATGGCGCGCGTTTTAGCAGGGAACCGCGTGCGAACAATGCTTGACGAACGGGGCGATGCGCGCCTATCGCCGCGCGCTGTCGAGGCCGCTTTCCTGCGCCCTCGTCGCATGTGTGGCGACCATAGCTCAGTTGGTTAGAGCGCCGGTTTGTGGTACCGGAGGTCGCGGGTTCGAGCCCCGTTGGTCGCCCCATTTCCTGATGATGATCGCCCGATCTGCGTTTCGGCGTGACTCTGTGCTTGCGCCTGATTATTACGCTGTGACGTAATTTTTTAACGCGAGGATTGAGTCCATGTCCGCAGTCTGGGATTTCGCCGATTTCGACGATCATGAACATGTCCACATGTTCCGCGATCGTACCAGCGGCCTGACCGCGGTCATCGCGGTTCACTCGACGCACCTCGGCCCCGGTGCGGGCGGGGTGCGCTACTGGCATTATCCGCAGCGCGCCGCGGCGATCACCGACGCGCTGCGGCTGTCGCGCGGCATGAGCTACAAAAACGCCATGGCCGGGCTGCCGATGGGCGGCGGCAAGGGCGTGATTTTAGCCGACGAAGGCGCGGCGAAGACACCCGAACTGCTCGCGGCATTTGGTCGCGCGGTCGAGTCGCTGGGCGGTGCTTATGTCACTGCCGAGGATGTCGGCATGGCCGACGCCGATATGGTGGCGATTTCGAAGCACACCAGGCATGTCAGCGGCCTGCCGGTGGCGAGCGGCGAAGCAGGCGGCGATCCCGGCCCCCTGACCGCGCTCGGCGTCTATCTGGGCATCAAGGCGGCGATTCTGCAGGGTCTGGGCACCGACAGCGCGAAGGGCGTGCGCGTGGCGATCCAGGGCGTCGGCAGCGTCGGTGGCGGCGTCGCGCGGCGGCTGGCGGCTGAAGGCGCGAAGCTGACGCTGGCCGACGTCAATCTGGCGCGTGCCAAGGACCTGGCCGAGGAATTGGGCGCCGATCTCGCCGATTCGGCGGCGATCATGGAAGTCGAGGCCGATGTGCTGAGCCCCAATGCGCTGGGCGCGATCCTGACCGAGCGCAGCATCGAGAAGCTGCGCGTGCCGATCGTCGCGGGCGGTGCCAACAACCAGCTGGCGACCGCCGCCGACGGCCAGCGCATCCACGACCGCGGTATCGTTTATGCCCCCGATTATGTGATCAACGCGGGCGGGATCATCAATGTGGCGCTGGAATATCTGGGGCAGGGCAGCCGCGAGGAAGTCGAAAGCCGCATCCACCTGATCCCCGGGCGGCTGGCGGAAATATGGGCCGAGAGCAAGGCGAGCGGTGCGCCGGCGTCGGCGGTTGCGGACCGGATGGCGCAGAAGCTGATCGGCCGGGGGTGAATTGGGTAAGCCCTGCCCTTCGGGGGAGGGGTGCGGTTGGCGGTTGCAAGTCCACCGCGCTGCGACTAGCGGGCGAGCTCGCAAATCCAGCTGTATGGGGAGTTGCTCGATGGTTATGACGCGCCAGCGCTGCTCGATCATAGTGATTGGCTGACAGGATTTGGCGCCCATCTCGACGCTCAGCGTAACGCACATTAGGCGCTACAAAGCAGGCAAAGCGTGACCTGCACAGGCGGCGCAATATTCGGTTTTTGGTCTGCGGCGTAATCTAAACTTAATCTACCACAGATATCGCTGCCCGGTCGCCCGCTGGAGCCTTAACATGTGGCATAAGACGAAGTTGAAGTTAGCGATCGTTGCGTGCGTTCCTCTGCTCTTCGGCGCGACTGCCCTCACAAATGGCGATGACGAGAAATACACCCGTCTTTCGTTGTCGGGCGTGGGTTATGCGGCTCAAGACAGGGAATTTGTGACGCTGTCCGCCTCTACAACGAGCTTCTCAACCGACGCTTCGCGCGCGATGCGTGACAATGCCGAAGATATGAATCGTTTGCGTGATCGCCTTGCCGATATGGGAGTCGCCAAAGCGGACTTCCAAACGTCCCAGTTCACCCTGCAGGAAGCGTCCGATCCGAACGACAATGATGGGGACCGCGCCCGCGGCTTTTCCGTACAGCATCAACTGTCGATCGTCGTGCGTGACACCGACGCAACGGGCAAAGTGATGGACGCTATCGTGAACGCCGGGGCGCGAAATATTCAGGTCGGAAACTATTGGGGCTTCTCCGGTGACGTTAGTCCGGACAAATTGAAGGAAGCGCGCGCGGAGGCAATCCGTGACGCCAGGACCAAAGCGCAAGATTATGCGTCAGCGCTTGGGATGAAGGTGCGGCGGATCGTGTCTATTTCGGATGGGAATGGCTATTCGCGCAGCCAGCCGCCGCCGGCTGCAAGACTGGATGTGGTCGCTCGGGGAACGACGGTCGACGCAAGGCCCGCCACAATACTTGCTTCGGTCGGTATGGTGTTCGAGCTGGAACGATAAAGCCGAAAAATCAGCGACGGCCTTGCCTGACACTGAGCGATGACGCATGACGCGCCGTGCGCTTATTCTATCTCGTTAGTGGCTGGGCGTCGCTCGCGGTCGGCGCGATCGGGGCGTTCGTGCCGCTGTTGCCGACGGTGCCGCTCGTCATCCTTGCCGCTTTCTGCTTCGCACGTTCTTCGCCGCGGCTAGAGGCTTGGCTGCTCAATCATCCGACCTTTGGGCATCATATTCTCGCCTGGCGGGAGAAGGGCGCGATCAGCCGCAAGGGCAAGGTTGCGGCGAGCATCGCCTTTGCGTTCAGCATCGTGCTGGCGTTGCTGTTTGCGCCCTGGCCGTGGATGATGGCGCCGATTATCGCGGCGGCGGTCGGTGGCAGTTGGATATGGACGCGGCCGGAGGGGTTAAGGCGCTTGCGCAACTGACGGCGGCCTTGAGGTACAGCGGACATTCGCTCCTCCCTGTCGCGAAGCGATGGGGAGGTGGCAGCGCGAAGCGCTGACGGAGGGGCAATAACGCGCCGTTGCCGCCCCTCCACCCCCGCCTGCGGCGGCGGTCCCCCTCACGGTGGCTTCGCCACAGGGAGGATCAAACGTTCCGCAAGCAGGGACAGGCTTGACGGCGCGCGTGGGGCGAGCAAAACAAGTTCACCGGGTCGCATCGGGCAAATTGCTGGACCCCTGTGCCGGGCTCCCCTAAGGACGCGAACCGATGCATGCTTATGCGAACCCGACCCGTTTTCTGGCGATAGCCCGGCCGCTGACGCCGTGGCTGCTTGGGCTTGGCCTGCTGCTCGTGCTGGCGGGTACGTGGGCGGGACTGACGCAGGTGCCGGGCGATTACAAACAGGGTGAGACGGCGCGGATTCTTTACGTCCATGTCCCCGCCGCGTGGCTCGGCATGGGCGGCTGGACGTCGCTGGCGCTGGCCGGGTTGATCCAGCTGGTGTGGCGGCATCCGTTGTCGGGCATTGCGGCGCGCGCGATTGCGGTGCCGGGGATGTTGTTCACCGCGCTATGCCTCGCCACCGGATCGATATGGGGCAAGCCGACCTGGGGAACCTGGTGGGAATGGGACGGGCGGATGACGTCGATGCTGGTCCTGCTGTTCCTCTATGCGGGCTTCATCGCGCTGACCAATGGCGATGAGGGGCAGCGGCAGGGCGGTTCGCTGTCGCGCGGCGAGGCGATTTATGCGCTGGTCGGTGCGATCAATATCCCGATCATCAACCGCAGTGTCGTATGGTGGAACAGCCTGCATCAGGGGCCGAGCATCACGCTCCGCGGGTCGAGCATCGACGGATCGATGCTGTGGCCTTTGCTCTTGACCGGATTAGGATTTTTCCTGCTATTCGGGGCGATCGTGCTGATGCGGATGCGGCGGATTATTGCTGACAATCGCGTTGCGGCGCGGCTGCGGCGGCTAGCCGATGATGAGGGGACAATCGCGTGACTGGGGTGATCAGCGGCAGCGGCCAATGGGCCTATGTGGCGGCGGCCTATGGGCTGACGGTGCTGCTGACCGGCACCGTGCTGTGGTCGAGCTGGCGCGCGATGGCGAAGGCCGAGCGGCGCAGCGATGCGCTGCGGCGGGATCGCACATGAAGGCCAAGCATCAACGGCTGGTGCTGGCGCTGTTCGCGGTTGCTGGAATTGCGGGCGCGGGGGTGCTGGGTGCGAGCGCGCTGCGCGACGAAGCCGCCTATTTCCGTACGCCGGTCGAGATCAAGGACGGCAAGGCGGTCGTTGGCGAACCGATGCGGCTGGGCGGCATGGTCGCCTTGGGCAGCATCGCGCGGCAGAGCGACGGTTTGACGATCCGCTTCGTCGCGACCGACGGCAAGGCGTCGGTGCCGGTGGAATATACGGGTATCGTGCCTGACTTGTTCGGCGAGGAATCGGGGATGGTGGCCGACGGCCGGATGCGCGCCGACGGGACATTTGTGGCCGATCGCATCCTGGCGAAGCATGACGAACGCTATATGCCGCCGCAGATGGGCGACATGCCGAAGAATATGAAGGCGCCGAAGGCGTGAGCGGTATCCATTGGTCGTCATTGCGAGCGAAGCGAAGCAATCCAGAGCGGCGCAAGGCAGCCCCTGGATTGCTTCGCTTCGCTCGCAATGACGAAGTTTTTGGTGCTTCGGTTGGGGCGACGATCAGATGATCGCCGAACTTGGCCTCGCCCTCCTCTGGATCGCCGCGGCGCTCGCCTGCCTGTCGCTCGTCGCAGGGACGCTGTTTCTGCGCGGGGGACAGAAGGATCTGGCGGCGCTCGTTCGCCCGGCGAGCGTCGCACAGGGTGTACTCACCGCGACCGCGTTCGGCCTGTTGATCGCGCTGTTCGTGCGGTCCGACATGTCGGTCGAGCTGGTTGCGCGCAACAGCAACAGCCTGAAACCGATGATCTTCAAGGTCGCGGGGACGTGGGGCAATCACGAAGGGTCGATGCTGCTCTGGCTGACGATCCTGTCGCTGTCGGGGGCGCTGATTGCGCTGTTCGAAAAGCGGCTGCGCGAGGACACGCTGATCGCGACGTTGAGCGCGCAGGCGGCGCTGAGCCTTGGTTTCTTTGCCTTCCTGATCTTTTCGTCAAACCCGTTCAACCGGTTGCCGGTGGCGCCGCCTGACGGTCAGGGGCTCAACCCGCTGCTCCAAGACATCGGCTTGGCCTTTCATCCGCCGACGCTTTATGTGGGCTATGTCGGGCTGTCGGTCGCGTTCAGCTTTGCGGTCGGCGCGCTGATCACGCGCGAGATCGGGCCGGCGTTCGCCCGCGCGATGCGGCCGTGGGTGCTGTTCAGCTGGATATTCCTGACAATCGGGATCACCGCGGGCAGTTATTGGGCCTATTATGAGCTCGGCTGGGGCGGCTGGTGGTTCTGGGATCCGGTCGAAAATGTCTCGCTGATCCCCTGGCTGGCGGGCGCCGCCTTGCTGCATTCGGTGGCGGTCACGGCGACGCGCAATGCTTTGCGCGCGTGGACCGTGATGCTGGCCGTCATTGGGTTTTCGATGTCGATGGTCGGCACCTTCATCGTGCGGTCGGGATTGCTGACCAGCGTTCACAGTTTCGCGGTCGACCCCGAGCGCGGGACTTTTCTGCTCGTGCTGATGGCGATCTATATCGGCGGCGCGCTGACGTTGTTTGCGCTGCGCGCGGGCAGCGTGGCAGAGGGTAAGAAGTTCGCGCTGCTCAGCCGCGAGGGCGCGCTGGTCATCAACAACCTGCTGTTGACGACAATCCTCGCGCTCGTTCTGCTCGGGACGCTCTATCCGATCGTCGCCGAGGCGATGGGTGAGAAGATTTCGGTCGGGCCGCCCTATTACAATCGCGTTGCGGGGCCGCTGGCGCTGATCCTGTGCCTGGTCATGGTCGCCGGGCCGCTGCTCGGCTGGCGCAAGGATGATGGCAAGAAGCTGTGGTCGCGGTTGCCGCTGGCGATCTTTGCCGGGGCGGCGGTGCTATTCGCGCTGATCCTGTTCGGCGGCAAAGTCGGCATCCTGCCGCTGCTCGGCATGACCGTCGCCGGGGTCGTTGCGGTCGCCAGTCTCGCGCCGCTATGGGGCCGGAACCTGCGCCGCACGCCGCTGCCGACCTGGGGCATGGTGATCGCGCATTTCGGCGTCGCGGTGTGCCTCGCCGGGATGGGCGCCGAAAGCGCCTTCATCAAGGAAAGGCTGGTCGCCGCGGCGCCGGGCGATGTCGTCAAGGTTGGCGATTTCGCGGTGACGTTCGTCGGCGTCAAACCGGTGGCGGGGCCGAATTTCACCTCGATCGAGGGTACGCTGGTCGCGGCGACGTCGGGCGGCCAATCCTTTACGATGCGGCCCGAAGCGCGGACTTTCCCCGGATTGATGGGCACCGCGCCGACCGAAACCAACGAGGCGGCGCTGCTGACGCGGCCGGGCGGGCAGCTCTACGCGGTGCTGGGGCAGCCGGTGACGAGCGATGACGGGACCGCCGACCGTTACCAGATCCGGCTGTGGTGGAAGCCGCTGGTGTGGTGGATATGGCTGGGCGGCGGACTGATCGCGCTGGGCGCGACGCTGTCGATGCTCGGCCGGGCGCAGTTGTTGGGAATCTGGCGCGCGCGGCGTCGCCGGAAATCAGAGGAGCGCTTCGCGCCATGACCAACCGCTGGGTGCTCTTTGTCCCGCTGGCGATCATGGGATTGCTGTTCGGCGCCTTCATCTATCGGCTGGTGACGCCCGCCGAAACGCTGATCCAGTCGCAGTGGATCGACAAGCCGATGCCGCTGTTCGACCTGCCGCCCGCGACGGCGGGGGTCGAGGGGCTGAAGAGCAGCCAGCTCGCCGACGGTCGGCCGCGGCTGGTCAATGTATTCGCCAGCTGGTGCATCCCTTGCCGCGCCGAAGCGCCGCAACTGGAGGCGCTGAAAGCCGCCGGGGTGCCGATCGACGGCATCGCGATCCGCGACCGGCCCGAGGATGTCGCGATGTTCCTGCGCGAATATGGCAATCCGTTCGATCGGATCGGATCGGATATGCAGAGCAGCGTCCAGATCGCGCTGGGGTCGTCAGGGGTACCGGAGACCTTCCTGATCGACGGCAAAGGAATTATTCGCGAGCAGATCCAGGGCGTGATCCTGGCGGACCAAGTGCCGGAAATCGTCGCCAAGCTGGAGGCGATGAAGTGACGGGTGCCTTCTCAAGCCGCCGCGCCCCTGCGCACGCAGGGGCCCATCACATGCCATCGCATCGTCAAACTGCCGGCTGTTTCGTAACGAGCAGACCGGCGATGGGCTCCTGCCTGCGCAGGGGCGCGGCGGTCTTTTTGGCGATGATGCTCGCTATCGCTGGCGCTACGCCAGCCGCCGCCCAAGACCGCTTGCCTCCCGCTCCTTACGCCTATGAACAGCTGCGCGATCCGGCGAAGGAAGCGCGCGCGAAGGCGTTGATGGAGGAATTGCGCTGTCTGGTCTGTCAGGGCCAGTCGATTGCCGACAGCGATGCGCCGCTGGCGGGGGATATGCGGCATGAGGTGCGCAGCAAGATTGCCGCGGGGGAAAGCCCCGACGAAATCAAGGCATGGCTGGTGGCGCGTTACGGCAATTGGGTGAGTTATGATCCGCCGTTCGACGGTGCGACCGCCTTCCTGTGGCTGGGACCGCTGCTGTTCCTGCTGCTCGGCGGCTGGCTGGCGTTCGGGCGGTTTCGCCGCGGTGCGGCGGACGATGCGGAGGCTGACGCATGATCTGGTTATGGGTCATGCTGGCGGCGCTGCTGACGATCGCCGCCATCGTCTGGCTGGGCAAGCTGCCCGCAGCGGCGCGTCCGCTGGCGGGGGCGGCGGTGATGCTGGGGCTGGCGGGCTATGCGTTGCAGGGCAGCCCGTCGCTGCCCGGCAAGCCGGTGGCGGCGGCGGCCGAGCCAGAGGGTTTCGGCGATGTGTTAACCGATCAGCGACAGGGGATGGCGGATCGGTTCGGCCCCGCGGCGCAGTGGCTGGGCCTGTCCGATGGCTTTGCGCGCACCGGCAAGACCGAACTGGCGGCGCAGACGCTGGAAAAGGGCCTGGAGAAATATCCAGACAATGTCGACCTGTGGGTCGGGCTGGGCAATGCGCTGACGGCACATGGCGGCGGGATGATGTCGCCCGCGGCGGCGCTGGCGTTCGACGAAGCGGCGCGCCGCGATCCAAGCCATCCGGCGCCACCGTTTTTTGCCGGACTGGCGCTGGCGCAGGGCGGTGATCTGAAGGGTGCCGAGGCGGTGTGGAGCGAATTGCTCGCGCGCAGCCCGGCCGACGCGCCGTGGCGGCCCGACCTTGAAATGCGGCTGACGCAGCTCCGGCAGGCGCTGGGGCCGCAGGTGCCGTCCGAGGCGTCGGTTGCGCCCTGATTTGGATGCTATTCCAAACGTGCGGGCTCGTCTAAAGGCTCGCGATGACTGCTGAGTCGCAAAATGAAGCCAGCGGCGCCGAAAGCGCCACACCAAGCGCCGCCAACGCCGGCCACTATGGCCACAGCCATGCCAGCGATGGCAAGCTGAAGCTGGCCGTCGGTGCGGTCGGCGTGGTATTCGGCGACATCGGCACCAGCCCGCTGTACGCGTTTCGCGAAACCTTTGCCGGGCACCACCCTATCGAGCCCGACCAGTTGCACATCTATGGCGTGCTGAGCCTGGTGTTCTGGTCGATGATGCTGGTCGTCACTTTCAAATATGTGCTGACGATCATGAAGGCCGACAACAAGGGCGAGGGCGGCAGTCTGGCCTTGCTCGCGCTGATCAGCCGTTCCTCGGGCGAGAAGCGCTGGACTTGGCCGATCATCCTGCTGGGCGTGTTCGCGACCGCGCTATTCTATGGCGACAGCATGATCACCCCGGCGATGTCGGTGCTGTCGGCGACCGAGGGGTTGCGCTACATCGACCCCGGCTTCGCCCCCTATATCGTGCCGATCGCGCTCACCATCCTGATCGGGCTGTTCGCGATCCAGTCGCGCGGGACGGCCAAGGTCGGGGCGCTGTTCGGGCCGATCATGCTGACATATTTCCTGACGCTGGCCGGACTGGGCATCATGCACATCGCCGACAATCCGTGGATTATTGTCGAGACGATCAATCCGGTGAATGCGCTGCGCTTTTTCTATGTCGATGGTTTCACGGCGTTTATCGCGCTGGGGGCTGTCGTACTGGCAGTGACGGGGGCCGAGGCGCTGTATGCGGATATGGGGCATTTCGGGCGCGGACCGATCGGGATCAGTTGGCTGGCCTTTGTCCTGCCGGCGCTGATGCTCAACTATATGGGGCAAGGGGCGATGGTCCTCGCCGCCGAGGCCGGACCACGCGCCGAGCTGATTTCCGACCCGTTTTTCCAGATGATGCCCCAATATCTTGAGGTACCCGTTGTCATCCTGGCGCTGCTCGCGACGATCATCGCCAGCCAGGCGGTGATTTCGGGCGCCTTTTCGCTGACGCAGCAGGCGATCCAGCTGGGCTTTATGCCGCGCCTGCGCGTCGACCACACCAGCGCGTCGGCCGCCGGTCAGATTTATATCCCCGTGGTCAATTGGGGATTGATGGTGATGGTCATCCTGTTGGTCCTAGGCTTTGGTTCGTCGAGCAATCTGGCCGCAGCCTATGGTATCGCGGTGACCGGCGCGATGTTCATCGACACCTGTCTGCTCTCCGTCGTGCTTTTCACGCTGTGGAAATGGCCGGCGTGGAAAGCGCTGCCGGTGCTCGCGGTGTTCTTCATCGTCGACATTGCCTATTTTGGCGCCAATCTGATCAAGGTGCCCGACGGCGGCTGGGTGCCACTGGTTATTGGGCTGATCATCTTCACGCTACTGACCACTTGGTCGCGCGGGCGCAAGCTGATGCAGCAGGAAATGGCCGAGGGCGCGATGCCGATCCCGGTGTTCGTCAAATCGGCAGCGAACAGCGCGACGCGCGTTTCAGGGACCGCCGTGTTCATGACGTCGAGCGCGGACGGGGTGCCGCACGCGCTGCTCCACAACCTCAAGCACAACAAGGTGCTGCACGAACGGATCATCCTGCTGACGATCAAGGTCGCTGACGTGCCGTTCGTGCGAGAGGAAAATCACTGCGCGCTGGAGGATCTGGGGCAGGGATTCCATCGCCTGATCCTGAACTACGGTTTTATGCAGCCAGTCGATGTGCCTGACGCGCTGAAGCGCGTGACGAGTTGCGGCGGCGAATTCAAGATGATCGAAACCAGCTTTTTCCTGTCGCGCCAGACGCTGATCGCGGCGAGCAAGCCGGGGATGCCGATCTGGCGCGAAAAGCTGTTTGCGTGGATGCTGCGCAACTCGGAAAGCGCGATGGAATATTTCCGTCTGCCGACCAACCGCGTGGTGGAGCTTGGCAGCCAGGTCGCGATCTGAGACCGACACCCCGATTAACTCGCCGTCATCGCCGAATATGCGTTTGAACATTGCCCGCAGTCTTGCGATGCAAGCGTCAAGGCAGGGAGATTGGCCAGCGATATGGACGCGGGGAAAACGGACGCTTTGATCCTGCCGGTGCCACCGGCGCCATTCGCGCTGATCGTTGGCGCGGCGATGGGGGGGCGCTCACCGGAGGCGGTGGAAACGGGGCTGCGCCATATGGGGTTGCGGCCCGAGCGGGTCGAGGGCGACGACCCCGGGATCGCGCCGCCCCGTTTTGTCCTGCGCTTTGGTGCTATGTCGGTTTTGGTTGGGGCAGCGGCCGGTTCCGCGCTGGACGCCGCCGATCCCGACAATCCAGCGACCAGCCTGCTCGCCGCCAGCCTGCCGCACGATTGGCGGCATGACGGGCATTGCTGGATGGTCGTTCCTGAAGGCGGCGAAGAGCCCGCCATGTCATCCGAGCAGCCGATGCGAATGCGCGAGTTTTTCAAGATGATGGTGCTGCTGATCGACCTGCTCGATGCCAGTCACCTTTTTTGGTCGCCCGCGCGGCTGTGGTCGGACGCGGGGCAGTTTCGCGCGTCGATCGCCGAAATGCTGGCGAGCGGGATGCCGCCGGTACTGCATCTGGTTGCATTTCGACGCCGCGAAGGTGCCGCGGGCGCAAGCATGGAAACGCGGGGATTGGCGCTGTTCGCGGGGCAGGAGTTGCAAGCGCGCATTCCCGTCGACTGGACGGTGGCCGAGATGGTGCGGCGGCTGTCGCGGCTGTCGCTTGATATGATGCTGAACGGACCCGTGCAGCACGAACGCACGATGCGGGGGCTGGAGAGCGGCGAATGGATCGACCTGTCGCCGTCGGCGGGCGCCAAGGGCTCGCGATCGATGGTCATCGTCGAGTTCGGCCGCGATCGCTGATGCCGAACCGCGGTTGGCAGGGCGCACCGCCACCGCAACCCGGATTTCAACGTCATCACCTGATCCCCATCGCCTTGCTCTACCGGGCGCAGATGGCGGCGATGTTCGAGGCGTTGCAGGGCGAAGGCTTCGCGCTTGAGAGTTTCCGCTGCAACGGACTGGTGCTGCCCGCGTGCGAAGGGGCGGCGCTGTTGTCGGGCCATGCGCTGCATCGCGGGCCGCATCAGGGGTATAGCGATGTCGTTGCAGCGCGCGTCGAGCAGATCCGGCGGCATTTTGTTTTGCACGCGCCGGTCGATCTGCGTTCGGCGCGGCGCACCGCGGTGATGCGGCTGCGGCTGTTACAAGACACGACGCGGCGCGCGCTTACGGACCGGCACGGCGCCGGGTTCTGGCTCAACCGGCGCGATCCGATGCGGTTGTTCGTCGATCGCCCCTATCTGGACGAGGCGATCGAGCGATTGTTCGGCGGCGCTACAGCCTGACCTTCGCTTCCAGCTCGCGCCGCGCGGCCAGATATTGGGCTTCGAGCTCGGCGACGAATTCGGCGACGGGGCGCACCGCGGTGACCGGGCCGATGCCCTGGCCCGATCCCCAGATGTCCTTCCAGGCCTTGACCTTGGTATTGCCGCCCGAACCGAAGTTCATTGTTGAAAGGTCGCCTTCGGGCAGATTGTCGGGGTCCATGCCTGCGGCGACGATCGATTGGCGCAGGTAATTGCCGTGGACGCCGGTGAACAGGTTCGAATACACGATGTCGGCGGCGCGCCCATCGACGATGCCATTCTTGTATCCGTCGTCGGCATTGGCTTCGGCGGTGGCGATGAAGGCGCTGCCGATATAGGCGAGGTCGGCGCCGCACGCCTGCGCCGCGAGCACCGAGCGGCCGTGGCCGATCGCGCCCGACAGCGCGATGGGGCCGTCAAACCATTCGCGGATTTCCTGCACCAGCGCGAAGGGCGACTGGCGGCCGGCGTGTCCGCCCGCGCCCGCCGCTACGGGAATGAGGCCATCGGCGCCCTTTTCGACCGCCTTGCGTGCAAAACGGTCGTCGATGACGTCGTGGAGCGTGATGCCGCCCCAGCTATGCACCGCCTGATTCAGTTCCTCGCGCGCGCCAAGCGAGGTGATGGTGATCGGTACCTTCCACTTGGCGCAAGTCGCAATGTCCTGTTCGAGCCGGTCGTTCGATTTATGGACGATCTGGTTGACCGCATAGGGCGCCGACGGTCGGTCGGGGTTGGCGCGATCCCACGCGGCGAGTTCTTCGGTGATCTGGTGCAGCCATTCGTCGAGCAACGTCTGTGGCCGCGCGTTGAGCGCCGGGAAGCTGCCCACAACCCCCGCCTTGCACTGCGCAATGACCAATTCCGGCCCCGATACGATGAACAAAGGCGAGCCGATGACGGGCAGGCGAAGGCGGTCGAAAATGGGGGGAAGGGCCATGAATCACTCTCCGGTATCAGTTTGAAACTTACCTTAACGTAAAGGGAAGGTGGTGCAAGAGGGGTTGGCGGGGTTGCAACGACAAGGGCGACCGAAGCCGCCCTTGTCCGTGATTTTGGTGGCGATCAGGCGACGGCGGTTCGGCGGCGCGCGGCTTTGAACGTCAGGTAGCCGAGGCCGACCATGGCAATCAACAGCACGCCCTGGGCAATGGCGAAGGGTGTTTCTGTTCCGTTCGGCGCCAGCGCGTTAAGCGCAGGAACCTTGAGGAATGACTGTACCACCAGCACGAACATGTTGAGATAGAGCGCGAGCGCGGCGGTGGTCGCATAGATGGTCGCGGCGCCGCCGACGAGCTTGCGGCCATACCAGGCCCAGAAGGTGGCGACGAGGATCAGCGTCGAGAGGATTCCGAAGCCGAGCGCCGGGGTGAAGGCGACGATCGGGAACAGGAAGCCGGTCAGGCTTGTCAGCAGCGTCGTCCACAGGAAGATGCCGGTTGTGCGCGGCAGGATACGGCCACGCGCAAAGGCGGGGAGGGCGATCAGGCCCGCGCCAATGCCGACGAGGCTGATAGCGACATGGAGCGCGGTAAATTGCGGGATGGTCAGACCTAGGATCATGGCACGTCTCCCCCCTACAGATAGCGCGCCGCGGGGCGCGCCAGCGACAGGTTGGGACGGAGCGCGGCGCGAGCCGTGATAAAGGCATCGTAATCGGCCATGTCGGGCAGCGCGGGAATGGTGACAACTTCACCCGCGTCGAAACCGGCGAGCGCGGCGTCGACCATATCGCTCACGTCCATAACGATTTCGGCGGGCAGGCTGGCGAGTTGCTCCTCGGTCCAGATCGGAGTGCGGGTCGCCCCCGGCAATACAGCCTGAACACGCACGCCCTTGGCGCCGAGTTCGGCCTGCAAGGCTTCGCTGAACGCCAGCACATAGGCTTTGCTGGCTGGGTAGGTCGCGGTGAAGCCATCGGGGATCAGTGCCGTCACCGAGCCGATGTTGATGATCGCCCCGCTGCCCTTCACAGCAAGCCGGGGCGCTATGGCTGCGGCGAGCCGGGTCACGGCCAGGATATTGAGGTTGATCAGCGCGGTCAGTTGCGCGGGGTCGGCTTCGACAAAGCTGGTTTCGCCTGCAATTCCGGCGTTGTTGATCAGACCGGTGATCGCTTCATCGGTTCGCAGGCGGGTTTCGACACGCGCGAGGTCGTCGGGATTGGCGAGATCGGCGGCGATGACCTCGATGGAAGCGCCGGTGTTGTTGCGCAGCTGGTCGGCAAGGGCTGCGAGTTTGTCGGCGCGGCGCGCGACCAGGACCAGGTCATGCCCGCGGCGGGCAACGCGGTCGGCATAGACGGCGCCGATGCCGTCCGATGCGCCGGTGATGAGGAAGCTTTGCTTGGTCACGGCGTTTCTCCTTGATGAAGGAGGAGGCGCGGCCCCGCTGGACCGCGCCTCCGTGTATCAGTTGTTGATGAAATCGAGAAGATCGGCGTTGAACCGGTCCTGGTGGGTGACGGTCAGGCCATGATCGGCGCCTGCGTAGATTTTCAGCACCGCCTGTTTGACGATCTTCACCGTGGCGCGGGCTGAGGTATCGACGGGGACGATCTGGTCGTCGTCGCCGTGGAGGACGAGGGTCGGGACATCGAACTTCTTCAGATCGTCGTTGAAGTCGCTTTCCGAAAAGGCACGAATGCTGTCGAGTTGGCCCTTGAGCCCGCCCATCATCCCCTGCCGCACGAAATCGTCGCGCAACGCTTCGCTCACCACCGCGCCGTCGCGGTTATAGCCGTAGAAGGGGATGGTCAGATCCTTGAAGAACTGCGGCCGGTTATCGAAGGTGCCCTTGCGGATGCCGTCGAAGGCGTCGATCGGCAGCCCGCCGGGATTGGCTTCGGTCTTGAGCATCAGCGGCGGCACTGCGCCGATCAGCGCGATCTTGGCGACCCGCGCCGTGCCGTGGCGGCCGATATAGCGGGTGACTTCGCCGCCGCCGGTCGAGTGGCCGACGAGGATGACGTCCTTCAGGTCCAGCTGCTCGATCAGTTCGGCAAGGTCATCAGCGTACTGATCCATATTGTTGTTGTCCCAGACCTGATCCGAGCGGCCATGGCTGCGGCGGTCGTGGGCGATGGTACGGAAGCCTTGGTTGGCGAAAAAGACCATCTGGACATCCCAAGCGTCGGCGCTGAGCGGCCAGCCGTGCGAGAAGATGATCGGCTGGCCGGTCTTCGGACCCCAGTCCTTGAAGAAGATGTTGGTGCCGTCCTTGGTGGTGATGCTGGTCATGTCGTGGTTCCTTTCAGTCTGGAGGGGCGGGCTGTCCGTCCCGATGCGATGGAGATACGACTTTCCGCGCTTGCGCGGGATTGGCGGACACGACATTATACGGGCCGATTCCGACAAAGGAGCCGATATGCCCAAGCTGACGCTGCCCGACGCGGCCATTGTGCCGCTGATCGAAGTCGGATTGATGATCTATCCCGACTGTCAGATGGGCATGGTCCACGGTATTACCGACCTATTCGACGTCGCGGGCCGCTTTGCGGTCGAGCATGGGCGGCGGCCGATGCGGGTCAGTCACTGGCAGCTGCCGGCTGGCGGCGGCTTTGCGCGGTGCCGCGACAGCCACCCGGACGAACCGGCAGGAAATTCTCCTGCGGTCGTCATCGTGCCGGGCAGCCTGCACAAGCTGCTCGAACCCGGCGAGGTCGAACCCTATGCGCGCTGGCTGCTCGACCGGCACGCGCACGGCACGGTGCTGGCGTCAAATTGCGGCGGCGCCTTTGCGCTTGCGGCGACGGGGCTGCTCGCGGGGCGGCCCGCGACGACGCATTGGTATTTCGCCGAGGAGTTCCGGCGCCGCTTTCCCCGCGTTCATTTGCAAGCCGACCGGATGGTGATCGACGATGGCGACATCGTGACCGCCGGCGGCATGATGGCGTGGACCGACCTGGGCCTGCGCATCGTCGAGCGCCTGCTCGGCCCGACCGTGATGATCGAAACCGCACGCTTCCTGCTGATCGACCCTGCGGGGCGCGAGCAGAAAAATTATGCAAGCTTCGCCCCGACGCTCACCCACGGCGACGAGCCGATTCTGAAGGTCCAGCATTGGTTGCAGGCGCGCGGCGCGGGGCAGGTCGCGGTCGCGGAAATGGCGGGTGAGGCAGGGATGGAGGAGCGGACCTTTCAGCGGCGCTTCAAGGCGGCAACGGGCATGACCCCCGTCGAATATGTCCAGCATCTGCGCGTCGGCAAGGCACGCGAATTGCTGGAATTCACGAGGCGCACGGTCGACCAGATTGCGTGGAGCGTGGGGTACGAGGATGCCGCCGCATTCCGCAAGCTGTTCCATCGTCTGATCGGCCTGTCGCCGCACGAATATCGCCAGCGCTTCGCGACGCCGGGGTCGCTGACCGAAGCGGCATGATTGTCGGCGACTATCCGAAAGGTAATCGCCGCGACAGCGATGGTCCGTAATAACGGCCAGCGGCGCGCCGAAGATTTTTTTGCCCGCGTGTCGATTCTGCTCGGGCTCGTTCGTCGTCAGGATAGGAGGCCGCTGTTGGCCCCGCCAACAAGGAGATGACCAATGCGTGTGATGGTGTTCGTAAAGGCAACCGAGGACAGCGAAAAAGGCCTGGGTCCGGTCGAAGAAATGAAGGAAATGTTCGACGCGATGGGCAAGTTCAACGAGGAACTGGTCAACGCGGGCGTCATGGTCGCCGGCGATGGGCTGAAGCCCTCGTCGCACGGCAAGCGGATCCACTTCGACGGCCCGAGCCGCACGGTGATCGACGGCCCCTTCGCCGAGGCTCGCGAACTCGTCGCCGGATACTGGATCTGGGAGGTCAAGGACATGGACGAGGCGGTCGCCTGGGCCAAGCGTTGCCCCAATCCGATGATGGGGCCGAGCGATCTCGAGATCCGTCCTTTCTATGAAATGGAGGATTTCGGCGAGGTACTGACCCCCGAAACCACCGAACGTTATGAGCGGATCACCGACAAGATGGCGAGCGAATAAGCCGGTCGGTTCGTTGCCATGCTTGCCTCGCCGACGAACTTCGCGGACAAGGCGGGCATGGCGGCGGACCCCACCCATCGGGCAATCGAGGCGGTTTTTCGCATCGAGCGGGCGCGGCTGATGGCCGGGCTGGCGCGGCTGACCCGCGATGTCGACCGCGCCGAGGAGCTGGCGCAGGACGCGCTGCTGGTCGCGCTGACCGAATGGCCGACCAGCGGCGTTCCCGCCAATCCCGGCGCCTGGTTGATGGCGGCGGCGAAGCGGCGCGCCATCGACGGCATCCGGCACACCCAGATGCGGGAGCGCAAACTTGCCGCGCTTGCTCGCGAAATGGATGAGGAGCAGGGCATGAGCGCCGAAGCCCTTGAGGCCGCGCTGGACGATCCGCTGGGCGACGAGCTGCTCGGGCTGATCTTTGCCGCATGCCACCCGGTGATCGGACCGGAGGGGCGCGCTGCGCTGACCTTGCGGCTGGTCGGCGGGCTGACGGTGGAAGAAATTGCCCGGGCGTTCCTGTCGAACGAGGCGGCGATTGCGGCGCGGATCACCCGGGCCAAGAAGGCGATCGCCAAGGCCGGGGTGCAGTTCGAAGTGCCGCGGGGCGCCGAGCTGGCGGCGCGGCTGCCGTCGGTGCTGGAGGTTGTCTATCTGATCTTCAACGAAGGCTATGCTGCGACCGCGGGGCCGTCGCTGGTCCGCCCGCCCTTGTGCGGTGAGGCGCAGCGGCTGGGGCGCATCCTCGCCGGACTGATGCCCGAACAGCCCGAGGTGCTGGGGCTGCTGGCGCTGATGGAGATCCAGGCGTCGCGGTTGGCGGCGCGGGCCGGGCCGGACGGCAAGTTCGTGCCGCTGACCGAGCAGAACCGGGCGCGGTGGGACCAGTTGCTGATCCGCCGCGGGCTGAATGCGCTCGAACGGGCCGAGGCGCTGGGCGGCGCCAATGGCCCCTATGCGCTGCAGGCGGCGCTGGCGGCGTGCCACGCCCGGGCGCGGCGGGCCGAGGACACCGACTGGCGGCGCATCGCCGCGCTGTACGACCGGTTGCGGCAGGTGATGCCGTCGCCGGTGGTCGAGCTGAACCGCGCGATTGCGCACAGCATGGCGTTCGGCCCCGACGCCGGGCTGGCGCTGGTCGACCAAATCGCCGACGCAGCAATGCTGCGCAACTATGCGCCGCTGCCCGCGGCACGCGGCGACTTCCTGCTACGCGCCGGTCGCCGCGCCGAGGCGAAGGCGCAGTTCGAAGCCGCGGCGGCGCTGGCGGGCAATGACCGCGAACGCGACTATCTGTTGCGCCGCGCCGCCGATTGTTAATAGCCCCCTTCGGACCCCGGGGCACGGTAGAAGCGGTGGCGGGTGACGGTGCCGTCGATCAGGCTTTTCTTCAGTTTCTTGCGCATCTTGTCGGCGCCGTCGGGGGAGACGCAGACGAGACGGGTGCCGCCATCGGGCAGGGGCTCGATCGCGCTGATGACGACCCCCGCGCTCTTGCACAGCGCGGTCACCTCGGCCTCGGGCAGCGTGACGTTCATCGCGCGGCTCATGAGGTTTCGGCGCCGGGCGCCATGGCGCGGATCGCGGCGGCGACCTGCTCGAAACCCTCGGCACTGGCGGTGGCGAGCGCGAGCGGACGGCCGCCGAGTTCGGCATTGTCGCTGTTCAGAAATTCGACCGCCGGATCGCGGCCGCCCATGGTCAGAAAGGCAAGCTGGCTGATGTCGCCCTGCCGCTTGGCATCGTCGCGGGCGAGCGGGGTGCGGTTCTTGCGGAAATAATTGTTGCTGCGCGCGCGGGCGGGCGCGTCGGCATCGCTCGCAGCGTCCGCCCCTGCGGCGCTGGCGGGCTTGGCAGGCGCGGCGACGGAGGCCTTGCGGACGGGCGGGTTCACGGGTTTGGCTCGGCTGTTCATCGGGCGCGGCTCCTGTTGGGGTAAGCGGGAGCGCGCAAGTCTCTCAGCCGCGGCGGCTCATGACCATCGATACCGCGATGATGCCTATATGGGGGCGGAGCAAGGCGATTGTAAGGCGCAGCCGCCCGCGCCGGACCGGGACCGCGCCCCACCGCCGCTCACCCGTGCGCCCGCTGCCCCGACCAAGCGCCCGCGCCCGCAGTTTCCCCCGCAGCATCATTGGCAGCATCGGGCAGCGCGAAAAAGGCGCGGCGCGCGGCCTCGCCCGCGGTCAGCAGCGGGGTGACCTCGGCCGCGCGCAGCTTTTCGTACACTTCCAGCTCGTCGTCATCGAGCGCGCGGGCATAGGCGGGGTCGCCGAACTGGCCTTCCTCATGCCCCCAAAAATCGGCGGGCGGCGGGAAGTCGGTGCGCCAGTCGTCGGCGTGGTCGTCGTACCACACGGTCATCGCGGCGGCGGCCTGTTCGGGGGTTTCCTCGCTTTCGGCGTCGTCGCCGAAATCGGCGGAAATCTGCGCAACTTCACTCGCGATTGCGTTGTCCTGCCACAGCGCGGCGAGCGGGTTGGCGCGGTTGTCGCGGCCGGTCAGCCAGAGCGCGAGCGCGGTGGTGAGCGGGGCAGGCTGGCCGTCGGCGTCGTCCGCCGCGTCTGCATGGTGCGCGGCGGCGGCGTCGAACAGCGCCAGGAAGCCCGGCCAGTCGCCCGCGATCAGCTGCGCCAGCATATCCTCCCCGGCCTCTGCGGGCGTTTCGACCATCTTGTCGAGCCGCGCCAGCATCGCGAGGCCCAGACGCGAATCGAGGCGGCGGCGCTTGGCAAAGCTGCGCCCCTCTTCGCGCAGCAGCTCGGCGGTTTCGTCATAGCCCCAGATCGCGCGGTCGAGCAGTTCATCGACCAGCCGCCCGCGCGCGATCAACACCGCCGCGGCGCAGCCCAGCTTGAACGCGGCGCCCGCGGCGCGGTGCTTGAGCTGATAGACGGCGGACGGCGACATGCCGACTTTTGCCGCGGAGATTTTCACCGAGCCGGTGGTGGCGAGGCTTTCGAGAAAGTCGCGCTGGAGCTTGGGGGTCCAGTGGTAGCTGGCGGGGGCGGGGAGGAAGGCGGGGTAATCGTCGGTGTCGTCCATTGATTCGTCCTTTTCGGTTTGGGGAACCGAAGGAGTGAACCATATGGGTTAAATGTAGGAAAGAGGTTTTTGCGTTGTTTCTGCACCATGACGCATTTCCATAATTGGCCTCGCCGCCGTCACGGTGGAAATCGAGAAGGGTGGATCGCTGCGGAGTCGGTGGGTCATTTCTTTCAGAATTGTGCGTGCTCGTGGCTGGTCTCGTCAAAGCATTAGATTCCAAATATAAGGTCGCTAGATCAGCCCGAAATCCCGCCACTACATCGACGTAATAGAAAATGGAGGCTGCCGTTCATAGGAGAGCATATGCGCGTTGCCGCTGAGATATTGGTTGATAGCTCATTGCGCGTAGTGAGCGACGACGACACCTTGGAAATGCGAAGCTTGGAGAAGAGTTTCGAGGTGAAAATTCGAAATAACCTTGAAGCCGAACCGTTCGTTCAAAACTCGCTCCGAGTAGAGATGTTTTTCGAGACTCAGAGTTTGTAAACGGCCCGCGGTGATGCGCTCGACAACATGGCGAGAGTCTTAAACGCACTTTGTTTTACCACTGGCGCCCGGTTTCAAAATGTTACGGTCGTTAGGGCGTTCGATTGGACGCCAGATATTGATGAGAGAGATGGGCGATATTTTGGAAGTTCGAGGGTCGCTGTCGCTAGTCCAGAATTAGACCGAGATTTTGCACGAACCGCCGAGCGTATGATGGCGATGCACGATGATGACGTGAGCCAAGCTGTGATGAGATGGTACAGATTTGGCCAAAGAGCGGACAATATTGAAGATCAGTTCATGTATTTTTGGTTCGCGGTAGAAATTGCTTCTGGCGCTCTTAAAGAAACAGGAAAAATTGCTCATCTTTGTCCAAAGTGTAATTCGGCGCTGCATTGTGAATTTTGTAACGAGACGCCGATGAGGAGGCGTTTTGCCACAGAAGCGATAAAGGATCTAATCTTCAGAGTTGCTCCGCCGGGCGCAAATAAGGACGAGCTATACAATACGCTTACAAAGATTCGAAACACGCTGCATCACGGACGTAGGCTAAACTCGATAGAAAAAAAGCTCCCATGTACAGACGAGCAAGCGGTTCACGTCCTCGCCAACATTGCGTGGCGCGCAATATCTCTGCTGGCGGTTCATGACAGTGATCCCAGTCCCGACACTCCGCTAACACTTGCCCGCATTGAGGGCGTCACAAACAAGACTATGGTGGTGAGCGCGCACGTCGTCTCGACATTTCCGGGTGGGGGCGATCTTGATTTGGCTGGTGCCCCGAACGTCGATATTAGGCCGTGTTGACAAAAGGGATTCCCAAACCCGCCTTGTTCTGATTCAAGACTGCTTTTTGAGGGGCAGTCATGGGTCGCGGGGATTTGTCGGACGCGGAGTGGGATCTGATCGGGCCGCTACTGC
>JAESGH010000365.1_pt1 | contig 36546 bp, 41 predicted proteins | sample 9269641 | NCBI WGS metagenome assembly JAESGH01 (sample SAMN14515345, study PRJNA621665) | algae metagenome | isolation source: Phormidium tanganyikae FI6-MK23 and co-occurring heterotrophs from granitic... | place: USA: Fort Irwin, California | collected 1998-05-24
GTGAGCGAACCGTCAGCGGCCTGTGGGGGCTGATCGGCAGGCTCGTCGACATCTTCCAACCCGCCGAATGCGCCAACTACTTCAGTTCGTGCGGATATGAACCGGAATGAGTGGAAACCGCTCTAAGCTCAAACGAACGACCAGGAAATCGGGCGCGGGAGGAAACTCCCGCGCCCTTTTTCTTTGGCGGCCATCGACCGGAGGTCGACATCTTCCCATCGTCACCCTGAACTTGTTTCAGGGTCCATGGTCTGCCGTTTCCTTCGGCGCGGCGCCGGACGAACGCTCAGTCCATGGATGCTGAAACAAGTCCAGCAGGACGTGAACTGAAAGGCTGGAATCCACCCCGATGCCGCCAAAAGCAGCTCGACCGGCCGGAGCGGCAGGCGGTTCAGTCCGCGGCGATCCGGCGCGCGGTGTCTTGCACAAGCGCGATCATGTTGGGCACGCCCTGCGTGCGGTTCGACGAGAGCTGGCGCGTGAGGTCGAAGGGGGCGAGCGCGGCGGCGACGTCCATCGCCGCGACTTCGGCCGCCGGGCGGTCCTGCACCGCCGCAAGGACGAGCGCGACGATCCCTTTGGTGATCGCGGCATTGCTGTCGGCGAGGAAATGGAGCCGCCCGTCATCCTGCGGTACCGGATAAACCCAGACGCTCGCCGAACAGCCGCGGACCAAGGTCGCGTCGGTCTTGAGCGCGTCGGGCATCGGCTCGAGTTCTCGGCCCAGCTCGATCAGCAGGCGATAGCGATCGTCGCCGTCGAGAAAATCATATTCTTCGAAGATGTCGGTCAGGCTGCGCATGGCGGCGCCAGTGGCAGATTTGGAGGGCGGTGGAAAGGGCTTTGCCCCTCGCCTCAATGCTCGCCATGCTGGCTGCGGCCATGGTTTCGCTGTGTCAGCATACATGGCCCCCCGCTCTCGATATTCGCCGCGCTTGGGGGGCTCCGGCCATGGACCCTGAAACAAGTTCAGGGTGACCATGAGAAATGGGTGGTTACAGGTCCACCCCCGCCGCGATGGCTTCGAGCTTGCGCAGCCGTTCCTTGAGGTCGGCGATCTCGATCCGCGATCCGGCGTGCGGGACGGAGGGGTCGTTCGCCGCGGGACCGTGGCCCGCCGCGAGTTCCTCGCGCTTCAGCTGGATCCAGTCGCGCCAGCCGCGGAGCGCCGCAAGGCTGATGATCGACAGCGCCGACAGCGCGACCGCCGCCGTGATCAGGTTGGTGGCGAGGTCAGACGTCATGGTGCCCATAGGTTGGCTCCTTCTTCGTCAAGGTCTCAGGGGAGGGACCGGTCGCGCAGGCTCTCGATTTCCTGGTCGAGCGTGACCGCGCGGTTATTGTCGGTGGCGATGCGTTCGAGCACCTGGATGCGCTCCTTGAGCGCGCGTATCTCTGCCTGCAGCGCCTTGGTCTCGGCTTCGGTCGCGGCGTTGTTCGCGACATAGACTTCATTCCCGTGGCGATCGCGGCGCACGCCATATTTCGCGCGGACGATGCTGCCGATGGTCACGATGAGGACGATGCCGATGACCATTTCAAAGGGGTTCATGGGGGATCCTTTCGCTTGTTTCTTGTCGTTGTCAGTTGAGCGGCGCGTCGCGCAGCTTTTCGATCTCTTCGGCGACATCGACACCGCGGTCGGTGGCGATGCGTTCGAGGACGCGGACGCGGGCTTCGAGCCGTTCGGTCTGCGCCGCATATTGCGCCGCCTTCTCGGCGGTCATTTCCGACTGCTTTTCGATCATCTTCTGCTGGTGCTTGGTCCAGATGAACAGCCCCCCGACGATGAACGGCGCGAGCGGGATCAGCGCGTAGATCATATTTTCCATGATATGTTCCTCAGTTCGCGGGGCGCCGCAGCGCCTCGATCTCATGGCTCAGCCGATGCCCCTCGTCGGTGACGATGCGCTCGATCACTGCAAGGCGGTCCTTGACCGAACCCAGTTCGGCGCGGAGCTGGGCATTTTCCTGGCTGACCAGCTTGACGCGCTCGATCGTCTCGTCGCTCGTCTTGGGATAGATCGCCTTGCCCCAGCTGTTTTCGAGCGGATAGCCGTTCTTGACGCGAAGCCAGGTGGTGAAGACCCAGCCGCCGACCCCCGCCAGGCCGACGACGGCTGCAACGGGGGCGATGGTGTTGAGCAATACGAGATCCATTGTCGTCTATCCTCTCAGCGCAGACGGTCGATCTGGTCGGCGAGCTGCGCGGCCTGGCCGTGATTGTCGGTCGCGATGCGTTCGAGCACCGAGATGCGTTCCTCGAGCCGGCCGATCTGGCCGACGAGTCTGGCATTCTCGTCCGTGAGCAGCGTGATTTTTCGATCAGCGTCGACGTCGGTTCGATGAACCGTGCCGCCCCATTCATTCTCAACGGGATAGCCGTGCTTGGCGCGGATCCAGGTGGTGAACATCCAGCCGCCGATCGACAGGGCGATGATGGCGAGGACGAAAGCAGGACCACCGAAGTTCATTCTTATTCTCCCTGTTGCCCGTCAGTCGATCTGCGCGCCGATTACCGGAGAGCGTCGATCTCGTCGGCGAGACGGCGGTTGTGGCTGGTGTAGTAGAGCTCGATGTCGGCGAGCCGGCGGTCGATGTCGCGAAAGCGCGAGCGGATGTCGCGGGTCGAGGCGCTGGGGTTCGAGCGCACGCCCTGCCAGAACTTCGCCTCCTCGTTCGATCCGTAGAGCGCGAAGGGCTTGGGCGTTCCCATCCAGGCGACCATCCAGTAGGCGATCAGCGTCCAGGGGAACCCGCCCATCAGGGTGAGGAGAACCGCGCCGACGCGAACCCAGAGGACGTCGATCCCGCTATAATCCGCGATCCCGGCGCACACACCGCTCCACTTGGCGTTCTGTTTGTCGAGGTAGAATTTCGTGCGGCTGGCAGACATCTTCAGTTCCTCCGGCTCGTGCTGTTGTTTTCGAGTTGCGCCAGCTCTTCATCGCTCCGCACCGAAGGGCGGAAGTCGGGATGGTCGGCGCTGATGATGCGTTCGACGGTGTGCAGGCGGTTTTCGAGCCGGCGCGCCGTGTCGTAGAGTTCGTCGAGCAGCTGCTCATCCTCTCCGGTCAGCGTCTTGGCCTGCTTCCACTTGGTGATGTAGTGGAGGATCAGCCAGGGCAGACCGAGGAAGAGGGTGCCAATGACGATCGGGACAATGATCACTTCTTCCATCGGTCCGACTCCTTACTTCTTGCCCTGCGCGGCCTTCAGCGCGGCGAGTTCGTCGGCGACCTTGTCGGCCGCCTGCAGGTCGGCGATTTCCTCGTCGAGCGACTTCTTGTAGCCGAGGCCGAGCGCATCGGCGCGGCCTTCGGCTTCGTCGACGCGGCGTTCGAGGATCTCGAAGCGCGAGAAGGCATCCTGGACGCGGTCGCCATTGGTCATCTCGCGCAGCTTGTAGCGGTTCTCGGCGCTTTCGAGGCGGTTGACGACGCTCGACTGGCGCGCGCGCGCTTCGCTCAATTTCTTCTGCAGCTTGGCGATATCGGCTTCATAGCCCTGCAGCGCGTCGTCGAGGACGGCGATCTCGGCCTTCAGCTTTTCGGCCATGTCGCCGGCCTTCTGCTTTTCGACGAGGGCGGCAGTGGCGAGGTCTTCGCGGTCCTTCGACAGCGCGAGTTCGGCCTTTTCCTTCCAGCTGTCCTGCAGGCTTTCGAGCTTGGCGATATGGCGGCGCATTTCCTTCTGGTCCGCGATCGTGCGGGCGGCGGAGGCGCGGACTTCGACGAGCGTTTCGTTCATCTCGAAGATGATCTGGCGGATCATCTTTTCGGGATCTTCCGCGCGGTCGAGCAGGTCGGTGACGTTGGCGGCGATGATGTCGCGGGTCCGTGAGAAAATACCCATTTGGAAACTCCTGTCGAAACTTGGTCCTAAGAAATGCTGGTGCCGGGGCGGGGCAAGGGGGGAGAGTGCCCCGGCACCAGTGTTCGGTCAGGCCAGATGGCTGACCGCCGGGGTTGCCGCAGCGATGTCGTAAAGGACTTTCGGCTGGTCGATCACGCCGACGAAAATAGCCAGCGCTCCGAACGCGCTGAGCGCGAAGGTGGCGGCTTGGGCAAACATCGTCTTCATGGGTTCTACCTTCCCTTTTTCGCTGCACCGGAGCGATGTGCGCCGGCTCGTGAATATCACTGCAGGAGGCGTGCCAATTGCCCGCAATGGCAGAAAAGCGCCAAACTTGACGCAGAAACCTCGCCTCGCCGCGAATTGACTTGCCATTCAGCGGGAAAATTTGCCAATGATTGGGAATGGAACGCGAAACGCAGTTCATCGGCCAGTCGGCGGCCTTTCAGGATGCGGTCGACCGCGCGAGCCAGGCGGCGACGCTCGACCGCCCGGTGCTCGTCATCGGCGAGCGCGGCACCGGCAAGGAACTGATCGCCGAACGCCTCCATCGCCTGTCGGCGCGCTGGGACCGCCCCTATGTGATCATGAACTGCGCCGCGATGCCCGAGACGCTGATCGAGAGCGAGCTGTTCGGGCATGAGGCGGGCGCCTTTACCGGCGCGACCAAAACGCGCGCCGGACGCTTCGAAGAGGCCGACGGCGGCACGCTCTTCCTCGACGAGCTGGCGACGATGTCGATGGGGGCGCAGGAGCGGCTGCTGCGCGCGGTCGAATATGGCGAGGTCACCCGCGTCGGCTCGTCGCGCCCGATCCGCGTCGACGTCCGCATCGTCGCGGCGACCAACGAGCACCTGCCCGCGCTGGTCGAAGACAACCGCTTCCGCGCCGACCTGCTCGACCGGCTCTCGTTCGAGGTCATCACCCTCCCCCCGCTGCGCGCGCGCGAGGGCGATATCGAGGTGCTCGCCACCTACTTCGGCCAGCGCATGGCGGCGGTACTCGGCTGGGAGGAATGGCCCGGCTTCGGCCCGCGCGCGCTGGCGGCGATGGAGGGCCACGACTGGCCGGGCAATGTCCGCGAGCTGCGTAACGTCATCGAGCGCGCCATCTATCGCTGGGCCGATCCCGAGCGGCCGGTCGACGCGCTGAGCTTCGATCCCTTCGCGAGTCCCTGGCAGCCGGTCGTCCGCAAGGCGACCGCCAAACCGGCAGCGGCTGCCGCGGCGAGCGAAGGCGCCCCCACCGCGCACGAACCGCAATCGGGCCCGGTCAGCGACCTGCGCGCCGCAGTCGACGCCTATGAAAAGCAGATCTTGGCCGACACGATGGCGCGCTGCCGTTTCAACCAGAAGGTCGCGGCCGAGGCGCTGGGCCTCAGCTACGACCAGATTCGCCATGCATTAAAAAAGCATGGCCTGAATCAGTAACGCCGCCCTGCCGTTTTTCGTCACCCCGGACTCGATCCGGGGTCCATTCATCCTGGCGCTGGAACGATGGATCCGGGATCGAGTCCGGGATGGCGACAGGCATGGGTTACTCCCCAGGCAGCTGTTTGCTCAGCGCCTCGATGATCGCCTCCTGCGCCGACGCCGTATCGGCAAGCCGGTCACGCAGAGCGTAGATGTCGGGAAGGCCGTCGACCGCTTCGTCGATGCTGCGCTCCAGATAAAGCCGGTCGAGGTCCGCCAGCGCCTCGGTCAGCGGCGCCCGCGCAGCGACGAGACGCGAGATCGCCTGCTGCGCGACGACCCAGCGTTCGCTCGCCACCGGCGCGCCAGCAGCCGCCGCAACCGCCGAGGCTGCCGCGCCGCGCTCGGAGGCGAAAGCCTGCTGGGCAGCGATCGAATCGGCTTCCCACCGCCCGAGCCGGCCGGCAAGGTCGGTGGGCAACGGCCCGGGGGGCGTGACCGCGACCGACGGCGGGACCACTTCGAGCCGCCCTTCAACCGCGCGCTTGGCCAGCGACGGCGCCGGTCCGCCCGCTCCTGGCCCGCCGGCGCAGGCGGACAGGGTCAGGGCAGCCATGACAGGCAGGAATAAGGAGGCGCGCTTCATTGCCGCCCCTGATATGGGGCGCGTGCGCAGGCGGCAAGTGCCGAATCGGAATCCCCGGAGCCAGCTTGGCTTCGCTGCATTATCCGTTAAAAAGCACGGAAATATGCGGTTGACAGCACGAACGGAGATCGCTAGGTGCGCGGTCTTTCCCGCTTGCTGGAAAATTCGCCTGCTTTGGCGGGTGACCGGCAGCGCGGGTGTTCTAGTTTCTGATTGGATGGAAGACCATGTTCGCAATCGTGCGCACGGGCGGAAAGCAGTATCGCGTTGCCGCCGGAGACAAGATCGCCGTCGAGAAGATCGAGGGTGAAGCCGGTGACACCGTGTCGCTGGGCGACGTCCTGCTGGCCGGTGACGGCGGCGAGGTGAAGGATGCGAAGGGTCTGACCGTTTCGGCCGAGATCATCGCCCAGACCCGCGGCGAAAAGGTCATCGTGTTCAAGAAGCGCCGCCGGCACAACTACCGTCGCCGCAACGGCCACCGCCAGTCGTTGACGCTGCTGCGTATCCTGGCCGTCGGCGAAGCCAAGAAGGCCGCACCGAAGAAGGAAGCCGCGCCGAAGGTCGAAGAAGCCGCCGCTGCTCCCGCCGCCGAAAAGGCTGCTGCGCCGAAGAAGGCCGCTGCCCCCAAGGCCGAGACCGCCGAAAAGAAGCCCGCTGCCAAGAAGGCAGCCCCCAAGAAGGAAGCCTGAGCGCGGTAACGCAGCTCGGCCCCTCAAGCGAAGTAAGGAGTTTAGGTCATGGCACATAAGAAAGCAGGCGGTTCGTCGCGCAACGGTCGCGACTCGCAGGCCAAGCGCCTTGGCGTGAAGAAGTTCGGCGGTCAGGAAGTGATCGGCGGCAACATCATCGTGCGCCAGCGCGGCACCAAGGTGTACGCTGGCGTCAACGTCGGCATGGGCAAGGACCACACGCTGTTCGCCACCGCCGACGGCCGCGTCCGATTCCACGATGGCAAGCTTGGCCGCAAATATGTGTCGGTCGACGCCATGGCGGAAGCTGCCGAATAAGGGCGATCTTGCACGGGTCGCCCATCAAGGGATGACCCGGAGCTGTCCTTTCCGCCCCAAGCGGAAACAAGGTTCGAAAAGAGGGAGACGGGTCACCCCCGGACTCCCTTTTTTCTTGTCCGCCGTCGATTGCCTCGGTTCCGGACGCGAAAACAGGGCCATCCATCTCCCTCGCGCATCGACTGTCGTCAAAGAGTCACCATGTGGCGGCTAGGGCGACAGGCAAATGGGAGTGATAAGAATGTTTGCGCGTACCGAAAGATTGTTGCTGCGGCCCGGCTGGCAAGAAGACGCCCCCGCCCTCGCGCGGGCAATCGGCGAAGAGGCGGTCGTGCGGAACCTTGCCCGCGCGCCCTGGCCCTATGGCGAGGAAGAGGCGCAGAAGTTCCTGAACCAGCCGATCGACCCGACCCAGCCGCGATTCCTGATCTTCGCCCGCACCGTTGGCGCCCCGCGCCTTGTCGGCGGCTGTGGTATTTCACCCGGCCCCGAGGGCGAGCTCGAAATGGGCTACTGGATCGCGCGTCCCTATTGGGGTCTCGGTTTCGCGACCGAAGCCGGGCGCCAGCTGCTGCGGATTGCCCGCGCGATGCACCTGCCGAAGCTGTCGGCTGGGCATTTCGTCGACAATCCGGCATCGGGCGCGGTGCTGCGCAAGCTCGGGTTCCGGCCGACCGGCAAGGTTGCGCAGCGCTATAGCGTCGCGCGCGGCGGCGAGGCGGCGTGCGCGCTGTTCGAGGAAGGCGACGGGGACGGCAGCAATGCCGTCACCCCCATGCGCGGCCGGATCGACATCGATGCCGACTTTCGCGAGGAAATCCGCCTGATCGCGGCCTGAAGAGACGCCCGATCCGAATCGTCGAGCGACCGCTTAGGGGTGGTTTCCAGACCGTCCCCTATTTCCGTTCGTGTCGAGCGAAGTCGAGACACCCATCGAAGCAGCGCCTGGACCGAGGGGCATCTCGACTTCGCTCGATGCGAACGGGATTAGTTAGGGCCTCTACCGGCCGGATCCGGACGACGCGATCAGAAGCTCGTTACCCCCTGAGCTTCCCCGCCATGCCGATGATGTCGTCGAGCGGATTGCCGTCGCCGTCCATGTCGAGCATCTTGCCAAGGCCGCCCAGCCCACCGCCCGACGCGCCACCGCCGCCAAGCACGCTGCCGAGCATCCCGCCGAGCCCGCCCGACGATCCGCCGCCCCCCAGGGCGCCGCCGATCAGATCGCCGAGCCCGCCGGACCCGCCTTGTTGGCCCTGTCCACCCTGCTTCGCCATATAGCCCGCGACCATCATCGCGAGGATCGGCAGCATCTGCTTGAGCAGGCCGGGGCTGATCCCCGTCTGTCCCGCCGCATGGTCGGCGACCGAGCGGCTGACGTCCTTCGACCCGAAAATCTGGCCGAGCACCTCATTGCCCGGCTCGACCGGGGTCGGCTGTGAGCCCAGCACCGAGTCGAGCAACCCGCCGCCGCCGAGCTGGCCGAGCAACGCGCCGAGACCCTCGATCCCGCCGCCGCCCTGTGCCTGTTTCTTGAAGCCGCCGAGGATCGCGGGAAGCAGCGCTTCGGCGCCCTGCTGCGCCACACCGGGCGGAACGCCCAGCTCCTTCGCCATCGATTCGATGCCACCGGCTTGCGCCAATATGTCGGCCAGATTCATGCCAAGTCTCCCACTTCGGCACGCGATCCAGCCATGCCGATAGGCGCCAGCATAGCCCCGTCGGGGAGCCAGGAGGAGTCGTTCATTTCGCTGTCATTTACAAATGCATAGGTCCATCCTGTGGCCCCGCGACTCGCCCCCCGGTCGGGATGGCCGCGCATCTTAGTGGGAGTGAAAAGATGAGCATTTTCGGCAAGATCAAGGACGCGATCTTCGGCAAGAAGGCCGAGGCCGCAGAACCCGCAGCCCCGTCGGCATCGGCGAGCGCGATCGGCGCCGCGGTCGGCGCCGCGACGAGCGCGATGGCCACCGCGGCCGAGACCCCCGCCCCGATCAGCGAGGTCGACGTCGAAGCGATCCTGTCGGCCGAAGCCGCGAAGGCAGGCCAGGATCTCAACTGGCGCACGTCGATCGTCGACCTGATGAAGCTGCTCGGCATCGATTCGAGCCTCGCCAACCGCAAGGAACTGGCGACCGAGCTCGGCTATACCGGCGAACTCGACGGCAGCGCGGAAATGAACATCTGGCTGCACAAGGCGGTGATGCGCGAACTCGCCGCGAACGGCGGCAAGGTGCCCGCCGACCTCACCGACTGACCGACGGTCCATAATTTTCGACAGGGGTCGGGAGAGCGCAGGCTTTCCCGGCCCCTTTTCGTTGACCGGCGCGAGCCGCCGCCTAGACAGGTTTCAACAGCAACAAAGTCGCCCGAGGGAGCCTGTTCGTGTCCGATATTCTTTCCACCGCCGTCAGCCGCCGCCAGACGCTCGCCACGCTCGGCGCAGGTGCAGCGGGCCTTGCGATCGCGCATCCGGTGGCAGCGCTGCAGGCGCCGGAGCATAGCGAGGCGCAAACGCTGCTCGATTCGATCGCCGACAATCTCCTCGCCCTCTCGCCCGAAGGTGCGACCGGGCTTGGCATCGACACCGGCGCGCGTGCCGCGATGCGCGGAAAGCTCGGCGACCGGTCGGCCGCCGGGCAAAAGGCGATCGCCGACACGCTGAAGGCCGACGTCGCGCGTATCCGTGCTTTCAGGACCGACGGGCTCGACCATGCGACGCGCACCAGCCTCGCGGTCGTCGACAGCGCCTACAGCGTGGCGATCGACGGCTTCGCGCAGCCCTATGGCGACGTCGCGGTCGGCGGCTGGCGCAACACGCCCTATGTCGTGATCCAGAATGTCGGCGCCTATCTCGACATTCCGAAGTTCCTCGACAGCGACCATCCGGTGAAGAGCGCCGCCGACGCCGAAGCCTATCTCGCCCGCCTCAATGCCTTTCCGGGCGTCCTCGATGGCGAGACCGAACGCCTCAAAGCCGCGGGCGGCCAGGGCCTCATCGCCCCCGCCTTCCTGATCGACAAGGCGGTCAAGCAGCTCGAGGCGACGCTCGCCGACGCGAAGGCGGGCGGCGGGATGGTCGAGAGCCTCGTCACCCGCACCGCCGCGGCGAAGATCGCGGGCGACTGGTCCACGCGCTCGTCGAAGATCGTGCAGGGGCCGGTCGCGGCGGCGCTCGAACGCCAGCTCGCCGAGTTGAAGGCGCAGCGGCCAAAGTCGACGATGGACGCCGGCATGTGGGCGCGTCCGCATGGCGACGAATTCTATGCCTGGGCGCTCCGCGCCTCGACAACGACGCGCATGACCCCCGATGAGGTCCATGCGATGGGCCGCGAACAGCTCGCCGAACTGCACGGCCGGATGGACCCGATTCTCAAGAAGCTCGGCTACACCAACGGCTCGGTCGGCGACCGGATGAACGAGCTCGCCAAAGATCCGCGCTTCAAATTCCCCGACAATGATCAGGGCCGCGCCGAGATCGTCGCCTATATCCAGACCTGGCTCGGCAAGATCCGGGCGCAATTGCCACGTGCCTTCCGCACGCTGGTGAAGGGCAATGTCGAGGTCAAGCGGCTCCCGCTCGCCGAGGAACCCGGCGCGCCAGCTGCCTATGGCGGCGCAGGGTCGATCGACGGCAGCATCCCGGGGCGCTTCTGGATCAACCTGCGCACCACCGATCTGCACAGCAAATATTCGCTGCCCGATTTGACGATGCACGAGGCGATCCCCGGCCATGCGTGGCAGGGCGAGTATGCGAACCGGATGCCGCTGATCCGCACGATGCTGGCGTTCAACGCCTATTCGGAAGGCTGGGCACTTTATGCCGAACAGCTCGCCGACGAACTCGGCCTCTACGACGATTTCGAGGTCGGGCGGCTCGGCTATCTTCAGTCGCTCGCCTTCCGCGCATGCCGCCTCGTCGTCGACACCGGCATTCATGCGAAACGCTGGACGCGCGAGCAGGGGGTCGAATTCTTCGTCAAGGAAAACGGCTCGAACCCGCTCGAGGTCGCGAGCGAAGTCGACCGCTATTGCAGCTGGGTCGGCCAGGCGTGCGGCTACAAGGTCGGGCACAGCGAGATCGTCCGCCAGCGCGGCCGGGCGCAGGCCGCGCTGGGGGCAAAATACGACCTCCGCGATTTCGACGACACGGTGGTCAAGGGCGGCAACGTCCCGCTCGACGTGCTCGCCAAGAATGTCGACGAATATATCGCAGGGACGAAGGGCTAGACCTGGGGCAGCGGCGCCAGATCGGGCTCGACGAACCCACGCCGCGCCGGGACCGAAAAGAGCAGCTCGCGGCTGTAGAAGCGCAGCGGCCAGTCGCGGCGACCGACGTCGGAGAGCAGCATCGCGTTGACACGCTCGGCAAGGCCCGTTGCGGTGGTCTCCGACAGGAAGAGCCGCACGCCCGCGACATAGGCGCGGGTGATGCTGTCGTGATAGCCCTGCGTGTCGTCGTTCACGCCGCCGACGCTCTCGTTGAAGCGGCGGATGATGTCCGCAATCTCGGCATCGACGTCGATGTCCGGGCGCTCGGAAAGCAGCCAAAGGCAGGCCCCGAGATGCGCTTCGTGTGTCCACGCCTCGCGCGGCAAAGTGCGTGCGAGCAGGCCAGTGCCGATCGCACGGATGTCTTCGTCGCCGGCGAACAGGCGGGCTGAAAATTCGGTGGTCATCTTTCCGGTCCTTCCGGGTGATGGAGCACCCGGAAGATCCGGGCTGATTATGCTGCGACGGCCGCCTGCGGCGCGGCCTGACGGACGCCTTCGTCGACATGCTCGGCAAATTGCTCGAAATTGTCGATGAATTGCCCGACCAGCGTTTGGGCGGTGCGGTCATAGGCGGCCTTGTCGGCCCAGGCTTCGCGCGGGTCGAGCAGCGCGCTGTCGACGCCCGGAACCGCAACCGGCACCATGAAACCGAAGTTCGGGTCCTTGCGGAACTCGGCGTCGTTCAGGCTGCCGTCGAGCGCGGCATTGAGCAGCGCGCGCGTCGCCTTGATCGGCATGCGCTTGATGCCGTCCATCGTCGCCATGCCGCCGGTCCAGCCGGTGTTGACCAGCCAGCACTGCACCCCGCCCTTGGCGATGCGTTCCTTGAGGAGATTGCCATAGACCGACGGGTGGCGCGGCATGAAGGGCGCACCGAAGCAGGTCGAGAAGGTCGCTTCGGGCTCGGTCACGCCGATCTCGGTCCCCGCGACGCGCGCGGTATAGCCCGAAAGGAAGTGGTACATCGCCTGATCGGGGGTCAGCTTCGCGATCGGAGGCAGCACGCCATAGGCGTCGGCGGTCAGCATGATCACCGTCTTCGGTACCGGACCCATGTTCTTTTCCGACGTGTTCGGAATGAAGTCGATGGGGTACGAGCCGCGGCTGTTCTCCGCGAGCGTTGCGTCGTCGAAGTCGAGTTCGCGCGTCTCGGGGTCCATCACGACATTTTCGAGCACCGTGCCGAAGCGCTTGGTCGTCGCGAAAATCTCGGGCTCGGCCTCGGGCGAGAGGCGGATCATCTTGGCGTAGCAGCCGCCCTCGAAATTGAAGACCGCGGTGTCCGACCAGCCATGCTCGTCGTCGCCGATCAGCGTGCGCGACGCGTCGGCCGACAAGGTCGTCTTGCCGGTGCCGCTGAGGCCGAAGAAGACCGCCGTGTCGCCATTCGGACCGATGTTCGCCGAGCAATGCATCGGCATCACGCCCTTTACGGGGAGCAGATAGTTGAGGATGCCGAACACCGACTTCTTCATCTCGCCGGCATACTGCGTGCCGCCGATCAGGATCAGCTTTTCGGTGAAGTTCACCGCGATCACCGTTTCGGTTCGCGTGCCGTGCTTTGCGGGGTCGGCGCGGAAGCTCGGCAGGTCGACGATCGTATATTCGGCCGCGAACGCCGCCAGCTCCGCCGCGGTCGGGCGGCAGAGCAGGGTGCGGATGAACTGGCTGTGCCAGGCGAATTCGGTGATGACCTGCACGCCGACGCGATGCTCGGGCTGCGAACCGCCGAACAGCTGCTGACGATAAAGCCGCGGGCGATCGGCAAGGTGCGCAAAGAAGTCGGCCTTCAGCGCCGCAAAATGCTCGGGCGTCATCGGGACGTTGGTCTTGCCCCACCAGATGGTGCCCCGCGTCTCGTCGTCCTGGACGATGAACTTGTCCTTGGCGCTGCGCCCGGTGTGTTTGCCGGTCTCGACGACGAGCGGGCCGTCCTTGGCAAGCAGGCCCTCGCCGTTGCGCACCGCATCTTCGATGAGCGCCGACGTGCCCAGGTTTTCGGCCACGTCCGCCTTCGTGTCGACGGTGTCGGTGCCGATCGCAAGCTTCGTCATTTTTCTCGCCTCTCCTCTGTCCCGACCGCACCTTATGCATAGGTATGCAGGGCATGCCATGCGAAAGCGTTGGGCCCGCATGACCATGGGGTGCCGACGGATATGTCGATTCCGAAATCCCCGTCGCGTTAGCGATGATGGGGACCGAGGTCAAAAGATTAAAGGGTAAATAACCGCGGGCCGGGCGTGGTTGTCGCTCGGCCGCTTATCGGCTAATCGCTCGTTGGTCCGCCCAATGGAAAGAGCATGACGGCAACCATCGCGCTGGTCGACGACGACCGCAATATATTGCAATCGCTGTCGATCGCGCTGCAAGCCGAGGGCTTTGTCACGCGCGTCTATTCGGATGGCGAGGCCGCGCTGAAGCCGCTGATCGACAATCCGCCCGACCTTGCCGTGTTCGATGTCAAGATGCCGCGCATGGACGGGCTCGAGCTGCTCCGCCGTCTCCGCGAAAAAAGCCAGCTTCCCGTGATCTTCCTGACAAGCAAGGACGACGAGATCGACGAGGCGCTGGGCCTCGCGATGGGTGCCGACGACTATATCGCCAAACCCTTTTCGCAGCGGCTGGTGATCGCGCGAATCCGGGCCATCCTGCGCCGCGTCGAACTCAACCGCGCTGCGCCAAGCATCGATGACGAGCCCGTCGCCGATCCGATCAGCCGCGGCCGGCTGACGATGGACCCCGCGCGCCACAAGGTGAGCTGGGACGGCAAGGACGTCACCCTGACCGTCACCGAATTCCTGATCCTGGAAACGCTGGCGTCGCGCCCCGGCATCGTGCGCAGCCGCAACCAGTTGATGGACGCGGCCTATCAGGACGATGTCTATATCGACGACCGGACGATCGACAGCCACATCAAGCGGCTGCGCCGGAAATTCCGCGAGGTCGACCCCGAATTCGACGCCATCGCGACCCTGTACGGGGCGGGCTACCGCTTTTCCGATGACGGCTGACAGCAAGCGCCCCGAGGGCAGCCTTGCCGAGCAGGAAGAGGCACCGCTCGTCTGGTCGGCGCGCTGGTCGCTGACGACGCGCATCCTTGCGGTCAACATCCTTGCGATCATCCTGTTCGGCGGCGGCTTCTTCTACCTCGACACCTATCGCACCCGCCTCGTCGACACCCGCATGGACGTGATGGCCGACCAGCTTGCGCAGCTCGACGAGGCGCTCGAGGCGGCCCGCCCCGACCAGCGCCAGCGTCTGATCGAAAGCTTCACCCGCGCGACCGAATCGCGGCTGCGCTTCTATGCGCCCGGCGGCGCCAAGCTGTCGGACAGTTTCACGACCGGTCCGCCCACCTACACGCTGCGCGACCCCGATCTGCAGCCATGGAAGCGCGATGCCGCGCGGGCGATGGACCGCGGCATCGACTGGATCGTCGGCGCGCCGACCTATCCCGATTTCGAGGAGCCGCGAATCGATGCGGGCGGGGCCTGGCCCGAGGTCGTCGAAGCCTTCCGCACCGGCAAGGCGAGCAGCCGCTTCCGCTACGCCCCCGAACGCACCCCGCTGCTCAGCGCGGCGCGCGTCGTCGACCTCGAAACACCCGAGGTGATGATGATGACGCTCAACGCGCGCGACATCACCCGCACCGTCCGCGCCGAGCGCCTGCGGCTCGCGATCGTCGTCTCGATGGTGCTGATCACCTCGGTCCTTCTTTCGCTGTTCCTCGCGCGCACGATCGTCCGCCCCTTGCGCCGGCTTGCGCGCGCCGCCGTGCGCGTCCGGCTGGGCCGCGCGCGCGAAGTCGTCGTCCCGCGCCTGCCGAGCCGGCGCGACGAGATCGGCACGCTCGCGCGCGCGTTGTCGGATATGACGCAGGCGCTGCGCGAACGCATCGACGCGGGCGAGCATTTCGCGGCCGACGTGACGCACGAGCTCAAGAATCCGATCGCGTCGGTCCGCTCGGCGATCGAGGGGCTGGGACGCGTCACGACCGACGCGCAGCGCGAGCAACTGCTCGCCATCGCCGACGAGGATGTCCGCCGCCTCGACCGGCTCGTCACCGACATCAGCGATGCGAGCCGCATCGACGCGCAGCTCTCGCGCACCCTGTTCGAGCCGATCGACATCGGATTGATGATCGAATCGATGCTCGCGGGCCGCGCCGCGCGCGCGCGGAACGCGCCGAACCCCCGCATTGCCTTCGCCCGCCCGCGCAAGGGCACCACGACGGTGATGGGCGACGGCCATCGCCTCGAACGTGCGATCGACAATGTCATCGACAATGCGATCAGCTTCTCCCCCGATGCGGGCCTCGTCTGTATTGCGGCGACGAGGCTCGGCGACGAGGTGCATATTCGCGTCGACGACGACGGCCCGGGCATCGACCCCGACCAGCGCGAGGCGATCTTTCGCCGATTTCACAGCGAAAGGCCGCGCGACGAAGCGTTCGGCAAGCATAGCGGACTGGGGCTGGCGATTGCCCGGACGATCATCGAGGGGCATCAGGGAACGATTTCCGCGCGCGACCGCGACGACGGCAAGCGCGGCGCGAGCCTGCTGATCACCCTGCCCGCGCGCGAACGATCGGAAGAGCAGGGTTAACGCTCGCCGCCCCATCTTCCTTGCAGCGGCGTAACATCGCCGTTAAGCCCCGGTGATGTTCCCGAGCCGGACCAAGCCCGAGATCCAGAATATCCACGCCAGCTGCGTCGCGGCGGGCAGTGGTGGGGTGCTGATCCTCGGCAATTCGGGACAGGGCAAGTCCGACCTCGCGCTGCGGCTGATCGACAAGGGAGCGCGGCTGGTCGCCGACGACCGCTGCGATATCTGGTACGACCGCGAGCGGCTGTGGTGCCGCCCGCCCGAAGCGCTTGCCGGCAAGCTCGAGGTACGCGGGATCGGCATCGTCGAAAAGCCGTGGACCGCGCCGGTGCCGCTCGCACTCGCGGTGCGGCTGAGCGACCGCTACGACCGCATGCCGGCGGTGGGTCAGGTCGAGATGGTCGCGGGCCATCCGCTTCCCGCGCTGCTGCTCTCGGCCTTCGAAGCCTCCGCCCCGATCAAGATCCTGCTCGCGCTGGAACGGCTGGCTCCCGAGCGATGACCGCCGCCGTCGCAGAGCCGCGCCTGCTCCTCGTCACGGGACTCTCGGGCGCGGGCAAGTCGACCGCGCTCAAGGTGCTCGAAGATCTGGGCTGGGAGGTTGTCGACAATCTGCCGCTCGCGCTGCTCGATGCGCTGATCGAGGCACCGGTAAAGCGCAGCGAGGCTCATCGGCCGATCGCGGTCGGGATCGACAGCCGCAGCCGCGGCTTTCGGCCCGCGCTGCTCGTCAAACAGATCAAGGAACTGCGCGAAAACGGCGGCCGCGATGTCCAGACCCTGTTCCTCGACTGCGCCGGCGCCGAGCTCGAACGCCGTTTCTCGGAAACGCGTCGCCGCCATCCGATGGCCGAGGATCGCCCCGCCGCCGACGGCATCGCGCGCGAACGCGAGATGATGGAGCCGCTCCGCCGTTGGGCCGAGCATGTCGTCGACACCACCAACTACAGCAGCAACGACCTGCAACAGGAGGTCCGCCAGCGGTTCGGCGACACCGAAGAGGGCGCGCCGGTCCTCAATGTGCTGAGCTTCGGCTTCGCGCGCGGCCTGCCGCGCAACGCCGACCTGGTGTTCGACATGCGCTATCTGCGCAATCCGCACTGGGATCCGAAGCTCAAGCCCGGCACCGGGCTCGACGCCGATGTCGCGGCCTATGTGATGGCCGATCCTGCCTATGCGGACAGCGTCGCGCAGATCGAAAGGCTGATCCTGACCCTGCTGCCGCGCTACCGCGCCGAGGGCAAAAGCTATGTCACCATCGCCTTCGGCTGCACCGGCGGACGCCACCGGTCGGTCCATGTCGCATCGCGTGTTGCCCAAACGCTACGCGAGTCCGGTTATGAGCCAGTGCTGACCCACCGCAATCTTGACTCGGCGCCGCAAGATGGGCTTGAGGGCAAGCCCCCGCCCGCAGCTCCCGCGGCCGTCGGCAACAGATAAGGGTCTCGCATTCCATGCCCACCGACAAAGCACTGCCGCTCCTCGGGATGGTCCTCGTGACCCACGGCCGGCTGGCCGAGGAAATGGTGACCGCGATGGAGCATGTCGTCGGCCCGCAGCGCGCGATCGCCACCGTCTGCATCGGCCCCAACGACAATATGGAGATGCGCCGCAAGGAAATCGCCGACGCGATTCGCAACGTCGATGAGGGGCGCGGCGTGATCATGCTGACCGACCTGTTCGGCGGCACGCCGTCGAACCTCGCGATCAGCCTGCTCGAAAGCGGCCGAACCGAGGTGATCGCGGGCGTCAACCTGCCGATGCTGATCCGGCTCGAAAGCGCGCGCAAGACGATGGACCTGCGCGCCGCGGTGACCGCAGCGAGAGAAGCGGGCCAGAAATATATCTCCGTCGCATCGGAGATGCTGGGAGTGGGGCCATGAGCGAAGCCAGCGAAACGGTCGAGATCACCAACCAGCGGGGACTCCACGCGCGCGCGAGCGCGAAGTTCGTGACCTTCGTCAGCCGCCTGCCCGACACCGTGTCGGTCGAGGTCGAGAAGGGCGGATCGCGCGTCAACGGCACCTCGATCATGGGGCTGATGATGCTTGGCGCCGCGAAGGGCGACAGCATCACGATCCACACCCGCGGCGACGGCGCCGATGCCGCGCTGCTGAAGCTCGTCGGGCTGGTCAAGGACAGCTTCGGCGAGGATTGATCCCATGGCGACCGGTCACCGCAGCCGCATCGAAAGCCTTTCCAACCCGCTGGTCAAGCGGATGCGCCTGCTGCGCGAGAAGCGGCACCGCCGCGCCGAGGGGCTGTTCCTGGCCGAGGGGCTGCGCATCGCGACCGAGGCACGCGAGGCAGGCGTGCTGCCGCAATGGCTGTTCCTCGCCGAGGAAGGCGCCGCGCATCCGCTCGCACGGGCGCTGGTCGCGGCGACGCTCGCGAACGGCGGCGAGGTGATCGACACGACGCCCGCCATCCTCTCCAAACTGTCGGGCAAGGACAATGCGCAGACGATCGTCGGCATCTATGCCGAACCGGAAGCCGCGCTGACCGACCTCGACCGCACCGCTGCGCCGATCTGGCTCGTCGCCGAGCGGCTGCGCGATCCGGGCAATCTCGGCACGATGCTGCGCACCGGCGATGCGGTCGGCGCGGGCGGGCTGATCCTGCTCGACGAATCGACCGATCCGTGGGCGGTCGAGGCGGTCCGCGCGAGCATGGGGGCGATTTTCACCCAGCGCCTTGTGCAGGCACGCTGGGAGGAATTCCTGCCCTGGCTGCGCAGCGGTCCTGGCCAGTTGGTGGCGACCTGGCTCGGCGACGATACGCAGGATTATCAGGCGGTGCGCTATGCGGCCCCGACCTTCATCCTCATCGGCAATGAATCGCAGGGAATGCCGGAGGACTATGCCGCGGCCGCCGACGTGCGCGTGAAGATGCCGATGATGGGCAAGGCCGACAGCCTGAACGCCGCGGTCGCGGCCGCGGTCATGGCCTATGAGGTGCTGAACCAGCGGCGGACGCATTAGCGCCGGTTCATCGTCGAGACACGCGCGCCGATTTAGGGCATATTCGTCATGCCGAACGTGTTTCAGCATCCATGACCCGCGCCCCCGTTCAGCGTCACGCCAAGGAAATGGTCGCGCCATGGACCCTGAACCAGGTTCAGGGTGACGAGAATGGAAAGGCCGCCCCCACGATGCGTATGTTGCCGCTGCTCGCTCTGTCCGCCCTCACTGCCTGCGCACCCGTCGCCGAGCCGCCGCAGGGTCCGAAGCCCGCCGCCTATTTCGCGCTCGGCACCGAGCCCGGCTGGACGCTCGAGATCACCCCCGAACGGCTTGGTTACAACGGCGACTATGGCGAGACGAAGATCGCCGTCGCCAACCCCGGTGCGCGCCCGAGTTTCAATGGCGAGCGCTATGTCACCGACCGACTGACGGTCGACGTCACGCACGCGACATGCAGCGACGGGATGAGCGACCGCCGCTATCGCGACACGGTGACGGTCACCGCCGACGGCAAGACGGTGAAGGGTTGCGGCGGCGGCATCCTGCCGCCCGGCGAACTGGCGGGGACGCGCTGGACCTTCGTGTCGATCGGCGGCGCGCCGGTAGCGGACGACCGCCCGACCTCGCTGCAATTCGACGGCGAGCGGCTCAGCGGCAGCGCGGGGTGCAACGCTTTTCCGGCAGCTACAAGGTCGAAGGCCGCACACTGACCGCAGGGCCGCTGATGGCGACGAAAATGGCGTGCCCCGGTGCGGGCATGATGCAGGAAAGCGCCTTCTTCGCCCTGATGCGCGGCCCGGTTACCCTGAGCTTCCCGAGCGACGGCACGCTGGAAATCACCGAAGCCGATGGGCAGACGGCAGTATTGAAGCGCGCGATCTGAGCATCGCCCGCGCACAGGCGGGGGCGACGGTGCTACTGGCTCGCGTCGTTCACTGCGGCTGGAGCGCTGGCTAGCTTCGCCAGCGGGCGCGCGGTCTGTTCGGCGACGGGAAGCGGGGCGATTTCCCTGTCGCCGGTCTCGACATCGAGCGCCTCGAAACGCTTCGCCTGCGTCAGCACCTGAGATTCAAAGCTGCCGACGAAGGCGTTATACGCGCCGGTCGCCTGATCGAGGTTCTTGCCGACGCGCGCGATGTGCGATCCCATCACCGACATGCGCGCATAGAGTTCCTTGCCCAGCGCCGCGATCTCGCGCGCCTGTCCCGCGAGCTTTTCCTGCCGCCACACCGCCGCGACGGTGCGCGCGATCGCGATCAGGTTGGTCGGGGTCGCGAGCAGCACCTTGCGCTCGAACGCATAGTCCCAGAGCTCGTGATCCTGATCGAGCGCGGCGGCAAGAAAATGCTCGCCGGGGACGAACATCACGACGAAGTCGGGGGTGTCGTCGAACTGGTTCCAGTAGGATTTGGCGCCGAGCGTGTTGACATGCGCCTTCATCGCCGCGGCGTGCGCGGCGAGATGCACCGCCTTCTCGCTCTCGTCGACCGCGCCGAACGCATCCTGATAGGCGTTGAGCGACACCTTGGCGTCGATGACGAGGCTCTGCCCGCCGGGCACCTTCACGACGACGTCGGGGCGCAGCCGCCCGCCGTCGCCGTCGGCAACGCTGACCTCGGTCTGGAAATCGGCATGTTCTGAAAGGCCACAGCTTTCGAGGACGTTGCGCAGTTGCTGCTCGCCCCAGCGCCCGCGCGCCTTGGGGGCGTTGCGGAGCGCGTTGACGAGCTTCGCCGCCTCGCTCGACACGCGTTCGGTGCCCTCGCGCATCGCGGCGATCTGACCGTGGAGCAGCCCGAAGGCGTCGCGGCGCTCGGCCTCGACCTTGCCTACCGCTTCCTCATATTTCTGCAGCCGGTCGTGGACCGGCGACAGCAAGGCCTTGAGGTTCTGCCCCGCCGTCTCCTCGCTCTGCTTGAAGCGCTGCTCGGCGCGCTCGAGGAACGCCTTTTGCGCTTCGCCGAGCATCGCCTGCCCGACTTCGCGGAACTGCGCGGTGAGCGCCGTCTGCGCGTCGCGAAGCTGGGCGATCTGCGCCTCGTGCGCCTCCTCGCGGGCGCGCTGTTCGGCAAGCAGCGACGCGAGTTTGAGGTCCGCCGCCTTGCGCGCCTCGGCCTCGGCCGCCAGATCGGTCACCGCCGCCTTGAATCGCTCGGACAATCCATCGCGCTCGGCCTTGAGCGCCCCCGCCTGCCGCCCGGCAAGCAGCCAGCCGATCAGGCCGCCGAGACAGAGAGCGGCAAGGGCGATGACGAGCGCGGTGATATCCATGCGCGGAACATAGATCGAACACCGCCCTTCTGGCTAGCGCTAAAATCCCCTCAGAGGAGATCGCTCGCGACGTCGAGTTCGCGCACGCGGCGCTTCTGCCGCGCCGCATCGACGAGCCGGCGCAGTTCCTCGCGCCGTTCGGCCGCGCGGTCGATATGCGGCATCACAAGTGCGCCCTCGCGTGTCGTCTCGTCGGACGAATCGATGCTGATCGTTCCGATTCCCGCCCATTGATTGATCAGCGTGAAATCCATGCGGACATCCTTGACGCGGTAGAGTTCGATCTCGTCGACGCTCTTCACGAAGATGCCCTTGCGCAGGATCAGCCGGTCCTCGGTGAGCTCATAGGTCATGTCGAGGTTGCGGATCCACTGGACCAGGACGATCAGGAAGCCGACCCCGACGAGGCAGAGCAGCAGGGTCAGCCAGCCGACGAGCGTGCCGCGCAGCCAGCCCCAGGTCGAGGAACGGAAGCGATCGAGAACTTCGGGCATATGCACCTCTCCCATGATCAGATTGGCCTAAACGATCAGATTGGCAACAATATAGCGCGCGATCAGCAGCGACAGGATCGCGATGCTCGCGCGCCGCCCTTTCACCCCCATCGCCGCCACGACGAGCCCGACGAAGAGCAGCGTCATCCCGAGCGGAAACGGCCGAAACAGTAGCCGCGACAGGTCGGGATGATTGAGGAAATAGGCGAGTTGCGCGCCCAGCAGCACAAGCAGCAGGCCGAACACCAGTCGGCGCACGCGGAAATAATGGGTATCCAGATTGGCAAACCCCTCGGGATGCGAGGGAAAAACGAGTCGCGCCGCGAGAAAATAGAGGCCGGCGAAAGCCACCACCGCCATCAGCGCGGTCGACGATACGACGACATCCGCCTTCACGCGCCATGCCGAGGCCCAGAAGGACAGCAGGTCGAGCATCACGAACACCGCGAGGAGCGGCGTCAGCCACCCGATCGCGAACCGCTCCTTCTCGGCCTCCGCCGCGAACCGCGCCTCGAGCGCGCGCCCGAGCCCGCCGAGCAGCTCGACCATCGAGAGGCCGAGAAGCAGGCTGTAGAGCGCGAAGACGAACTCGAAATCGCTCACGCTCCCGCTCCCCACTCGGCCGGCAGGATCGCGCGATAGGATTGGGCGTCGGGCGCGCCACCGACAAGCCGGCCCTGCGTCAGAAGCCAGTAGTGCCGGACGATCTCGGCCTGCTGCTCCAGCCCGTAACGTTCGAGCGGCCAGCCGGGTTTGAGGCTGTAATCATAGGTCGCGAACGGATGCCGCATCAGCACCAGATACCAGCGCCCGCGCCGCTGCGCCTGCCAGACATGCGTCATTTCGTGGAGAAATAGCCCTTTGGCCTGCAATTCCGCGTCGCGCCCGCCCGCCGGGCAAGAGAAATCGTCGCAATATACGCCGCCCTTGGGGTGGAAATGCAAATCGCCCATCGGCGCCATAACGATGCGGCGCGGCTGGAAGAATATCCATTTATAGCGGCGCACGCGCACGCGCGCATAATCGATCGCATCGCCGAAAACCGTCCGGGCGAGCGCGATTTCACCGGTCGTGAGGGGTCGCGACGGCCGCGCCACCCGCGCTTATTTCTTCGCCGCGTCCGCAGCCGGCTCTTCAGCCCCCATCGCGCCATGGCCCATCTTGCTATGGTCCATCGCCATCCCCTCATCGCCCCCGGCCGCCGACGCCTGCTTGATCGGCAGGTCGAAGAGGATGCGTTCGTTATTGTTGTTGGTGAACACGAATGCCATCGGCAGCTTGCCAGCGCGCACCGCGGCGGGGTTGATGTTCCAGATCATCAGATGCTTGCCGCCGGGCTTGAACTGCAGCTTGCCTTCGGCGGGCACATCGGCGCTCATCAGCGGCTTCATCGTCACCACGCCATTTTCCTTGACGCTCTCGTGCATTTCGACGCGCTGCGCGAGGTCGGCGGTCACCGCCATCAGTTTTACATCGCGCGGCCCGCCGGTGACCGTGAAATAACCAACCGCCGGTCGGTCGGGCGTCGCGCCCAGCTGGATATAGCCGCCGACCACATTGAGCTGCGGTCCGGCGCCCAGATTCTCCTTGCACCCGGTCAGCGTGAGCGCGGCGGCGCCAAGGGCTGCACCGATCAAAGCGCGGCGTGCGAAGGGCTTCATCGTTCTGGGACTCCCGAAATGCGTCAATTTTCATCGTCCAGATAAGCCGTCAAAGCCCTTGTGCCAAGCTAAAGCGCACCTATATCGCCCACAACATTTCCATGTGAGGCGTGCCTTTTGAGGGCGCCCAAGAAGCAACAAGGACGTTGATAATATGGCCAAAGTGATCGGGATCGACCTCGGCACCACGAACAGCTGCGTCGCGGTGATGGAAGGCGGGAAGCCCAAGGTTATCGAAAATGTCGAAGGCACGCGCACGACGCCGTCGATCGTCGCCTTCGCAAAGGATGGCGAGCGCCTCATCGGCCAGCCGGCAAAGCGCCAGGCCGTCACCAACCCCGAGAACACGATTTTTGCGGTGAAGCGCCTCATCGGCCGCCGCTTCGACGACCCCATGACCAAGAAGGACATGGAACTCGTCCCCTATACGATCGTCAAGGGCACCAACGGCGACGCGTGGGTCAAGGCGGGCGGCGAGGATTATTCGCCGTCGCAGATCAGCGCCTATATCCTCCAGAAGATGAAGGAAACCGCCGAGGCCTATCTCGGCGAAAAGGTCGAGCAGGCGGTCATCACCGTTCCCGCTTACTTCAACGACGCCCAGCGTCAGGCGACCAAGGACGCCGGCAAGATTGCGGGCCTCGAAGTGCTGCGCATCATCAACGAGCCGACCGCGGCCGCGCTCGCCTATGGCCTCGACAAGACCGAGAACAAGACGATCGCCGTCTATGACCTTGGCGGCGGCACCTTCGACATCTCGATTCTCGAGGTGGGCGACGGCGTGTTCGAGGTGAAGTCGACCAACGGCGACACCTTCCTCGGCGGCGAGGATTTCGACAGCAAGATCGTCGAATATCTCGCCGACACCTTCAAGAAGGACGAGGGCATCGACCTGCGTTCGGACAAGCTCGCGCTGCAGCGTCTGAAGGAAGCCGCCGAAAAGGCGAAGATCGAACTGTCGTCGGCCGCGACGACCGAGGTCAACCTGCCCTTCATCACCGCCGACGCCAACGGGCCGAAGCACCTGGTGAAGACGATCACCCGCGCCGACCTGGAAAAGCTGGTCGAGGATCTGATCAAGCGCACGCTCGAACCCTGCAAGAAGGCGATCAAGGACGCCGGCGTTTCGGCGAGCGAGATCGACGAGGTCGTGCTCGTCGGCGGCATGACGCGCATGCCGCGCGTCCGCGACGTCGTGAAGGATTTCTTCGGCAAGGAACCGCACACCGGCGTGAACCCCGACGAAGTCGTCGCGATCGGCGCCGCGATCCAGGCGGGCGTGCTGCAGGGCGACGTCAAGGACGTGCTGCTGCTCGACGTGACCCCGCTGTCGCTCGGCATCGAGACGCTGGGCGGCGTGTTCACGCGCATGATCGACCGCAACACCACGATCCCGACGAAGAAGTCGCAAGTCTACTCGACCGCCGACGACAACCAGTCGGCGGTGACGATCCGCGTCTTCCAGGGCGAACGCGAAATGGCCGCCGACAACAAGATGCTCGGCCAGTTCGACCTCGTCGGCATCCCGCCGGCGCCGCGCGGCGTGCCGCAGATCGAGGTGACCTTCGACATCGACGCCAACGGCATCGTGTCGGTCCACGCCAAGGACAAGGGCACGGGCAAGGAACAGCAGATCAAGATCCAGGCCTCGGGCGGGCTCAGCGACGCCGACATCGACCAGATGGTCAAGGACGCCGAGCAGTTTGCCGAAGAGGATAAGAAGCGCCGTGAGGCGGCCGAGGCGAAGAACAACGCCGAAAGCCTGATCCACACGACCGAACGCCAGCTCGAAGAGCACGCCGACAAGGTCGACCCCGGCCTCAAGGGCGAGATCGAGGCGGCGATCGCCGAAGCCAAGACGGCCGTCGAAGGCGGCGACAGCGCCGCGATGACCGAAAAGGCGCAGGCGCTCGCGCAGGTCGCGATGAAGCTGGGCCAGGCGATCTACGAGAAGGAACAGCAGGCCGCGGCATCGCCCGCCGCCGACGCTGGCGAGCAGAAGGCCGACGAAGATGTCGTCGATGCCGAATTCTCGGAAGTCGAAGACGACAAGAAGTAAGCAGGAAACTCTCCCCGCCGCGTCCCTTGGGCGCGGCGGGGATGACGGGGTCAGAGAATGTCGCTCGACATCGATTATTACGAATTGCTCGAAGTCGAGCGCAACGCCGACGACAAGACGCTGAAGTCGGCGTACCGCAAGCTCGCGATGCAATATCACCCCGACAAGAATCCGGGGTGCGGCGACAGCGAAGCGCGGTTCAAGGCGATCAACGAAGCCTATGACTGTCTGAAGGACCCGCAGAAGCGCGCCGCCTATGACCGGTTCGGCAAGGCGGCGTTCCAGAACGGCGGGCCCGGCGGCGGCTTCGGCGGCAATGCCTCCGATTTCGGCGACATCGGCGATATTTTCGAATCGATTTTCGGTTCGGCCTTTGGTGGCGGCGGGCGCCAGCAGCGCGGTCCCGCGCGCGGCGCCGACCTGCGCTACGACATGGAGATCAAGCTCGAAGACGCCTTCGCCGGCTGCGAGCGCGAGATTCAGGTCGACGTCGCCGGGCGCTGCGAGGCATGCGACGGCTCGGGCGCCAAGCCCGGCACGCGGACCAATCGCTGCTCGACCTGCGCCGGCCACGGCAAGGTCCGCGCACAGCAGGGCTTCTTCATGGTCGAACGCACCTGCCCGACCTGTCAGGGCGCGGGCGAGGTCATCGCCGACCCCTGCAATACATGCCATGGCGAAGGCCGCGTCGACCGGCGCAAGACGCTGACCGTCACCATCCCGCCGGGGGTCGACGAAGGAACGCGCATCCGCCTGTCGGGTGAAGGCGAAAGCGGCGCGCGCGGCGCGGCGCCCGGCGACCTCTACATCTTCCTCCACATGGCGCGGCACAAGGTCTTCGAGCGCGAGGGAACGACGCTGTTCACACGCGCGCCGATCAGCTTCACCACCGCAGCGCTCGGCGGGTCGATCACCATCCCCGGCCTCGACGGCAAGAAGCACGACATCGCCATTCCCGCGGGCATCCAGTCGGGCAAGCAGCTCCGCCAGCGCGGCGCGGGGATGCCGGTCCTCAACGGCCGGGGTACCGGCGACCTCGTCGTCCAGATCGACGTCGAGACACCGACGAAGCTCAGCGCGCGGCAGAAGGAATTGCTCTGCGAGTTCCGCGAGACCGAGACGGGTGAGGAATGCCCCGCGAGCCAGGGTTTCTTCGGGCGCATCAAGGAAATGTGGGACGATCTGACGGAGTGATCCGGCATTCTCGTCGACATACCAAACATCGTCATTCCCGCAAAAGCGGGAACCCAGGGGCAGAGTAGGCCGATGCCCGCTCTGCGACCCCGCTTTCGCGGGGATGACGAACCCATCTAACCGATTTCCACCCGCAGCTCGTCGATCAGCGCCTTCACCTGCGGCAGCCGGCTTTCCTCCTCGTCGAGGATCGCATGGAAGGCGCGGCGCTTGATCGCCGCCAGTTCCTCCGCGCTCAAGGCGCCCGCCACGCTGCTCGCGACGATATCGACCAGCCGGTCGGCGCCGTGGAGCCGTCCCCACAGATAGTCATTTTCGCGGTATGCGCGGCTGAAAAAGGCGCCGAAGCTGTTGAACTCGATCCCCTTCAGCATCGCCCCCGCCCCGCCGGTGCGGATCGCGGTCGCGTCCGACGGCGAGATACGATCGACCTTGATCGGATCGAACTCGTCGAACCCCTCGCCCTGCAACAGCGGCAGGGTCGCGATGTCGTAAAAGGGGTAGCCGAGGTAGGCGAGCAGCATCTTGCGCCGGTCGTCCTTGGGGAGCTGCGCGAGCCCTTCGGCGACCAGATTATCGGCCTCGGCATCGGCGCCGATCAGGTCGCGGCGCGCGCCGATCGCGTCGATCCATGCCGCCGCACCGGCGTCGGCGGGCACGTCGACCTCGGACAGCCAGTCATCGCCCTCGCGCTCGACATATTGGCCCAGCGCCGCATAGATCGCGTCGCGCATCGCATCGCACGCCGGGTCGCGCGCCTCGCGCTTCGCCTCGACGACGCGGTCGAGCTCGCGCGCGAGAAAGCGCAAGCGGCGGATACGGAACCCCAGGTCGTGGGTGCGGAAAAACACCACCGCGTCGTCGCTTGCGCCCAGCCCGCGCCGTCCCGACAGCCGGTCGAGCCCGCGCGCCCGCACCTCGTCCCACAGCGCGTTGCGGCGATTGCGCTGGTGGATGTCGCCCTCGGGCGGCGCGAGCCGGTCGACCGTGCCGACCAGTTCCTCGACCACCGCCGACAGTTTGAGATGGCCATAAGGCGCATAAGCGAAGCCTGCGCGCGCCGAGGCCTGATCCTGCGCCTTCGCGCGCCATTTCTGCAACCGCGCGGGGGTCGGCGTGTCGAGGAAGAAGGTGGTGCCGAACAGCGCCGCGACCTGTTCCTCGACCTCGACCTTCATCGCGTCGATGATGTACTGCATCCGCCGGATGCGCCGTGACATGCCCTCGATCGCCTCGACATTGTCGCGAATCGGCTGTTCGCGCGGAATTTCGGACAGCGCGCCGAGGATCGTCGACATGAAGCCCGGAAGCTTCTTCTCGTCCCCCGCCGTTGCCTCGCCGGGCTTGCCGAAGCTGATCGAGCGGTAGTCGGGCTTAGGATCGATATAGACGAAGCGCCGGTCGATCTCGCGCCGCGCCGGCCGCTGCTTGAGCGCGGCGATCGCGGGGCGGAAGGGTGCATTGGCAAGCACCGATCCGTCGATCAGCACGCGGTCGGCGGGATCGGCCTCGCCGCCTGCGGGAAGTTGCGCGCGGATGAAGGTGTCGCGGCCGGACCATTCGATCCCGCGCTTGCCCAGCACGCGGTCGAGCTCGCGCAACGTGAAGGGCGGGAAAGCACCCGGAAAGCTTGCGGTTGCGCGCGCCGCCGCGGCGAGCGCCGGCACATCGTCCAGCCCGTCGGCCGCCTTCGGGTCTTGCCGGAAATGGATCACCAGCCGATGTTCCTGCTCGGTGACGCGCGGCGGACTGTTGAGCGACAGCGGCGCGCTGTGCCCCGCAAAATCGGTGACCGATACGAACAGGTCGACCGGCTGGCCCATGGGCACCAGCGACGGCCCGACCGGCCCGCTGTCCATCGCATCGAACGCGTCGAGCAGCAGGTTCGAGAAGGTCTCGCCGCCGAAGGGCGGTTCGAACCAGCGCGCGCGCACGAAGCGCGACAGCTTGGCGCGCACCTCCTCCTGCGCGCCCTCGCCGACCGTCCGGTCGATCACGTTGCCGCGCCGCTTCATCGCCCAGCCCGCGATCGGCACCGCCCAGAATTTGGTCGCCGCCGACAGCGGCCGCGCGTCGGGGTCGAGCAGATAATCGACGTCGGCATCCTTCAGCCACAGCTCGGTCAGCGGATCGAGCGACTGGCCCGTCGCGATCGCGCGGGCGAGGAAGATGCCGTTGATCCCGCCCGCGCTCGCCCCCGCGACGATGTCGGCCATAACCCGCAGCCTGACCCCGCCGCGCTCGCCGAGCGCGGTGAGCAACTCGCCATAGACGCGCCCCGAACCCTGCTGCGGCCGCCCCTCATGAAAGGCGCGCGACGCCGCCGCGAGCCGCCAGACCTCTTTGGTAATGCCGTGCATATAGACGGCGAGGCTGATGCCGCCGTAGCAAATCAGGGCGAAGCGCAGTTCCTTTTCCCGCATCGCGACAATGATAGCGCGCTTTGGGGGGCGCCGTCACCTTTTCAGACGGAATGACGGAAACCGGGCGTCGGCTGCCACCGGCGCCGATCTGGATCGCATGGCCGGAATCGACCGGAAGCTGACATAACGTGGCGTATCCGGTGATTGTGATCACATTTGATTTGGCAACGCCATGCTATGTAAGAATGCTGGTATGGCGCTGCGCTATGCTGCCATCGGCTATAGGGATATCCGAATGCTGAACACGTCTTGGTCATCGGCGCTTGTTAGAGGCATTTCGGCAGTTTTAGCGGCAATGTCCGTGGCGACTTTTTCGGCTCCTGCGGGAGCTTGTTCGCCGATTCTTCCACCGGTCGAGGATGCCGTGCGAGAAGTGGTCTCGACAGGCTATTTGATCAGCGGGACAATTGTGCAGCCTCTCGATGTAGCTAAGCGCCAGCCCGAAATAATCTTGGCTGACCGTATCTTCGTCGGGGAAGGCGCGCCACGCGAGTTCAGAATATATCGGACTGAAGACGATTATCAGCGGCATGCGAAACCACCCGGCGCGGTGCCTTGCCGAGGGAAAGCCTTCAAGAAGACAGGCTTCAAATGGGAGCGTTTCGTGCTCATTCCGGCCCCTAAACAAGATGATGGGTCGAGCGATGATAGATGGATTCTATATTGGAACGAAGGCTCCGTCACGAGCGGCAAGGGATATGAATTGTTCCTCGCTGAAGCAAAGCGGCTCGGCCGCTTCAAGGAGCGGCCGCCTGCGAACCAGTGGTTTGACTACTGAATTGCCGCGTGCAGTTTGGGACTACTCAACGTCCGCTTCCCACCCCAAAGCCGTCCTTCGCAAAAAGCCCGGCAAGGCCCGCGACCGGCGCTGGCCGGGCGGCTCGGGATCAGGCGCCGACCGACTTGTTCTCGACCACCTCGAGCGGCGGCGGCGACTTCACCGCGCCGGCGCGGCGGTGCGAGAGCTTGCCCTCGACCTTGCCGCCGTTTTCGATCGTGATCGTTTCATAGGTGACGTCGCCGGTGATCCGCGCGGTGGCATGGACGATCAGCGTCTTGGCCTCGATCGATCCGTCGAGCAGGCCCGCGATCTTCGCGGTGTCGGCGATCACCGCGCCCTTGATCTCGCTCGCCTCGCCCTGCACCAGGTTGGCGCATTTCAGGTCGCCGTCGATCTTGCCGTCGACGTGCAGGTCGACGCTGGCCGAGACGTTGCCGGTGATGACCACGTCCGATCCGAGGACCGAAAAGGTGGTATGACGCGCGCCGGTCGCCATCTTAGCTGGCAGTGCGGCTGGCAGCGAGGGCGCCGACTCGCTGTCGGGCGTCGTCTTTGACTTCAAGAACATCGGCTTTGGCCTCCAGGAAGCGGCGCGGGTTGACCGCGACCCCGTTCAAACGAACTTCGAAATGCAGGTGGCTGCCGGTCGAACGGCCGGTCGAGCCCATCTTGGCGATCTGCTGACCCGCGGCGACCTGCGCACCCACCGCGGTGTTGAAACCCGACAGGTGCGCGTAGCGGGTCAGGATGCCCTGGCCGTGATCGACCTCGACGACATTGCCATACCCCGACTTCTGCCCGACGAAGACGACGCGGCCGGGGGCGGCGGCGAGGATCGGGGTGCCGAGCGGTCCGGGGAAATCGAGCCCGGCGTGCATCGCGCCGGCGCCGGTGAAGGGGTCGCTGCGATAGCCGAAGCTCGACGAGAGCATCAGCACATCGGCGGGCTTGCCCGACGGCACCGCGACGAGCGTGCGTTCGAGCACTTCCATGCGGAACAGCGCGCCCTCGAGCGCGGCGAACGAGGCGCCGAACGCCTTCGCCTTGCCGGTCGTGCCGCGATAGGGGATGAAGGGACCGCCGCGGCCGGACGCGGCGTTGCGGACGAGCGCCCTGGGATCGAGCCCGAGCTTTGCGACCGCGACCTCGGCTTTTGCCGCGCGCTCGTTCACCGCCGCCAGCAGGCGCGCCGCGAACCGTTCCTGACGCTTTTCGATGCGGGCGAGCGCCTGCGCCTCGGGCGGCAGGTTCGGGTCGATCGCGCTGGTTTCGAGCGTTGCGGGCTCGGCCTTCGCTTCGGTGCCGGCTTCGGGCGTCACCGCCGCGGGTTCGACGCCGAAGTGCGTCTCCGACCATTCGTCGAGCTGGTCCTGCCGCTCTTCGAGGTCGGCGGCGGTTTCGGCGACGCGGTCGCGATATTTGGCGATGCGGGCTTCGGCGGCGGTTGCCGCGGCCTTCTGCGCCGCGACTTCGGCGCGCTCGCCCGAACTCAGCATCTGGTTGGCCAGTATCGCGAGCGTCACGCCCGCCCAGGCAAGCAGCACCGCGCCGGCGATGAGCGCGACGCGCTTTTGCCAAACCGCGCTGACGCGCAGGAAACGCACGTGACCGTGCGTGCGGATGAAGATTTCATGGTCCTGAAACAGCGCCGAGACGCGCTGCCGCCAATGGCGCAGGCCCGTTAATTTCGAAGACAAGTGGCGACCCCATCTTGTTGTTCTGTGGAGCCCTCCGCCCCGCTTGGAGGGCGCCTTACCAGCGCGCGAACCCCCTTGCGAATCATTGCGGGGCGAGTCGCGCCGAGTCGAACATGACTCGCGGTGAACGGTGTCAAAGGGCGCCAATGGCGCCATTTTGGGAGGATTCAGGCCCGCGAATCGCCTGTTAACATTGACGGCTTGCTTACCATTTCGGGGTAGGGAAAGAGGGTGACCGACATGTCCCATACCCCGATCCCCGCAAGCGCAAATGCCCTTCAGGAACAGGCGCCTGCGAGCCGCCGCCGTCCGCGCTCGGCGGTCAGCGCGGGGGTCGGGATCGTCGGCCTGATCGGCCTTTTGGGGTATCTGCTCATCGCGCGCCACGCCCCGGATATCGCCGCCTTCCTTGGCGTCGACTGGGGCAACCGCGGTCCGATGAGCGGGCCCAATTCGGCGATCGTCAGCGTGCTCGCCTGCGGCGTGCCGATGGTGCTGTGGTCGCTGTTCGTCGACAAGGTGCACCGCAATCCCTCGACCGGGATCGACTGGAACCAGCGCCGCCCGTGGCGCGACACGCTCGACATCAGCCTGACCAAGCTCGCCGGGCTCTGGGCGACCTGGCTGCTGCTCGCGGGTTTCTACGCGACGATGCGCTATTATTGGGAGGGCAGCTACGCCTTTTCGATGGATCTGCTCGAGCGCGTCGTGCCGTGGCTGCTGCTGGTCTCGGTGCCCTATACGCTCTGGCTCGACCGCCGCATGGTGGAGCCGCGCGACGGCTGTTACCAGTTCGGCCGCTGGATGATCGCGCCCGGCCAGCCGGTCGACGGCCGTGCGATCGCGCATCATTTCCGCGCCTGGGCGGTGAAGGGCTTTTTCACCGCCTTCATGCTGTCGATCGTGCCGGGCAATTTCGCCGCGCTGGTCACCGTCGGGTGGAGCGACGTGCTCGCCAACCCCTATATGACCGGCATCTGGGCGATCAACATCCTCTACCTCGTCGACGTCCATATCGCGACCGTCGGCTATATATTGACGATGAAGCCGCTCGATTCGCACATCCGGACGGCGAACCCCTATTTCATGGGTTGGGTCGCGGCGCTCGTCTGCTACCCGCCCTTCATCCTGATGAACGGCGGCCCGCTCGACTATCAGGTCAACGGCGCCGACTGGGGCTATTGGCTGCAGGGGCACGACACGCTGATGGCGCTCTGGGCGGCGCTGCTGTTCGCGCTCGTTGCGGTCTATGCCTGGGCGACGATGGCGTTCGGCATCCGCTTTTCGAACCTGACGCACCGCGGCGTCATCACCCACGGCCCCTATGCCTTCACGCGCCATCCCGCCTATGTATCGAAGAATCTGAGCTGGTGGGTCGGCTCGCTCCCCTTCCTCGTCACCGCCGGAGGGCCGATCGAGGCGGTGCGCAACACGGTCCTGCTCGGGCTGGTCAGCGGGGTCTATTACTGGCGCGCCAAGACCGAGGAAAAACATCTCCTCGCCGATCCCGCCTATCAGGCCTATTGGAACTGGGCGCAGGCGAATGCTTTCGTGCCCAGGCTGTTCGCGAAGCTGACGGGCCGCAAACGCCCGCTCATCGGCCTCGAACCCGACCCGCGCGTCGGGCCGGTCGCCTGACAGGGGCGGACGCCATACGGCGCCCGCCCGCTCGCATCGTCAGAATTTGAACGCGGCTTCGACGCCCCAGATGCGGGGCTCGTTGACGAAGCCGGTCAGGTTGTTGAAATCGATGCCGCCGACCGCCGAAGTGTCGTTGGTGACGTTGCGGACGAACGCGGCGAAGTCGTAATGATCGGTCTTGTACCCGACGCGCACGCCGCCCTCGAGCAGGCGCTTGTCCTGGAACTCGACCGATTCATAGAGGAAGAAGTTGATCTTCGAACGGTACGACCAGTCGGTATAGACATAGACCTCGCCGTCGCCGACCGGGACGCCATATTTGGCGGTCCAGTTCGCGATCCAGCGCGGCGACTGCGGCAGGCTGTTGCCGTCGATGTTCACGATCGCGGCCGCGAACGGCGCCGCCGGAACGACGATCGGGTCGAGCACGGTGCAAAGCGACGGATCGCCGGGCAGCAGGTCGACGCGCGTCGCCCCGCACGCCGCGGTGGTCAGGTTCGGGTCGCGGATCTCGGTATGGTTGTAGCTGAGGCCCGCGGTGAGCAGCAGCCGGTCGACGGGCATCAGTTCGACATCGAGTTCGAAGCCATAGCCGCGGACATTGTCGGCGTTGATCAGGCGGTTCGCGTTGACCCCGCCACCGACCGCGGTGAGCTGCGCATCGTTGAGGTTGTAGAGGAAGCCCGACAGGTTGATGCGGCCGCGGCCGCCCAGGACGGTCGACTTCACCCCCGCCTCATAGGAGGTGATCGTTTCCGAATCGCCGATCGTCACGCCCGATTCGAGCGGCGTGGCGGTCGCCGGCGGGAAGAGGATACGGCCCTGGATGCTCGGCGCGCGATAGCCGCGCGCGACGCGGGCATAGAGGTTGATGTCGTCGGTCGCGGCATAGGCGATGTTCGCGTCCCACGTGACATTGTTATCGCTGACGCGGCGGTTGACCGTGCCGAGCGGGTTCTGCAGGAAATTCGGGAACTGCGTGTCCTTGCTGCGCACCACCGTATAGCGGCGCTTGTCGTCGTTGTAGCGGACGCCGCCGGTGACGCTGAGCTGGTCGGTGAGGTGATAGGTCAGCGAGCCGAAGACGCCGTACGCCTTGCTGTGCTGTTCCTGCGCGACGACGATATTGACCCCGCCGACGGCGTTGTTCGGATCGCCGAGGGTCGAGTAATTCTCGCTGAGGATGTCGAGATCCTCGTCGAAGTAGAAGAAGCCGGCCTGATAGGAGAGCGGGCCGTTGCCGTTGCTCTCGAGGCGGACTTCCTGCGTGAACTGGCGCAGTTTCGGCACGCTGTCGCGCGTTTCGGCGGTGAAGGGGATGTCGCCGGGGCCATAGAGGTTCGGCGGCAGGAAGTTGGCGCCGAAACCGCCGTCGACGTCGCCGACCGAGGTCGCGTGACCCTTCCAAAGGCTGGTGACCGAGATCAGCGAGACCGGGCCGAGATCCCAGTTGACGCGCGCCGAGGCATTGCCGGTGCGCACGCGCTGTTCATTCTTGCCGTCGGTCGAGACGCGGTAGCGGTCGAAATTATCGTTGAGCCCGGTCTCGCCGCGCGTGAAGACATTGGCGCGGAAGAGGCGCGCGGTGCCGTTGAGGCGGCGGAGCTGGCCGGTCAGCAGGATTTCCAGATTGTCGGTCGGCTTGACGAGGCCCTGGAAGCGGAGCGCGAGCTCGTCGAAGCCCTCGAACGCGTCCTTGGTGGTGCCGCTGGGGACGACGTTATCGACATAATCGTCCTGGCGCTGGTAGAGCCCCGACACGCGGATCGCCACCTTGTCGCCGAGCGGGCCGCCGACGGCGCCCTGCGCGTTGATCGCGTTGAAGCGGCCATAGGAAATGCGCCCGTAGCCGCCGAACTCATCCTTCGGCTTCACCGAATCGAACTTGACGATGCCGGCGGGGGTGTTGCGGCCGAACAGCGTGCCCTGCGGCCCGCGCAGCACTTCGACGCGTTCGATATCGAACACCGGGAAGCCCTTCAGGATCGGGTTTTCGAGGACGACGTCGTCATAGACAAGGCTGACCGGCTGCGACGCGTTGAAATCGAAATCGGTGTTGCCGAGACCGCGGATGTAGAAGCGCGGGAAGGTGCGGCCGAACGAGGATTCGACCATCAGGCTGGGCACCTTGGCCGACAGCGAGCGGACGTCCTGGCCGCCGGCGCCGATCGCGTCGAGCTTGTCGCCCGAGACCGCGGTGATCGAGATCGGCACGTCCTGCAGATTTTCTTCGCGGCGCTGCGCGGTGACGATGATCTCGCCCAGCTGGCCTTCTTCGGCGGCGGGGGCGGCGTCCTGCGCGGCGGCGGGGGCGGCCCAGCCGGCGGCGAGAATGGCGAGGACGGGGGCTATAGCGGTAGCGGAAGGAAAAAGGCGCATGGCGAGCTTCCTGAAACAGAGTGAACATTGGGAGAGCGAAAAACCAACCGCTCTTTGGCGGTCCGCGCCGCCGCGATCAATCGGCGAAGCACGGGCTGCTGACGATCATGTCAACAGTGTTGCGCAATTGCTTCACTTTCGAGGCGTGGGGATGGCCGGTTTCGGCCGAAAGCCGCCATTTACGGCTGATCTGGCTTCGATGACCGGTATCGACCGGAGTGGACGTGACGCCCAAGCTAATCCGTTCGCATCGAGCGAAGTCGAGATGCCCCTCGGGCTAGGCGCAAGGCTGCCGGGTGTCTCGACTTCGCTCGACACGAACGGAAATAGGGGACGGTCTGGAATCAACCCCTTTTCAGACACTTCCTCGGCGATGAAGGCGCGCCCACGCCAGACACGAAAAAGCCCGCTAACTCATCGAGAAAGCGGGCTAAATTTGGTTGCGGGAGTAGGATTTGAACCTACGACCTTCAGGTTATGAGCCTGACGAGCTACCGGGCTGCTCCATCCCGCGTCAACCAGCGGCGTTTCCCTTGCAGGACCGCCAAAAACAGCAAAAGGCCGGCATCTCTGCCGGCCTCTAACTTTGTGAATGGGTTTCTTTTCGACCTTACGTCGGCTGCAATGCCTGGCGACGTCCTACTCTTCCAACGCTTAAGCGGTAGTACCATCGGCGCTGTCAGGTTTCACGGCCGAGTTCGAGATGGGATCGGGTGGGTCACTGACGCCATGGTCACCAAGCAATGAAGCCGGCGTAGGGTCAAAAGTCTTTCAATCGATATCCGTGCAATACTGTCTGATCAATCATCCACGATCGCGGACAATCCGACGGCTTTTGGCCGATCAGGCTTGTCGTTGATGGCGGGACTCTAAAGTGCGAATAGAGCAATTAGTATCGGTTAGCTCCACGCGTTACCGCGCTTCTACATCCGATCTATCAACGTGGTGGTCTTCCACGGCTCTAAGAAATCTTATCTTGAGGGAGGCTTCCCGCTTAGATGCTTTCAGCGGTTATCCCGTCCATACATAGCTACCCTGCTGCGCGGCTGGCGCCACGACAGGTACACCAGAGGTATGTTCAACCCGGTCCTCTCGTACTAGGGTCAACTCCTCTCAAATTTCGACGCCCACGGCAGATAGGGACCAAACTGTCTCACGACGTTCTGAACCCAGCTCACGTA
>JAESGH010000366.1_pt1 | contig 36493 bp, 33 predicted proteins | sample 9269641 | NCBI WGS metagenome assembly JAESGH01 (sample SAMN14515345, study PRJNA621665) | algae metagenome | isolation source: Phormidium tanganyikae FI6-MK23 and co-occurring heterotrophs from granitic... | place: USA: Fort Irwin, California | collected 1998-05-24
GCGGATGTAAAGCTCAATGGCTGGGCCGTGGAGAGCCGGGTCTATGCCGAGGACCCGACCCGCAACTTCCTGCCCTCGACCGGCCGGCTCGTCACCTATCGCCCGCCGAGCGAGGGGCCGGACGGCGATGCGACCGTCCGCAACGACACCGGCGTGTTCGAGGGCGGCGAGATCTCGATCTACTACGACCCGATGATCGCCAAGCTGGTGACACATGCCCCGACGCGCGAGGCGGCGATCAAGGCGCAGGCGCGCGCGCTCGATGCCTTCGCCATCGACGGCATCCGCCACAACATCCCGTTCGTTGCGGCCGTGATGCAGCATCCGCGCTGGATCTCGGGCAATCTCTCGACCGGCTTCATCGCCGAGGAGTTCCCGGAAGGGTTCTCGCTGCCGCAGCCGGAAGGCGAGATCGCGCTGCGCATGGCGGCGATCGCGATTGCCTGCGACCACCGGCTCAACAGCCGCAAGCGCAACGTCTCGGCGCAGATGGAAGGCTGGCGCAAGGTCGAGTTCGAGCGCACCCGCATCGTCTCGCTCGGCGGCGAGCGTTTCGAGGGGCAGGTCTCGGAGCAGGGTGGGGCGGTTACGATCGCATTCCCCGAGCGCAGCCTCACCATTGCGAGCGACTGGCGGCCGGGCGAGCCGGTCTGGCGCGGCACGCTCGACGGGGTAGCGATTGCGGCGCAGGTCCGGCCGATCCTCAACGGCGTTTCGCTCGGCCATGCCGGCGCCTATGCCAACGCCCATGTCTACACGCCGCGCGAGGCCGAGCTGGCGGCGCTGATGCCGGAAAAGGCCGCGGCCGATACCGGCAAGGTGCTGCTCTGCCCGATGCCCGGACTGGTCAAGGCGCTGCTGGTCAGCGTCGGCCAGGAGGTCAAAGCTGGCGAGCCGCTCGCCATGGTCGAGGCGATGAAGATGGAGAACGTGCTGCGCGCCGAGAAGGACGTCACCATCGCCAAGATCTTGGCGAAGGAGGGCGACTCGCTGGCCGTTGATGCCGTCATCATGGAATTCGCCTAAGGCGCTTGCCTTCGCAGGACCGCCGGATGATTGTCGCCGCCCTATCACGCGAAGGTGGCGACCATGCTGACGATCTGGGGACGGATCAGCTCGATCAATGTGCAGAAGGCGGTCTGGGCCGCCGGCGAGGTTGGCCAGCCTTTCGAGCGCATCGATGTCGGCGGCAAGTTCGGCGGCAATCGCGAGCCGGCCTATCTCGCCAGAAACCCTAACGGACTGGTCCCGACGCTTGAGGATGGCGAGGTCGTCATCTGGGAATCGAACAGCATCGTGCGCTATCTCGCCGCCCGCTATGGCGCCGGCTGGATCTGGGAGGAGGAGCCCGCAAAGCGGGCCGAGGCCGATCGCTGGATGGACTGGATGAATACCTCGCTCCAGCCGGCATTGACGCCGGCTTTCTGGGGGCTGGTCCGCAAGGACCCGGCGCGGCAAGATCCTGCCGCGATCGCGGATTCGATCGCCAAGACCGAGGCCAAGCTCGACATTCTCGACGCGCATCTGGAGGGGCGTACCTATCTCGCCAATGAGCGCTTCGGCATGGCGGACATCACGGTGGCTCCGGGTGCGCATCGCTGGTTCAATATGCCGGTGCCGCAGAAGGACTGGCCCAATATCCGGCGTTGGTATGCGCAGGTTTCGGTGCGCCCGGCAGCAGGGCCGGCACTGCCGTTGCCGATCTCGTGAGCGAGGTGGGCTACGCTTGACCCGGCCGATTTGGCCGTCATGATCGCTGCCATGCGCAGTTTTCTCGTCATTCCGGTCCTGATGGTGCAGCTTGGCTGCACGGCGGCGCTCGCGCAGGTGCCAACCAATCCGGTGCAGTCCGCCGACCGCATGCAGGTGGCGAATTGCGTCCGGCAGGGCCCCACCGCGAGCCCGGCTTGCATCGGCCTCGTCGCGGTGCCCTGCGTCAGCGCCGCCTCGGTGAATGATCGGCCCCAGGCCGAGATCAGCTGTGCGCGGCGCGAGGAGGCGGTCTGGCGCGAGCGCTTGACGCTGGCAGGCGCGGCGCTGGGGCGGACCCTCGATGCCGGGGCGCGCAGCCAGTTCGCGGCGCTGCAGCTCGCCTGGCAGAGCTATGCCGTGCAGAAATGCGCCTTCTACGGCGCCGCCCAGCCGCCGGCGCGTTCGGCCGGGCTCCAGGCCGGCTGCGAATTGCGCGAGGTCGCCGAGCGGGCGCTTGAGGTCGAGCGCTTCGCGGCGCGGCAGACCCGCCGCCCGCCGGCGCAGCCGCCGCAGATCATCAGGTAACATTTGCCTCGTCATGCTCGGGCTTGACCCGAGCATCTCTGACCGGAAGAAGCGCCGGCCAGCGCCTTCTCGTCACGAGATTCTCGGGTCTGCGCTTCGCTCAGCCCGAGAATGACGGCACGGCGGTCATTCACCGCAACGTGAACGCAATCCCGCACCGAACCCCGACCGCGCTGCGCCGTTTCCTAACGGCCTGTCAGCTTTCTCAGCGTAAGGGAGGCGGGTCTGTTCAAGAAAATCATGTTCTTCGCCCTCTCAAAGATCCTCTGGTTCCTGGCCTCGCCGGTGAACCTCGCCATTGGCGGGCTCGTGCTGGCGAGCCTGCTCGCCTTCACGCGCTTTTCCGGGCCAGGACGCTGGCTCGGGCTGATCTGCGTGTTTGTGCTCGGCCTGCTCGCCTTCAGTCCGCTGCCGCGCATCGTCGTCAGGCCGCTGGAGGATCGCTTTCCGCAGCAGGCGGTGAATTCCGGCAAGGTCGACGGCATTATCGTGCTCGGCGGGGCGATCGGCGTGGCGCGCGAGGACATCGTGCTCAACAATGCTGCGGCGCGGATGACCAAGGCGGTCGAGCTCGCGCGAGCCCATCCGGAAGCCAAGCTGGTCTTCACCGGCGGCGGTGCCAATCTGCTCTCGCCGGTGGTGCGGACCGAGGCGGATGGCGCTCGCCTGCTCTTCCTCGGGCTCGGGCTGCCGGAGAACCGCCTTGTCCTCGAGGACAAGTCGCGTAACACCGTCGAGAACGCGGTGTTCACCCGCCGGCTGGTCGATCCCAAGCCCGGCGAACGTTGGCTGCTGGTGACCTCGGCCTGGCACATGCCGCGCGCCATGGGCGTGTTCCGCAAGGCGGGTTTCCAGGTCGAGGCCTTTCCGGTCGATTTCCTGTCCGCAGGCACACAGGCTGACTACCTGCGTCCCTACCGCAAGGCGGCGCGCGGGCTCGATATCTCGGACGACGCCTTCAAGGAATGGGCCGGGCTCGTCGCCTATTATCTCGCCGGCTATACGGATGCGCTGTTCCCCGGGCCGGCGCAGGCGGCGATGCGGCGCTAGGAGAGGGGCCTTTCCCGGCTGATCGCGTCGAGCAGCAGTTTCGCAGCCACCTCCGCTCCATCGCTGCGGATCGTGCGCGCCACGGCGGGCGCGCGTGTTCCGGTCCCGGGTGCCAGCGCCGTGGCGAGGGCAGCCGATAGCGACTCGAAGCTGGGCGTCGGACCATCATGAGCCGCGCCGATGCCCAGCCCCGCCACCCGGCCCGCCCAGAAGGGCTGGTCGACGATCTGCGGGACGATCACCTGCGGTGCGCCTGCTCTGGTCGCCGCCGTCGTCGTGCCGGCGCCGCCATGGTGCATGACGGCCGCCATCCGCGGGAACAGCGCCTGCTGGTTGACGTCGCCGATGACGAAGCAATCGTCGGCATCGTCGATCGGCCCCAGCTCGGCCCAGCCCCGCAAGAGCACTGCGCGTTGTCCTTGGGCACGGAGCGCCGCGACCGCCACCCGGGCGGCATCCCTTGCAGCATCCATGGCCATGCTGCCGAAGCCGACATAGACCGGTGGCGCGCCGGCCTCGATGAATGCCTGCAGCTCGACCGGGAGTGGGCGAGCATCCGGCAGGACCCAGGCGCCGGTCTGCACGGCGGCGCAGAGTTCCGTCGGCCGCCAGGGCCAGAGGACTGGGTCGGATGCGAGCAATGGCCGCTCCGTGAAGAGGTGATCGCGGATGTTCGAAACCTCCGGCAAGCCGATCGCCGTGCGCTGTCCGTTGATCGCGCCGCCGAACAGGGCGTTCATCACCGCGATGTTCAGGTCCCACAGGACGCGAGTATCGGTCACGTCCGGCGGCAGGGGATGGCCGGGGTAAGGGTAGGGCCGATGGTGCTCCGAGGGCAGGAAGAGCGGACAGAAGCTCGCATGCAGATAGGCGATCCCGCGCATCTCGGCGACGCATTGCGCGGCACCTGCCGAGGGCATGAGACCGGTCGCGACGATCGCATCGCAGCCCGCTGCGGCTGCGTCGATCGCCTCGTATTGCGCTGCGACCATCCGGGCCGCGAATGCGGGCAGGTCGATTGGCGACCGCTTCGCTGACTCGATCCATTGGCGAACCGGCGTGAAGGCCGGCGCGAGTGGCACCTTGGCCCGCGCCGCGAGGTCGATGAACTCTTGGTCGGGCGGAGCGGACACCACGGCTTCGACGCCGAGCGCCTGCAATTGCACGGCCAGCGCCGCCATGGGCTCGACATCGCCGCGCGAGCCGTAAGTCGATAACAAGACACGCATTTTCCTACTCCCTTTGGCCTGAGGTTCAGGCTGAGGGCAGCGTTCCTAGGCCATGGAGGGGGGCTTGCCGCAAGCCCGGCGGTGCGTTAGACGATGATAGTGGCAAGAGGCAGGGGCGTTCCCCGGCCTCTTTTTTGTTGCAGTTGAAGCAGCTTGGTGCGGGCTGGCAGCGCAGCCGCCGACGGCGTCCTCGACCATTCTAGGCTGCTTGAAGCAGGGGCGGGCAATCGCTGCCGCAGACTGTGGCCGCGGTTCCTGGCACGCTGATTGCCGCAGGATGCCTAGTTCTGGGCGGCCACATCATCGCCCGGCAGGCGCAGGCGATAGACGCCGCGGAACTCGTCGGGATCGACCGGGCGCCCTTTTCGGGTTATCACCAGCCTGCCGTCCTTCATCAATTGCACCGCGACTCGGCGGATCGGCTGCATCAGCGGGCCCCAGCCATCGGGGTGGTCGCCGCCGATGGCGCGGGCGATATCCATCGGCGAGGTTGTCCGGTCACCTCGCTCGTTGGTGAGGCGCAGGATCGTCTCGGCAAGCTCGTCATCTGTCGGTGTAGTCATGCCGCTTGCTGAGCGCGGCGACGGGTTTCGTCAAGCGGCGCGACGTCCCGCGCCGACCGCGGCCGCTGAATCCGAGGCGAATTGCCGGCGCCACATCACCGTCAGCACCGCTGCGGTCGCGATCAGGAAGAGCCAGGGCGAGATGAACCAGCCGAGATAGGCGAGCGCGAAGAAGAAGGCGCGCTGGCCGCGGTTGAAGTGCAGCCCGGCGGCGATGTTCATCGCGACGGCCTCGCGCGCGGCAGCGACCGTCTCCGGCTTGTCGGCCTCCGTATGCGGCGGGATCGCGCCGATCAGGATGGCGCAGTAGTTGAACAGCCGGTAGCTCCAGCCGAACTTGAAGAAGGCATAGGCGAAGATCACCGCGAGGCCGATCACCTTGATTTCCCAGGCGGCACGGGTCGTCGTCGTGGCGAAGGGCAGGTCGGCGAAGATCTGGACGACGCGGTCGGCCGATTGCAGCAGCGTCAGCGAGCCGCCGATGGCGATCAGCGAGGTCGAGGCGAAGAAGGCGGTGCCGTTCTGCAGGCCGTTCATCACCTGTGTGTCGATGATCCGGTTCTCGCGCTTGACCGATTCCATGATCCAGCGCTCGCGCCGCTCGTTCATCAGCGTGTTGAGGCTGCGCTTTGCGTGCGGGCCGATCTCGACCGCGAGAAGATAGCCGATCCAGGCGGCGGCGAAGAAGGAGATCGCGATCAGGTCGAGCAGTCCGAATCCAGCCATGAGCCCCTCCGGCCGGCAGATTGGCGAGGCCGGTGCGCGCCCGCAAGCCTGTCGATTGACGCCAGCCACGGCAGCAGCCACCTTGCCGGCCTCGCAAGGGAAGGGCCGGCCATGCCGCAGACGATCACCAAGGGCTACAAGGCGCTGCTGGCCGAGGCGGAAGCCGCGGTGACGACGCTTTCGGTCGAGGAGGCGAAGACGCTGGTCGGTCGCGACGATGTCGTCTTCGTCGATCTGCGCGATCCGCGCGAACTCGAGCGGGAAGGGCGCATGCCCGGCGCCTTCCATTGCCCGCGCGGCATGCTCGAATTCTGGATCGACCCGGAAAGCCCTTATGCCAAGCCTGTCTTCCAGGAGGACAAGCAGTTCGTGTTCTTCTGTGCCGGCGGCTGGCGTTCGGCGCTCGCCGCCAAGACGGCGCAGGATATGGGCCTGAACCCGGTCGCGCATGTCGAGGGTGGTTTCGGCGCCTGGAAGAAGGCCGGCGCGCCGGTGGATGCGCCCGCGCCGAATCAAGGCTGAGCCCGGCGCTTGTCTCATTACATCGTCGTTTTCCTGGTCGTCTGCTTCGTCTTCCGCAAACCGCTTGGCCGCCTGCTGGCGAAGCGCCTTCCCGACCGGGCCAAGCGCCAGCGCGTGCTCGGCACGGTCATCGCCGCCTTCCTGCTGGTGATCGGGATGAGGCTGCTGGCGCTGTTGTGGTAGCTGTTCGTGGCTGATCAAGCGCCCAGACGCTATGATCGCCGCGAAGATCGCAGGAGATCACGCCATGTTCGGTGCTTCCTGGCAGGCCATGCGCGCCGCGGCGCTGTCGCTATCGCTGGCGGCCGCTGCTTCGGCCCATGCCGAAGCCTGTACGCGGGCAGTCTATCTCGGCCGGGACGGGATGGTGATCACCGCCCGCTCGATGGATTGGCGCAATGACATCGCGACCAATCTCTGGATTTTCCCGAGGGGCATGGAGCGGAGTGGCGAGGCCGGTCCTAACTCGCTGCGCTGGAGGTCGCGCTATGGCAGTGTGATCGCCTCCGGCTACGACATCTCGACGACCGACGGTCTCAACGAGGCGGGGCTGGCCGCGAATGTGCTGTGGCTGGTCGAGTCGCAATATCCGGTCTTCGACAGATCGAAGCCGGGGCTCAGCATCGCCGCCTGGGCTCAGTATGCGCTCGACAACTTCGCAACGGTCGAGGAAGCGGTCGCCGCGTTGCGCGCCGAGCCGTTCGTCATCGTGACCGACAAGGTTCCGGGCGAGAACCGGCTCGCCACCCTGCATCTGTCGCTGTCCGATGCCAGCGGCGATAGTGCCATCTTCGAATACATCGCCGGCAAGCTCGTCATCCATCACGGCCCGGCCTATCAGGTGATGACCAACTCGCCGATCTTCGACGAACAGCTGGCGCTGAACGCATACTGGAAGCAGATCGGTGGGACGGTCATGCTGCCGGGGACCAATCGTGCAGCTGATCGTTTCGCGCGAGCTTCCTTCTACATCAACGCCATTCCCAAATTCGAGGATCCCACCATTGCGGTCGCCAGCGTCTTCAGCGTGATTCGCAATGCCTCGGTGCCGTTTGGGATCACCACGGCTGATGAGCCCAATATTTCCTCGACGCGTTGGCGCACGGTGATCGACCACAAGCGCAAGCTCTACTTCTTCGAATCCGCGCTGACGCCGAACACGTTCTGGGTCGATCTGCGCAAGATCGACTTCTCGCCTGAGCGCGGCAGAGTGATGAAGCTCGATCTCGGCGAGAACCAGACCCGCACCTTCGCCGGCGAAGCGAGCGGAAGCTTCCAGGTCGCCGTTCCGTTCCAATTTCTCGGATTGCCATAGTCGAAACTGCGGCCCGATCTTTTGTGACCGCAATGCGGAGCCTGATCGGTTTCGCCTGCAACCACGCCATGCATCCGACGCGGCTTGCACAATAAGCGGGCGTCAGGCATCTTGCTTGCCTTGGCTCCAACTCAGGAAAGGGAGGGCTGAATGGAATTCGCAACCATCGTCGCTCCCGCCATGCGGTCCCGCCACCACTAGGTCGGATCAGCACGAGGCCCGCCTTTCCGGCGGCCCGAGCCATCATTTCCAAACGCGTTTTCTGAAGCCGCGACCCTTGTCGCGCTTCGCCTGAATTTGGAGCCGGTCTCTCGGGACCGGATGCTTTCATGTCTCTTTCTCCCAAGACGGAGCGGCAGGAGCCGTTCCGGGCCGTTCTCGGCTTCACATTTTCGCATTGGGGTCGCCAGCGCTGGCGTGTCGCAGGAGTCGTCTTCACAGTGATGGCGGCGACCGCCGCCGACCTCTTCATGCCGCTCTATGCCGGGCGGCTGGTCGATGCTGTCGCCGGCGATAAGGCGAGCGGGCTTGATGCCGCGCTCGCGGCGCTCGCCATGATGATCGCGCTTGGTGCGGGCACGGTGTTCTTCCGGCATCTGTCCTTCATCGGCATCACCACGATGACGCTGCGGACCATGAGCGATGTGGCGCGCGAGGCTTTCGCGCGCCTGCAGCGCTTCTCGACCGACTGGCACGCCAACAATTTTGCCGGCTCGACAGTCCGGAAGATTACGCGTGGCATGTGGGCGCTCGACCTGCTCACCGACACGATCGTGATCGCGCTGCTGCCGTCGCTGATCGTGCTGCTCGGCACCACGATGCTGCTGGCCTGGCATTGGCCGGCGATGGGCGCAGTCGTCTTTGCCGGCGCGGTGATCTACTGCGCCGTGACGATGGTGCTGTCGCTGCGCTTCGTCGCGCCGGCGGCGACGCTCGCCAACAGCTGGGACACGCGGCTCGGCGGCGCGCTGGCTGACTCGATCTCGTGCAATCCGGTGGTCAAGGCCTTCGGCGCCGAAGCCCGCGAGGACAGCCGTCTCTCGGGCGTGCTGGCGAAGTGGGCGGGGCGGACGCGGCGGACCTGGGTGCGTGGAACCTGGTCGGGCACTGCGCAGCAGTTCGTGCTGTTGGCGCTGCGGGCCGCGGTGATCGGCTTGGTGATCTGGCTCTGGGCCAATGGCCAGGCCTCGCCCGGCGACGTCGCCTTCGTGCTGACCAGCTATGCCGTGGTGCATGGCTATCTGCGCGATGTCGGCCAGCACGTCCACAACCTCCAGCGTTCGGTGAACGACATGGAGGAGCTCGTCGCGATGCATTCGCTGCCCTTCGGCGTGCCGGATCGTCCGGGTTCTACGGCGATGGACGTGACCGCCGGCGAGATCGCCTTCGAGCGGGTGACCTTCCACTATGGAGGCCACATCGAGCCGCTCTATCGCGATTTCTCGCTGACGATCAAAGCCGGCGAGAAGGTCGGCCTTGTCGGGCGCTCCGGCTCCGGCAAGACGACCTTCGTCAAGCTGGTGCAGCGTCTCTACGACGTCACCGACGGGCGCATCGCGATCGACGGGCGTGACATCGCCTCGGCGACGCAGGCCTCCCTGCGCGCGCAGATCGCGATCGTGCAGCAGGAGCCGGTGCTGTTCCACCGCTCGCTGGCGGAGAACATCGCCTATGGCCGGCCCGGCGCCAGCATGGCGCAGATCGAGCAGGCGGCGATGCTCGCGAACGCGCATGAGTTCATCATGCGCCTGCCCAAGGGCTACGGCACGCTCGTCGGCGAGCGCGGCGTCAAGCTCTCGGGCGGCGAGCGGCAAAGGGTGGCGCTGGCGCGCGCCTTCCTGGCCGATGCGCCGATCCTGATCCTGGACGAGGCGACCTCGAGCCTTGATTCGGAATCGGAGGCGCTGATCCAGGAGGCGATGGAGCGGCTGATGGAAGGCCGCACCACCATCGTCATCGCCCACCGGCTCTCGACGGTGCGCGCCATGGACCGCATCCTGGTCTTCGACCGCGGCAAGGTCGTGGAAGAGGGCCGGCATGAGGCGCTGCTGAGCCATGACGGCGGCATCTACCGGGCGCTGTTCGAGAAGCAGGTCAGCGAGCTGGCCAAGGGACTGGTGGCCTGAACCCACGCAAACGGAAAGGGCCGCGCGAGCGGCCCTTTTTCATGTCGAGATCGTTGCGATCAGGCGGCCTGTTCTCCGCTGTCCGAGCGACGGCGACCGAGCAGGAAGAACAGTCCCGAGCCGAGGATGCCGATCGCGCCGGCTCCGGCGCCGACATAGATCATCTCGCTGTCCTGATCGGCCTGCTTGGCTGCGTCCTCGGCGATGATCACCGCATCCTTGCCGGGCTCGTCCGGCAGGTATTTGATCTTCAGCATGTCGACGGTGAGCTTGTCGTTGCTGATGATGCGATTGGCAAACTGGGTCGAGACCGAGATCTTCTCGGCGGTGCGGTCCTTGCCGGCGGCATCCTTCCAGGCGAGGTCGACGGAATAGCTGGTGCCGCCGCGGCGGCGTTTGGTGCGGGTCGCGCCCTCGACCGAGGCCTGGGCCTCGATGCCCTTGGCTGCGATCGTCCTGACGCGCTCGCCATCCTGCCAGCTGAAGAAGGCGAGGACCGGTCCTCCAATCGCTGCGATCAGCAGCAGCCATTTGATCTTGCCGGTGATCCAGCCGACGATTCCGCTCATTGGGGCCTCCATCGAGACAGTTCGGGAAAGGAGCCCGGATCCTGTCCGGACGCCTCCTGCCTGTCCCGGCCAGCGCGGCTTTCGCTGCCGGGGAGGGCTCGCGCATGGCGCGCATGCGCCAGCGTCGCTCTTTCGAAATTCGAACTATTCGGAGGATTTGCCGGTGCGATTTGCCACGTTCGGGGCTGCGGCACGCGGCCTGACGCCAGCGACCGGGCCGGCCGTTAGCGGCTCGCTCAGATCTCGATTCATCGGCTCGCCATCCTGAATCGGCTTGTTCAGAAAGCGATTCATGCCGGCGAGGTAAGTCTCTGGCAGGGCCCAGCTTCTGGCGCTGGCGACGATGTCTTCAAGGTAGCCCGGGCGGGGCCGGCCGATCTGCCCGCTGCGCCCGATATAGATCAGCGCCCGCTTGGCGCCGCCCTCGACGATCACCGGCTGGCTGATCTTGACGTAGAGGCCGCTGGCGAGCTCCTCGAACTTGTCGAGCGTGCGGATGTCGCCGAGCGCGCAATCCCAGAGCACGCCATGGACGCTCTCGCGCGGATCGCGGATCACCGAGGCATAGCCGTCGGTGGTGATGATGAAGCGGTGGCGCGGCAAGCGGGCGAGGCCGAGCGCCGTCGAGCGCGGGCAGCGCTGGCGCATGGCGGCGACGTCCATATTGGCGCCATAGGCGAAGTAGAGGGGCATGTCGGCACCACGTCATTCTCGGGCGGAGCGAAGCGCAGACCCGAGAATCTCAGGACGGGAAGGCGCTTGTTCTCTGCGCAGGCTTCTCGTCCCGGGATGCTCGGGTCAAGCCCGAGCATGACGCGCTCTGCGAGCCCCTCACTTCGTCTTGTTGAACAGTTCCCGGCCGATCAGCATGCGCCGGATCTCGCTGGTGCCGGCGCCAATCTCGTAGAGCTTGGCGTCCCTGAGCAGCCGCCCGGTCGGATAGTCGTTGATGTAGCCGTTGCCGCCGAGCAGCTGGATCGCGTCGAGCGCGAGCTGGGTCGCCTTCTCGGCTGCGATCAGGATGGCGCCGGCTGCGTCCTCGCGGGTGGTCTCGGCGCGGTCGCAGGCCTTGGCGACGGCGTAGACATAGGCCTTGCACGAGTTCATCGCGACGTACATGTCGGCGACTTTGCCCTGGACCAGCTGGAACTCGCCGATCGACTGGCCGAACTGCTTGCGCTCGTGGATATAGGGCAGGACGATGTCCATCGCCGCCTGCATGATGCCGAGCGGGCCGGCCGAGAGCACGACGCGCTCATAGTCGAGCCCGCTCATCAGCACGTTGACGCCGCGGCCGACCGAGCCGAGCACATTCTCCTCGGGAACCTCGCAGTCCTCGAAGACGAGCTCGCAGGTGTCGGAGCCGCGCATGCCGAGCTTGTCGAGCTTCTGATGGGTCGAGAAACCCTTCATGCCCTTTTCGATCAGGAAGGCTGTGATGCCCTTCGGGCCGGCCTCTGGATCGGTCTTGGCGTAGACCACCAGGGTCTCGGCGATCGGGCCGTTGGTGATCCACATCTTGTTGCCGGTCAGGACATAGCGGTCGCCCTTCTTCACCGCCCTGGTCTTCATCGAGACGACGTCGGAGCCCGAGCCCGGCTCCGACATGGCGAGCGCGCCGACATGCTCGCCCGAGATCAGCTTGGGCAGGTATTTCTTCTTCTGCGCGTGATTGCCGTTGCGGGCGATCTGGTTGACGCAGAGATTGGAATGGGCGCCGTAGCTGAGGCCGACCGAGGCCGAGGCGCGCGAGACCTCCTCGATCGCGACGCAATGCTCGAGATAGCCGAGGCCGGCGCCGCCATATTCCTCAGGGACGGTGATGCCGTGCAGGCCGAGCGCGCCCATTTCCGGCCAGAGATCGCGCGGGAACTGGTTGGTCCGGTCGATCTCCTCGGCGCGCGGGGCGATCTTCTCCTGCGCGAAGGCATGGACGGTGTCGCGGATCGCGTCGGCGGTCTCGCCGAGGTCGAAATTGAAGGGGCGGGGCGCGTTGGCGAGCATGATGTCCTCCCGGCTCGGATGAGGCCTTTGCCCGGTTATAGCGCGGTTGGCCCTCAAGTCAGCGGGCATGCGCTGATAGTCGGTTCTGCACCGATGCGCAGGCTTTCGAGGCCGGGACGCGGCAAATCCGCCACACCGGATCGATTTGCCGGGTTGTGAATGGCCGTTCATTGCCTTGCCGGTGCCCTCGCGTAAGCCTTCTGCAGCGGCCGGGGAACAAGACGTGGCTATACCGCTTCTCGATGGAAAATGGGGCAGCTTGGCCCTGCGGCTGGCGCTGCTCGCCGGTACGGCGCTCGTCGCCCCTGCTCACGCGCAGGACGCAACCTGGTTGACCAATCCGGGGTCGGGCGACTTCTTCGACGCGAACAACTGGAGCGCAGGCGTGCCGACCGGCACGGCCACCTTCGGCACCTCGAACACGACCGCTCTGACGTTGGGCTCCGACGGAAGCTCCGGTGGCTGGACGTTCAACGCCAATGCCGCGAACTACAGCTTCAGCAACACCCGGAGGCTCGAGTTCACCGGCGCAGGTATCGTCGTCAACGGCGGCAGCGCGACCATCAGCAACAGCGGCGAGCTCTATTTCTGGAACGCCAGTTCAGCGGGCAGCGCCTCGATCACGTACAACCTCTACCTGGTGTTCCACGACAGCAGCTCGGCGGGCAACGCGACCATCACCAATTATGGCACGCTGAGCTTCTACGACACGAGCAGCGCGGGCAACGCCACCATCTTCAACCCCAGCGGCGGGGTGGCCTTCTTGAACGCCAGCACGGCCGGCAGCGCTACCATCTTCAACGACAACGTCATGGCTTTCGTCGATGTCAGCACGGGGGGCAGCGCCGCCATCACCAACAACAACCGTTTGTATTTCTATAGCAACAGCACGGCCGGCAGCGCCACCATCACGAACAACGGCGTGCTGGAATTCGACGGCAGCAGCACAGCCGGAAGCGCCACTATCACCAATAACGCTTCTCTGATTTTCCGCGGTACCAGCACGGCGGGCAGTGCCTCCCTTGTCAACAATGCCGGAGGCACGGTCGACTTCTCGAACAGCACCGGACCGAACGGCGACGGCAAGCTGAGCGCTGGATCAATCGCGGGGGCCGGCAATTACCTCCTCGGCGCCAACGAACTGACGGTCGGCTCGAACAACCTCTCGACCGAGGTGAGCGGCGTCATCTCCGGCACCGGCGGCTCGCTGGTCAAGACCGGCACGGGCACGCTGACCCTGGCCGGCGCCAACACCTATACCGGCGGCACCACCATCAATGGCGGAACGTTGCAGCTCGGCACTGCCGGTGGGACCGGAGTCATTCTGGGGACAGTCACCGTCGGCAATGGGGCGACATTCGATATCGTCAACGCCGGCACGAGCGGCATCACGACGATCTCGAACAATGGCTCGACGCATTTCCGCAATGCCACGAGCGCGGGCAGCGCAACCATCACCAGCAACGGCGGCAGCCTGTCTTTCCTGAACACCAGCACGGCGGGTAATGCCACCATCACCAACAACAGCGGCGTTCTGCATTTTTACGGCAGCAGCACGGCGGGCAGTGCCACCATCACCAACAACGGCACGGTGAATTTCCACGACACCGCCACGGCGGGCAGCGCGACCATCAGCAACAGCGGCGACCTCTATTTCCGGAACGCCAGCTCCGCGGGCAGCGCCTCGATCACGAACAGCTTCTTCACGCAGTTCCACGACACCAGCACGGCCGGCAACGCCACCATCACCAACACGGCTTACCTGCTGTTCTATGACGACAGCACGGCCGGCAACGCGACAATCGTCAACACTGGTGCCGGCCTGATCAACTTCCACACGTCGAGCACGGCTGGAAACGCGTCCATCACCAACACTGGCAGCCTGAGCTTCTACGACACGAGCAACGCCGGCAGCGCCACCATCACCAACAAGAACAGCCTGATCTTCTATGACAGCAGCTCGGCCGACAGCGCGACCATCGTCAACGAGAGCAGCCTGATCTTTCGCGGCTTCAGCACGGCTGGCACGGCGACGATCACGACGGCCGCCGGGGCGACGACCCAGTTCATCGCCGGTAGCAGCAGCGCCGGAGCGCGCTTCATCACCCAGGCCGGTGGCACGGTGGATATCTCGGACCCCGCCGGATTGGCCGCGATGACGGCCGGCTCGATCGAGGGCGCCGGCAACTACGTCATCGGCGCCAAGCAGTTCACGGTCGGCTCGAACAATCTCTCGACCGAGGTGAGCGGCGTGATCTCTGGCAGCGGCTCGCTGGTCAAGACGGGCGCGGGCATGCTGACCTTATCGGGGACCAATACCTATAGCGGCGGCACGACGATCTCCGGCGGAACGTTGCAGCTTGGCACGGCCGGCAGCACCGGCACCATTCTGGGAACAGTCGCCGTCGGCAATGGGACGACATTCGATATCGTCAACGCCGACACGAGCGGCATCACGACGATCTCGAATAGTGGGCGCACATATTTCCGCGGCACCAGCAGCGCCGGCACGAGCAGCTTCACCAACAGCGGCTCCGGCCTGACGCTGTTCTACGGCACTAGCACGGCGGGCAGCGCCACCATCGTCAACCACGGCTCCTGGGGGTTCAACGACACCAGCACCGCCGGCAGCGCCAGCATCACGAACACCTACAGCATGGCTTTCGCCGGCAGCAGTACGGCGGGCAGCGCCACAATCTTCAACAGTTATGGATTGTCTTTCGACGGCAACAGCACAGCCGGCAGCGCCACCATCACAAACAATTCCGCTGGAATTCTTACCTTCTCTAGCAACGGTACGGCAGGCAGTGCTGTCATCACCAACAACGGGAGCATGTCGCTCTCCGCAACCAGCACGGCGGGCAATGCTACCATCACCAACAACGGCACTCTGCAATTCTACGCCAACAGCACAGCCGGCAGCGCCACCATTACCAACAACAGCGGCAGAGATCTGAATCTCTACGACGCCAGCACGGCTGGCGATGCCGCCATCACCAACAGCGGCAACCTGCGATTCTACGGCACCAGCACGGCGAGCAGCGCCGCCATCATCAACAACGACGCCCTTGTCTTCTTCGATGCCAGCACGGCGGGCGATGCCGCCATCACCAACAACGGCAACCTGCGCTTCAACGGCACCAGCACGGCGAGCAGCGCAGCCATCACCAACAACGACGCCCTTGTCTTCTTCGACGCCAGCACGGCGGGCAGCGCCACCGTCACCAACAACCACAATGTGTACTTCTACGGTACCAGCACGGCGGGCAATGCCGCCATCACCAATAGTGACTACCTGAGCTTCAACAACGCCAGCACGGCCGGCAGCGCCACCATCACCAACAACAACAATCTGTACTTCTACGATACCAGCACAGCCGGCAATGCCACCATCTTCAACACCGGCCAGGTGGAATTCAACGCGGCCAGCACGGCGGGCAACGCTACCATCACCAACGACGGCACGCTGAAATTCTACAACACCAGCACGGCGGGCAACGCCACCCTTGTCAACAATGCCGGCGGAACGGTCGATTTCTCGGGCAGCACCGGTCCGAACGGCGACGGCAAGCTGAGCGCGGGATCGATCGCCGGGGCCGGCAATTACGTCCTCGGCGCCAATGAGCTGACGGTGGGCTCGAACAACCTCTCGACCGAGGTGAGCGGCGACATCTCCGGCGCTGGCGGCTCGCTGGTCAAGACCGGCACGGGCACGCTGACCCTGACCGGCGCCAAAACCTATACCGGCAGCACGACGATCTTGGCCGGCACGCTCCAGTTCGGCAACGGCGCGTCGGGCGGCGGCATCAACCTGGCCGGCAGCATCAACGTTACCGGCGGCACGCTGGCGATCCAGGCGCCGACGACCCTGACCGTCGCGCAGACCGTGACCTTCGGCAACGCCACCACGCTGTCCATCGCCGTCGGCCCGAGCAGCCCCGCGCTCTCCGCCAACAGCGTCACGATCGGCAATGGCGTCACCTTCAACCTCAGCGGCATCAGCGACGCGAGCCAGCTCGACATGGTGCTGATCGATACCACCTCCGGCATAAGCGGCGACTTCGCCAGGATCAGCGTCGGCGGCTTCAGCGGCACGGTGGACTACCTCACCCTCTCCACCCGTAAATCGGCTGACGGCCTGCAATATCTCGCCAGCTATGGCCTGGCCTGGAGCGCCCACAACAATCTCGCTCACGGCACCTTCACGCTGACCAACGCCACCGACAGCTTCACGGTCGGGGCGGTGCTGGCCGATCAGGCGGCGAACCCTGCGACCGGCTGGAACGGCACTTCGCTCACCAAGGCCGGCGCCGGCACTCTGATCCTGACCGCAACCAACACCTATAGCGGCGGCACGACGATCTCGGGCGGCACGCTCCAGATCGGCAATGGCGGTGCGACCGGCTCGATCCTCGGCGACGTCGTCAATCATGGCCAGCTCGTCTTCAATCGCAGCAATGCGATCAGCTTTAACGGCGCCATCAGCGGCACGGGCGGCCTGACCAAGCAGGGCGCCGGCACGCTCACCCTGACCGGCGCCAGCAGCTATTCCGGCGCGACCACGGTCGAGGCCGGCACGCTCTTCATCGATGCCGCAAGGGCCATGTCGGCGGCTTCGGACTACAACATCGCCGCTGGCGCGGGGCTGGAGATCAGCGATGGGCTGGGCGCGGTGACCGCCGGTTCTATCGCCGGCGCGGGGACGGTCCAGATCAGCACCGGCACGAAACTGAGAGCAGGCAGCAACAACGCCTCGACGACGTTCTCGGGCACGATCAGCGGCAATGGCTCGCTCGACAAGACCGGCACCGGCACGCTGACGCTGACGGGCACCAATACCTATACCGGTGCGACGACGGTCTCCGGCGGCAAGCTTGTCGTCAACGGGTCGATCACCGGCTCGGTGAGCTTGAGCGGCGGCACGCTCGGTGGCTCCGGCACGATCGGTACACTCGCGGTCGCGAGCGGTTCAACGGTGGCGCCGGGCAACTCGATCGGGACGCTGAGTGTCTCGGGCAATGTCGCCTTCGCGAGCGGCTCGACCTATCAGGTCGAGGTCAACGCCGCCGGACAGGGCGACAGGATCGTCGCAACCGGCGCGGCCACGATCGCGGGCGGCAGGGTCGCGGTGCTGGCCGAGGCCGGCAATTACGCGGCGGCGACGACCTACACGATCCTGACCGCGGCGGGCGGTGTCACCGGCCGTTTCGCCGAGGTGACTTCGAACCTGGTCTTCCTGGAGCCGTCGCTGGCGTATGGCAGCAACAATATCACCCTGACGATGACCCGCACCGCGACCAGCTTCGGCCCTAACGGCTCGGGACGAGCCTTCGTCGCTAAAACCCGCAACCAGGGCTTCATCGCCAACGCAGCCGAGGCGCTCGGCGCCGGCAATCCGGTCTATGACGCGCTGCTCTCGGGTACGGCGGCCGAGGCCCGCGCCGGCTTCGACCTGCTCTCGGGCGAAGCCCATGCGCAGGCGGTCAGCGTGATGATCGACGAGAGCCGGCTGGTGCGCGACACGATCCTGGCGCATCTGCGCGGGCCGCTGCTGACGCAGGCTCCGGGGCAGGTCGCGGGCGACTTCAGCGCCGATCTGCCCGGTCGCAAAAGCGGGGTGGTGATGCCTGCGCCAGTGCCGCAGCCGCGCTATTCCTTCTGGGGCGAGGCTTTTGGCGGCACCGGCAACACCAACGCCGACGGCAATACCGCGAGCCAGTCGCGCCGCACCGGCGGCGCCCTGCTCGGCGCGGATCTGATGCTCTATGAGGCGCCAGGCTCCTCGCTGAAGGTCGGCGTCGCCGGCGGCTACAGCCAGTCGCGCTTCGACCTCGATGCCCGCCTGTCCTCGGGGCGCCTCGAAAGCGGCCATGCCGCGCTCTATGCCGGCGCCCGCTTCGGACAGCTCAGATTCGATGCCGGCGCCGCCTATTCATGGTCGGAGAGCGACATCCGCCGCCAGGTCCAGATCCGCGGCTTCAGTGACAGCTTGCGCCTGCAGCGGCCGGGCGAGGTCGCGCAGGGTTTTGCCGAGCTCGGCTATGCCTTCGCCTTCAGTGGCTTCGCGCTGGAGCCCTTCGCCCAGTTGGCACTGATCCGGGTCAGCACCGATGGCGGCATGGAGCGCGGCGGGGCGGCGGCCCTGCGCGTCTCCTCCTCCGACCAGACGCTCGGCTTCACCACGCTCGGTCTCAGAGCCGAGGCACAGATCGGGGCGATGCCGCTGTTCGCGCGCGCCATGCTCGGCTGGCGCCATGGCTTCGGCGAGCTGACCCCGCAGGCCCGCACCGCCTTCGTCGCCGGCGCGACGCCGGCCCGCGTCTTCGCCGCGCCGATCGATCGCGAGGCGCTGGTGGCGGAAGCCGGCCTCGACTGGCGCCTCTCGCAGGCCACCGCGCTCGGCCTGACCTACTCCGCCGCCATTAGCGAACGCTCGCGCGATCACGCCCTCAAGGGCAGGGTCGAGATGAGGTTCTGAAAAGAGAAGCGGCCACAGGCCGCTCCTACCGCCCGATCACGCCGCGCCGCCTGAGCAGGAACAGGGTCAGCATCGAGGCGGCGAGGCAGGCGAGGGCGACCATCTCGGCGCCGAGATCCGATTCGACCCAGGGCAGGCCCTTCACATTGATGCCGAACAGGCCGGTGATGAAGGTCGCCGGCAGGAACAGCGCCGTCAGGATCGAGAGCACGTAGAGTTGGCGGTTGGTCTGGTTGGCCGAGCGCACGGCGATCTCGTCCTGGAGCAGGCGGGCACGGTCCTGCACCGACTGGATGTCCTGGCGCAGCGTGTCGACCCGCAGCAGCAGTCGCAATGCGCTTGCCCGCACTGCTTCGGGAGCCGAGCGTCCCGAGGGCGTCTCGGCGAAGCGCCGGAAGAGGAGATGCAAACCGGCGAGCTGGCGGTGCAGTTGCACGGCGGAGCGGCGGACGGCGCCGACGCGCTGGGGGCCGTCCTCCAGCTTGTCGAGCAGGATCTGGTCCTCGACGCTGTCGGTCTCGTCGGAGAGCCTGACGACCGCATCGGTGACGTCGTCGATCAGGTATTCGATGAGGTGCTCGAAGAGCTCGGCCGGGGAGCCGATCTGCTCGCCGGCGTTGAGGGCTTCCACGGCCTTGCGAACCGATTGCAGCGCCTCGCGCCGGCCGGTCAGCAGGAAGCGCTCGCCGACCGCCCACGCCAGCGTGCCGATCGTGTCGGTGCGGTCGACGATATCGCGGGTCAGGTCGTGCGCGATGCCCCAGACCAGGCTGCCGGTATGGTCGAGCCGCTGATGCGTCTCGCGCGAGAGCAGCAGCTCGCGCGCTGCCGAGGGCAGCTCCTTGCGCTCGTCGATCCAGGCCTGGGCCCTGGTGTGGACGAGGTCGAGATGCAGCCAGACGAAGCCTTCCTCAGGCGCAAGCGTCGGTAGTTCGTCACGCGGAATCAACGAAGGCGTGCCGTCCGCGGCGAAGCGATAGGCCCAGACGATACCTGTCTGCGACTGGAGATCCCGCAGCATCGACGCGTTGCATCCGTTTGATGTGGCAATCGCCGGCATCAGCACCCGTCAGATGACGGTTTTGCGACAAGAGGCCTAGTCCCGGGCGAGGGACCCCGTCGTTGCGACGTCACGGGAGACCGCGCGCGGAATCCTGCCCGGGGGGAGGAATTTCAGCGGCGTGCCGCCAGCAGCTTTCGGCGTCCTGAGCCCGGCCGGGGAAGCGGGCGGCTTCGGCGTGGTCGCGACCCTGGGCTCGCCGCCGCGCCATTTGCGGGCGCCGATGTCGTATCGGCCGTCGCGCCAGGCGGCGAACTCCTGTTCGCTGCCGAAGAAGGCGTTGCGATCGACGTCGCCGGTGATCCCCGGCACGCGCCCGGTGGTGGTGAACTGCCAGAACTCCCACTGCTTGCGCTCATAGCGATGGTGCAGCGGCGCGGCAGTCGAGCGCAGCCAGTAGGGATAATCGTTGAACTCGCCTTCCAGCACGTCCTCGTGGAAGGTGATGTCGGTATAGATGATCGGCTTCTTGCCGGTATGCTCCTGCAGGCCTCTCAGCATCTCGCGCATTTTGGCGAGGGCCTTTTCGCGCGGGATCTTCTTGCCGCATTTGGCGGATTCGCCGTTCCACTCGACGTCGAGCACCGGCGGCAGGGCGTCCGGATCGCGTGGAATGTGGCGCTTGAACCAGCGGACCTGGTCCTTGGCCGGGCGGCACCAGTAGACGAAATGGTAGGCGCCGCGCGGCACGCCGGCCGCCTTCGCCGCGGCCCAGTTCTTCCTAAACATCGGATCGAGATGATCGCCGCCCTCGGTCGCCTTGATGAAGGCGAAGCGGGTGCCGGCATCCTTGACCTTCTGCCAGTCGATATCATCCTGCCAGCGCGAGACGTCGATGCCCTGGATGACGCGGCGACGCGCATCGCGCACGCCGCCATGGGGGTCCGAATCGCCTTTCTTGGGATAGAGCGCCAAGGCCGGCTCGGCACCGAACAGGCCGAGCAGGGCGCAGATCGCCAGCCGACCGGTGGATTTCGCCATGCGCCGCGCTTCTAGTCTGGTCTCAGCGCGGGGCGCCATGCTTGTCTCCTGTTCGCGAGAAAAGGATAGGCGGCGGCCGGGTTAAGAGGTGGTTAGCATTCGAGCGGCCGGCTTCAGGCTTGGTTAACCGGCGGGAGGCTGGCGATGGACGATTCCGGCGGCGAAGGGGAGGGCAAGGGCAGCCGGGTCCTGGCCTATGGCGTCCATGTTCTGACCGCACTCGGCGCTGCGCTCGGACTGCTTGCGCTGCAGGCGGTGTTCACCGGCGATCTCACGCAGGCCTTCGGCTGGCTCGGCGTCGCTCTGGTGGTCGATGCGGTCGACGGGCCGCTGGCGCGGCGCTTTGCGGTCAAGGAACGGGCCAAGCGCTATGATGGCGCGCAGCTCGACCTGGTCGTCGACTTCGTCACCTATGTCTTCGTGCCGGCGGCGATGCTGCTGCGGCCGGAGGTGATGGCGCAGCCCTATGGCGTGATCGCCGGTCTCGTCGTGACACTGGCGAGCGCGCTCTATTTCGCCGACACCGGCATGAAGACCGATGACTGGTGGTTCCGCGGCTTCCCGGCGGTCTGGAACATCGTCGTGTTCTACATCGTCGCCTTTGCACCGCCGGCCTGGCTGGCGCTGGCGGTCATCCTGGTCGCGACCGCCCTGATGTTCCTGCCGGTCGTGTTCGTGCATCCGGTGCGCGTGCGGCGCTGGCGCGGGCTGACGATGGCGATGCTGGGCGTATGGGCGCTCGCCGCGGCGGCGACGCTGTGGCAGGGCATGGCGCCTGATGCGTGGGGCAAGGCTGGCCTTGGGCTGGCGGCCTGCTATTTCGTCGGGCTCGGGCTGGCGCGCGCCAGGGTGCTGCGCGGATAGGTGCTTATTCGGAGTCCGGCGCGGTCTCGTCGTCGACCACCTGGCCGAGCGGCGCCGGCTGGAAGGAGGCAGCCGCCACCGTCCTGTTTGCCCCCGGCATCGTTGCCACCGGCGTGTGCTCCGGGCCGGGGCTCGGTTGCGGCGGCACCTTGCGCTCGCGCGTCCAGGTGCGGGTGCCGATGTCGAAGCGACCCTCGCGCCAGCCGGCGAACTCGCCGTCATTGCCGTAAAAGGCGTTGCGGTCGACATCGCCCTTGATGCCGGGGATGCGGCCGGTGGTGGTGAACTGCCAGAAGGCCCAGGGCCGGTTGTTGTAACGGACCTCAGGCTTCGCCGCGGTCGAGCGGATCCAGTAGGGGTAGTCGTTGAATTCGCCTTCCAGGATGTCCTTGTGGAAGGTGATGTCGGTGTAGATCACCGGCTTCTTGCCGGTGAGCTGCTCGAGCTCGGTCAGCATCAGCCGGATCTTCTCCAGCGCCAGCGAGCGCTCGACCTTCTTCGGGCAGGTCTTGGAGTGGCCGTTCCATTCGAGATCGAGCACCGGCGGCAGCGCGTCGGGATCGTTCGGGATCTGCTGCTTGAACCAGACCGCCTGCTCATGCGCCGGGCGGCACCAATAGACGAAGTGATAGGCGCCGCGCGGGATGCCGGCGCGGCGCGCCCCTTCCCAGTTCCGCTGGAAGGCCGGGTCGACATGGTCGCCGCCTTCGGTCGCCTTGATGTAGACGAAGCGCGTGCCGGCGGCCTTGACCGAGGCCCAGTCGATCTCGCCCTGCCAGCGCGAGATGTCGATGCCCTGGATCGGATATTGCCGGGCAGCCTCGACGCCTGGATGCGGGCGCGCATCGCCTTTGGCCGGATAGTTGTCCAAGCCGACGCAGCCGCCCAAAGCCGTCAGGGCGGCGAGCAGTGCGAAGGGGGCCAGGGAAAAGGGTTTCATGCGGCGGGCGGTCATTCCTCGGACAATTATGGAGAAAGCTTGACGCCCGGTTTACGTTACCGATTTTTCCGCTCCTGTCAGGTCAGGCGCAATAGCAATGTCGCGATGCCCAGGAAGGAGAAGAAGCCGACCACGTCGGTGATGGTGGTGACGAAGGTGCCGGACGAGATCGCCGGGTCGATTCCCGCCTTGTCGAGTGCCAGCGGCACGGCGACGCCGGCAAGCGCCGCGATGATCAGAGTCGCGATCATGGCAAGCCCGATGACAACACCGAGCATGGGGTTGCCGAACCAGAAGCCGGCGACCAGCGCGGTGATCAGCGCGAAGGCGACGCCGTTGAGCACGCCGACGATCATCTCGCGCCGGAAGAAGCGGCCCATGTTCCAGCCGCCGAGCTCGCCGGTGCCGAGCGCGCGCACCGCGACCGTCATCGTCTGCGTCGCGGCATTGCCGCCCTGGCTGGCGACGATCGGCGCCAGCACGGCAAGCGCGACGAGCTTGCCGAGCTGCTCCTCGAACATCGCCATGACGGAGGCGCTGAGGAAGGCGGCGACCAGGCTGATGAAGCGCCAGCGGAAGCGGCCGAGCGCGACCTGGCGCACCGAATCCGATATCTCTTCTTCCGCGTCGACGCCGGCGAGCTGCTTGACGTCGTCGTCGCCGGCTTCCTCGATCACGTCGACGATGTCGTCGATGGTCATGACGCCGACGAGGCGTCCGGCCGAATCCACCACGGGAGCCGCGACGAGATTGTAGCGCTGGAACATGCGCGCCACATCCTCGATGTCGTCGGTCGCCTGGACGACGCGGCGATCATCCTCGACGAGATCGACGACGCTGACCGGGCGCTTGGTGCGCAGCAGGCGGTCGAGCCTGACCGTGCCGACGAAATGATGGCTCGGGTCGGCGACGAAGATCTCGAAGAAGCGCTCGGGCAGGTCCTCGGTGTCGCGCAAGAAGTCGATGGTGTGGCCGACCGTCCAGAAAGGCGGCACCGCGATGACCTCGGGCTGCATGCGCCGCCCGGCCGAGCCTTCGGGATAATCGAGGCCCTGCTGCAGCACCGTGCGTTCGGCCGGCGTCAGCTTGTCGAGAATCTCGCGCTTGTCGGCCTCGTCGAGGTCTTCGAGGATGTAGACGGCGTCGTCGGTGTCGAGATCGCGGACGCCCTCGGCGACCGTCTCCGGCGAGAGCTCCTCGAGAATCTCCTCGCGGACGGCGTCGTCGACCTCGGTCAGCGCGGTGAAGTCGAAATCGCCGCCGAGCAGCGAGATCAGCTTCGGTCGCTCCTCGGCGTCGAGCGCTTCGAGCAGGTCGCCGAGATCGGCTTCATGGAGTTCGGCGACGAGCTCCCGCAAGGCGGTGACATCGGAAAGCAGCACGGCCTGCGAGACCTGCTCGACGAATCCGGCGTCGATCGCGCCGTCCTCGTCGCGGATCTTGCGCTCCAGCGTCTCGTCCGGAGCGGGCTCGGCTTCCACCATGGGTCGCTCCGCGATTCGAGGGCAGGGAGATTCGGGGCAGGGGATTCGCGCCGGAACGCGTCAGCGCTCTTGTGTCAGCGCCTCCGCTTCATGGCAACGCGCCGGCAGCGGATTCGGTACCGTTGCAACGAAAAACGGCGATCCTTGCGGATCGCCGTTTCACGAGCTCTCGCTCTAAACTGGTGCGGTCAAGAGGACTCGAACCTCCACGGGTCTCCCCGCTACCACCTCAAGGTAGTGCGTCTACCAATTCCGCCATGACCGCAGCGGCTCCGAGGTCACCGCGTGGTGGCCGTGAACTCCGGAGCGGCGCGGGTCTAGCAAATCGAGTTCCCGGCTACAAGAGCCGGCTGTGAGGAAAATCGAAGGAAGTGGACAAAGCCGATCTAGAGGCTGCTGCTGGTCGTTCGAAAATCCTCAGCCCTCATCCTGAGGAGCAGCCATAGGCTGCGTCTCGAAGGATGCTCCAGGTGATTCCCGAACCTCCTGGAACATCCTTCGAGACGCGCTCTCCGAGCGCTCCTCAGGATGATGGCCAGTTTATTGAAAGCGGCAGGGAAGCGACGCTCAGGCGGCGTCGGCGACGGTCTCGAGCGAGTAGACGGTCGGGCGCTTCAGCATCTCGGTGATCTCGACCGAGATTCTGGTGCCGGCGACGACGACATGCCCCTTGGCGAAGGGGTGGTTGTTGGCGAGAATCTGGACCTCGTCATTCTCGGTCGCGTTGAGCTCGATGATCGCGCCACGGCCCATGCGCAGCAGCTTGTAGATCGGCATCTGGGCCGAGCCGAGCACCACTGTGAGCTCTACCGCGACGTGATCGAGATCGGCCTTCAAAACCTGCCTCCGCAGACTTAACTGAAAACAATTCCACCAACTTGCCAGCGACGCGGAAACCGGCGCATGAGCAGCGGCGAAGCGAATGGGCGCGGCACCGGTTGCCAAGAGTTGAACAAACTAGGTTAAGCCAAAGTGAAGACGCGCGAGGCGCTTGCGGTCTCGTTCCTGCCGGAGGCAGGTTCCGAGCCGGTCGAATGGGTGATCGCCGACGAGCCGGTCGGCTATGAGGCGGCTGTCGCCGAGATGGAGGCGCGCGCCGCGCTGATCGCGGACGGCGTCGCGCGCGAGCGAGTCTGGCTGGTCGAGCATCCCGCGCTCTACACCGCCGGTACCTCGGCCAAGGACGAGGACCTGCTGACGCCGGAGCGCTTCCCGGTGCACAAGACCGGGCGGGGCGGGCAGTTCACCTATCACGGCCCTGGCCAGCGCGTGGCCTATGTCATGCTCGACCTGAAGCGGCGCGAGCCTGATCTGCGCCGCTTCGTCTCGGCGCTGGAGGCCTGGCTGATCGCTACGCTCGGCGCCTTCAACATTCGCGGCGAGCGGCGCGAGGAGCGCGTCGGCGTCTGGGTGCGCCGGCCCGAGAAGGGGGCTGATGCCGAGGACAAGATCGCCGCGCTCGGCATCCGCGTCCGGCGCTGGGTCTCGTTCCACGGCATCTCGCTCAATGTCGAGCCGGAGCTGGCGCATTTCGACGGCATCGTGCCCTGCGGCGTCTCCGACCAGGGCGTGACCTCGCTGGTCGATCTCGGCCTGCCAGTGACGATGCCTGAGGTCGACAGCGCATTGCGGACCGAATTCGAGCAGATTTTCGGCCAAACGATCGCCGTTTCCTGACGTTTACCTTGCGTTGACCATCCGGCTGGATGCTTGCCCCGTGACATCAACCATGGGGACGACGATGACGAGGTTCATCTTCGCGGGCTGCCTGGCGGCCCTGCTTTCAGCCTGCTCGACCACCGAAGAGCGCATCGCCGGCGCTGCCGCTGGCGCGGGAACAGGCGCGATCGTCGGCGGGCCGATCGGCGCCGTCGCAGGTGGAGCGATCGGCGCCTTCGCGGCGCCGACCGTGACCGGTTCGGTCAAGCGCATGCGCGAATAGCGGAGGTTGTTCGGCGCGAATTCTGATCGTTCAGCCGAGATCGGCTGAACGGAAAGCGCGCTGTAGAATCGCGCACGGCGCATCTGTGCGCCGTCGCCTGTTTGCCTTTTGGCTGCGGCGCGCCATAACCGGGCGAGAATTATCGCAAGGGAGCGCGCCGTGGCGGTCATCGAGAGCAAGGTCGACCTTAATTCGGCCGAGGCGCGCACCAATGTCGCGGCCTGGAGCACGCTGCGCGATCAATTGCTGGAGCGGCGCGCCACCGCCGCGCTCGGCGGCAATGCCCGCTCGCGCGAGCGCCATACGTCACGTGGAAAACTGCTGCCGCGCGAGCGCGTGCTGCGCCTGCTCGATCCCGGCTCGGCCTTCCTCGAGGTCGGCTCGCTCGCCGCCTACGACATGTACGACAAGGACGTGCACGGCGCCGGAATGATCGCCGGCATCGGCCGCGTCGCCGGGCGCGAGGTGATGGTCGTCTGCAACGATGCCACGATCAAGGGCGGCACCTACTACCCGATGACGGTGAAGAAGCATCTGCGCGCCCAGGAGATCGCGCGCGAGAACAAGCTGCCCTGCATCTACCTCGTCGATTCGGGCGGTGCGAACCTGCCGCACCAGACCGAGGTCTTTCCCGACCGCGAGCATTTCGGCCGGATCTTCTACAATCAGGCGACCTTGTCCGGCCTCGGCATCCCGCAGGTCGCGGTGGTGATGGGCTCCTGCACTGCCGGCGGCGCCTATGTCCCGGCGATGTCGGACGAGACCGTCATCGTCAGGAACCAGGGCACGATCTTCCTCGGCGGCCCGCCGCTGGTGAAGGCCGCGACCGGCGAGGTCGTCTCGGCCGAGGACCTCGGCGGTGCCGATGTCCATGCCCGGCTCTCGGGCGTCGCCGACCATTATGCCGGCGACGACACCCATGCACTCGCGATCGCGCGCCGCATCGCCAGCAATTTCAACAGCGTCAAGCGGCCGGACATCGACCTCGCCGAGACGGTCGAACCGCTCTATGGCGCGGACGAGCTCGACGCCGTCGTGCCGACCGATCTGAAGAAGCAGTACGACGCCCGCGAAATCATCGCGCGGCTGGTCGACGGCTCGCAACTCGACGAGTTCAAGCCGCTCTATGGCTCGACGCTGGTCACGGGCTTTGCCCGCATCCACGGCATTCCCGTCGGCATCATCGCCAATAACGGCATCCTGTTCTCGGAGAGTGCGCTCAAGGGCGCGCATTTCATCGAGCTCTGCTGCCAGCGCCGCATCCCGCTGCTGTTCCTGCAGAACATCACCGGTTTCATGGTCGGGCGCGAGGCCGAGACTCGCGGCATCGCCAAGGACGGCGCCAAGCTGGTGACGGCGGTCGCCTCGGCCCGCGTGCCGAAGATCACCGTGCTGGTCGGCGGTTCGTTCGGCGCCGGCAATTACGGCATGTGCGGGCGTGCCTACTCGCCACGCTTCCTGTTCGCCTGGCCGAACTCGAAGGTCTCGGTGATGGGTGCCGAGCAGGCGGCGAGCGTGCTCGCGACCGTGCGCGGCGACAATCTCGAAGCCGAGGGCAAGCCCTGGAGCGCCGAGGATGCGGAGGCCTTCAAGGCGCCGATCCGCGACAAGATCGAATCGGAAGGCTCGCCTTATTACGCCACCGCCCGGCTCTGGGACGACGGCATCATCCTGCCTTCCGAGACGCGCCGCGTGCTGGCGCTCGCCTTCTCCGCCTGCCTCAACGCCGAGGTGCCGGAGACGCGCTTCGGCGTGTTCCGGATGTGATGAAGCGCGTCATGCCCGGGCTGGACCCGGGCATCTCGGGCAAGGTGAGACTCCAACGAGTACCTGATCGTCCTGAGATTCTCGGCTCTGCGCTTCGCTTCGGCCGAGAATGACGCCGGGGTAGCGTTACCCGAACGACGCTTCCAGCATCGCCAGATAATCCGCAGCGCTGGCCTGCCGCGGATTGGTCGCGCTCGAATGGTCCCGCGTCGCCGCATCGGCGATGGCCGGCAGCACCTCGCGCGGCACGCCCATCTGCGACAGCGAGCCCGGCAGGCCGAGGCGCTGCGTCAGCCCGGCGACCCAGGCGGCGAGGTCGGCATCGGCGGAGAGGCCGAGCACGCGGCGGATCTCCGCATATTTCGCGTCGGAAGCCTGCTCGTTGAAGCGCAGCACCGCCGGCAGCAGCACGGCGTTGAGCGTGCCGTGATGCAGCGAGACCTGCTTCAGGCCACCGAGCGGGTGGGAGAGGGCATGGACGGCGCCGAGCCCTTTCTGGAAGGTGAGCCCGCCCTGCAGGGCCGCCATCAGCATCTCCTTGCGGGCCTCGCGGTCGGAGCCGTCCTTCGTCGCGCGCTCGATGTGGAGAGCGGCGCGCTTCAGCCCGTCGAGGGCGATCGCCTCGGCTGGCGGGTTCTCTCGCGGGCTCAGATAGGTCTCGATGCAATGGGTCAGCGCATCCATGCCGGTCGCTGCGGTCAGCATGGCCGGCAGGCCGAGCGTCAGCTCGGGATCGCAGATGGCCAGCTTCGGGATCAGGTGCGGCGAGATGAAGCCGAGCTTGCGGCCGTCCTTCAGCGTGATCAGCGCGGCGCGGCCGACCTCGCTGCCGGTGCCGGCGGTGGTCGGCACCGCGATCACCGGTGCGACCTTGCCCGTCACCTTCGGGATGCCGCCGAGGATCGCCGCATAGGTCTCGAGCGGGCCGTCATGGCCGGCGAGCAGGGCGACGCCCTTGGCGAGGTCGATCGGCGAGCCGCCGCCGATGGCGACGAGGCCGTCGCAGTCGTGCTCGCGATAAAGCGCCAGCGCGGCCTCGACCGCTTCCTCGGTCGGGTTGGTGGGAGTGTCGACGAAGAGCGGGGCATTGCCGAGCAGCGGCGAGGCGGCGCGCAGGCGCTGGATCAGGTCGGTCGCTGCCAGGCCGCGATCGGCGACGATCAGCGGGCGCGCGATCTTCAGATCGGCCAGGCCGGGCGCGAGGGACTTGAGCTCGCCGAAGCCGAACTGGACGGTGGTCAGGTAGGTGATCGTCGCCATGAAGTCCTCCCGCCCGCTCAGCTATTCGGGCGGGCCTGCTTTTTGTCGCGCGCCCAGCGCAGCGGCGCCAGCCCCATAGCCCCGACGCCGACGCAGAACACCCCGGCACCCAGCGCGATGAAGGCATGGCTGCGCTGCCGGCCGGCCGAGCCCGCATAGGATTGGACGATGCGGCCGTCGATGGCGGCTTCGTAGATCCTCAGACTGGCCGGGTCGACGAGGAAGCGGACCTGGCCGCGTTTCAGGCTCTCGATCTCGGGGATAAGGATCTTGGCGACCGGCCTGATCACGACCTTGCCGCGATCGGGCAGCGACGCGTCGACATACTGGGTGTAGTAACTATCGGGGTTGCGCCCGCTGAGCTCGATCAGCACCTGCCGGACCGGCAGGGGAGCTTCCAGCTCGACCGCGATGAGCCGGTCGCGCGCGATCGGCAGGATGCCGTAGCCATAGGCGAGGAAGACGAGGCCAAGGGTTGCCACCCCTGCCCACCAAAGCGGGCCCGTCTCCTTTGGCTCAGCCGCCATGGGGTTCGCCGGCGCCCTGCCGCTCGCGCCAGTAACGCGAGGCCAGCGGCCAGAGGTGCCAGATTGCGCCGGCGAGCAAAGCGAAGCCGAACAGGAACGAGCGCCGCGCGCCGCTGTTCAGCGTCTCGGCGGTGTCGTCATAGGCGAGGAAGGTCTTGCCGCGGGAGGTCGCCTCGTAGACGAGCTGATGGTTCGGATCGACCAGGAAACGGACCTGCTGGTCTCGGTCGAGCCGGTCGATGTCGTCGACCCAGAGGCCGCGGGCGGGCCGGTAGAGCCGCCGGTAGTTATATCGCCCGTCGTCGCGGATAGCGGCGAGCCAGAGGTCCTGCGTGCGATAGGTCGTCGTCCCGCGGCGCCCCGAGCTGACGCGGATCAGCGGCGTGCTGTAGCTCATCGGGCCGACATGGTCGGCGACGAGGAGGTCGCGGCGCGCCAGCGGCAGGGTGCGCCAGCCGGCAACGAGCAGCCAGAGGCCGAGGACGAGGGAGATCGCGGCGCCGAGCCAGTTCCAGAAATCCGGTGGTTTCGCAGCCTCGGCCATCGCGTCTCCGGATCAGTTCTGCTCGATCGTAACTCGCTCCTTGGCGGTTTCAGAGGCGGCATTGCCGGCGCGCCGTTCCAGAACGAGCAGGGCAAGACCGGCGGCGATGATCAGCGCGGCGCCGAACAGCATGGCCGGCGTCGGCCAGTCGCCGAAGACGAACCAGCCAAAAACAAGCGCCCAGACGATCAGCGTGTACTGATAGGGCACGACGACCGAAGCCTCGGCCAGCTTGAGGGAGCGCGTCACGCAGATATGCGCGACCATGGCGATGATGCCGAGCAGGCCGAGCAGGCCGAGATCGGCGAGGCTCGGCGTCACCCAGCCGAAGGGCAGCAGCAGAAGACCCATCACCAGCGCGCCGAGCGTCTGCCAGAACACCAGCGTGACGTCGGGCGTGCCGCGCAATTGCCGCCCCGTGATCATCATCGCCGCGAAGGAGAAGCTGCCGACCAGCGCGATGATCGCAGGCAAGGACAGGCTCTGGCCGGACGGGTTGAGCGCGATCGCGACGCCGATGAAGCCAGCGACGACCGCGAGCCAGCGCCCGGCGTCGACGCACTCGCCGAGAAGCAGCGCCGCCAGAACCACCGCCCAGACCGGCGCCGCCAGCCAGAGCGTCATCGTGTCGGCGAGCGGCAGATAGGACACTGCCCAGTAGAACAGCGCGACCTCGCAGGAGCCGAGCGTGACGCGCAGCAGCTGCAGGCCCGGCCGCTCCGGCCGCAGCGTGCGCTGAACGCCCTGCTTGACGACGAAAGGCACGATCACCAGCAGCGCCGCAGCCGAGCGCAGCAGCAGGACCTGGCCGACCGTATAGGTCGCGACCAGCCATTTCCCCATCACGTCGTTGACCGAGAACAAGAGGATGCCGAGCAGCATCATGAGGATGCCGGCGAGGGTGGCGTTTCGGGAGGGCATGATCTCGGACGGGAGGCGGATGGGGAGCCCTTCATGACCTGCAACCGCCGCAACCACAAGCGACGTGCATGCAAGGGGAGGGCGCGCCATCGATGTGGCCTGTATTTATGTATTGACTTAATTAAGTTGTGGATTAAATAAACCGCATGGATCGCTTCACCGCCCTTGCCGACCCGACCCGCCGCCGCATCGTCGAGATGCTGGGCCAGCGCGCCATGGCGGCGGGCGAGATCACTGCGCAGTTCGGCATGAGCGCGCCGGCGATCTCGCAGCACCTCAAGGTGCTGAAGGAGGCGGGGCTGGTCCGCGTCGAGGTCAACGGCCAGCGCCGGATCTACCGGCTCGACCCGGAGGGGCTCGATGCCTTCGAGGCCTGGGTCCGGCAGGTGCGCGGCTTCTGGAATGCCGGGCTCGACCGCCTGGAACGAGAGCTCACGAAACCCGACGACGAGTAAGGAGAGAGATCATGAACGAATACGGCGTGGTTCTGGAGAGCGGCGCGGTCCGCTTCGAACGCCTTCTGCCTGGCCCGGTCGAACGGGTCTGGTCCTATCTCACCGATTCGGAGAAGCGCGGCACCTGGCTGGCCTCAGGCCAGATCGAGCCGCGCGTCGGTGGCGCGGCCGACCTCCTGTTCAAGCACTCCGAAATTACCAGCGAGCAGCCGCCCGAGCGCTATCGCGAAATGAACGACAATGGCTGGCCCTCCAAGGGCACCGTGACGCGCTATGAGCCGATGACGGCGCTGGCGATGACCTGGCCGGGCGAGGGCACCGGCGCCTCTGAGGTGACCTTCGAGCTGACGCCGCAGGGCGACAAGGTCAAGCTGGTGCTGACCCATCGCAAGCTCGCCGACAAGGCGGAGATGACCAGTGTCGCCAGCGGCTGGCACACCCATCTCGGCATCCTTGAGGATAAGCTCGCCGGAGATCCGCCGCGCGGCTTCTGGTCACGGATCGAGGGTCTCGAGGCGGACTACGCCAAGCGTTTCGCCGATCTGCCGGCCTGAGGGCGCTGTCCAACTGTCATCCTGATCGGGCGGGGGAGCTGCTCTCCCGCTCGTGACTTGGTCACCTGGCGCCGGATCGACTAAACTTGCTCCGTTGCAACGGAGTATGTCCGTCATGTTGATCAAGCGTCGCGCCGGCTGGGAAATGCCCGAAAGCCAGGCGACCCCGGAAGCCGCCTTCCTTAACCGCCGGCAATGGCTCGCCGGCAGCGCCGGCGTGATTGCCGGTGCGACCTTGCCGCAGATTGCCGGTGCGCAGGGGGCCGATCCAACGCTCGACCTCTACCCGGCCAAGCGCAACGCGGCCTATACGCTCGACCGGCCGGTGACCGACGAGGAGCTGGCGGCGAACTACAACAATTTCTACGAGTTCGGCACCTCGAAGGAGGTCGCGGCCTCGGCGAAGCGCCTGCAGCCGCGACCCTGGACGATCGCGATCGACGGCCTGGTCGAGAAACCGTTCGAGATCGGCTTCGACGACCTGATTCGAAAGGTCACGCTGGAGGAGCGGCTCTATCGCTTCCGCTGCGTCGAGGCCTGGTCGATGGCGGTGCCGTGGACCGGCTTCCCGCTGAAGCAGCTCGTCGCGCTGGCCAAGCCCCTGTCGGGGGCGAAATACATCCAGATGCAGACCTTCATGAATCCGAAGATGGCGCCGGGCCAGTCGCAGCGCTGGTATCCCTGGCCCTATACCGAAGGGCTGACGATCGCCGAGGCGACGCATGACATGACGCTGATGGTGACCGGCATCTACGGCAAGCCGATCCCGAACCAGCATGGCGCGCCGCTGCGGCTGATCACGCCGTGGAAATACGGCTTCAAGTCGGTGAAATCGATCAGCAAGATCAGCTTCGTCGCCGAGCGGCCGAAGACCTTCTGGGAGGGGCTACAGGCCTCCGAATACGGCTTCTGGGCCAATGTGAACCCGGAGGTCTCGCATCCGCGCTGGAGCCAGGCGAGCGAGCAGGTGCTGGGCTCGCGTGAGCGCAAGCCGACGCTGCTGTTCAACGGTTATGCCGAGCAGGTGGCCGATCTCTACAAGGGGCTGGAGAAGGAGCGGCTCTGGGCGTGACCGGACGACCGCTGACATTGGGTGGCAGGAATCGGGTGCCCTCCGACGCGCCGCTGCGCTAGCGTGCAAGGCATGACAAGCTTCTGCCTCTTCACCACCGCGATCGGCTCCTGCGCTCTGGTCTGGCAAGGTGAGCGCATCATCGCGGCGCAATTGCCCGAGCGGGACGAGGATGCCGCGCAGCGGCGGCTGGCAAAGCGCTTTCCGGACAGCGTCGAGGCTGAGCCGCCAGCCTTCGTGCAGCAGGCGATCGCCGACGTCGTCGCCTTGCTGGCCGGCGAGCAGCGCGATCTTTCGCATCTGCCGATCGACCTCTCGGCGACGCCCGAATTCAACCGGCGCGTCTACGCGGTGGCGCTGGCGATCCCGCCCGGCGAGACCTTGACCTATGGCGAGGTCGCGGCACGGATCGGCGAGCCCGGTGCTGCGCGCGCCGTCGGCGTCGCGCTCGGCCAGAACCCGATTCCGATCATCGTCCCCTGCCATCGCGTGCTCGCCGCCGGCGGCAAGACCGGCGGTTTCTCGGCCGATGGCGGCGTCGAGACCAAGCTCAGGATCCTGACGATCGAGAAGGCGCGCACCAGCGCGGAACCGTCGCTGTTCGGCGATCTGCCGTTGCAGGCTCGGCGGCGCTAGGCAGTTGTCCTGGCAGAGCCGGTCCGCCGCGGAGCGGCGGCCCGGCCAGGCGCGAAGCCTTCAGTTCTTGGCCAGGCCGAGGTCCTTCAGCACCCCGTTGCCGCGTTCGCTGAAGGTCTTCACATAATCCTGCAACTGCGCCGGCGTGTCCCAGACTGGGGTGATGCCGCGATCGGCCATGCCCTTGCGGACATCTTCGCGCTTCATCGTGCGCTCTGCCGCCTCGTAGAGGATCTTGCGGCGGTCGGCCGGCACACCCTTGGGCGCGGCGATGGCGAACCAATTCTGATAGGTCCAGTCGAGTCCGGCCTCTTTGGCGCTGGGCACGTCGGGGAAGTTCGGATGCCGTTCCTCCGTCATCATCAGGATGGTCCGCACGCGTCCACCATCGAGCATTGCCTTGGCCTCGATCGGCGAGCCGGTGAAGGCGCTGATGCCGCCTGCGGCGAGGTCCTGCAAAGCAGGGGCGCCGCCATTGCTCGGCACCCAGCGGATCTGGTCGGCAGGCAGGCCGGCCGCCTTCATCAAGCCGCCGGAGGCGACGTGCCAGGAGCCGCCGGTGCCGGTGCCGGAAGAGGTGAAGGTGCCCTTCGGGTTCTCCTTCACTGCCTTGATGAAGTCAGCGACCGTCTTGTAGGGCGAGTCGGCCTTGACCGTGACGCCCGCGGGAATGAGCGACACGCGAGAGAACATGTCGACGCTCTCCGGCGTCAGTTCGCCGAGGCCGAGGGTCCTGAAGAAGGAGATCTCGGGGCTGACGCCGCCGATGGTGTAGCCGTCCGCCGCACCGGTCGCGATGGCGGTGTGGCCGGTGACGCCGCCGCCTCCGGTGCGGTTGATGACATTGACCGGCTGCTTCAGCTCCGCCTCCAGGCCGTTGGCGAAGATGCGCATCACCGAATCCATGCCGCCGCCAGCCGCCCAGGGCACGATCAATTGCACCGGCCGGTCCGGAAAGGCGAAGGCCGGCGCAGCGCCGATGGCGAGTGCCCCCAGGGCCAGAGCGAGCGTGCGAAATCCCTTCATCATAGTCCTCCCTCATTGTCATTGCTTCTTGCATGCAAGGAGTAGAGCGCTCTTGCCTCAGCGGCAATAGTGCATACGGAATTTTGTATGCAGGATATCGCAATCGCCGGCTGCGTGGCGGCGATCTTGGGTTGCCTTCGGTCACAGCGGAATGGCGGTTGTCTCCTTGGCGGTCTTGTTGACGACCATGGTGTAGTAACGCGAGACATTGCTGTGCCCGTCGAAGAGCAGCTCGCACAGCGCCGCCACCTCGTCCATGTCGGCGACGCGCAGCATCAGCATCGCATCGGTCTGGCCGGTGACGCCATAGGCCTGGACCACCGCCGGCTGACGGGCCGCCAGCTCGAGGAAGCGCCGCCGATTCGGCTCGTCATGGCGGGCGAGTTCGACGGCGATGATGACCTTGAGGCCCTTGCCGCTCTTGGCGGGATCGAGGATCGCGACGGTGCGCAGGATCAGCCCGGCCGCCTCCAGCCGCCTGATCCGCCGCAGGCAGCTCGACGGCGCGAGGCCGACCTCGTCGGCGAGCTGCGCATTGGTGCGCGAGGCATCTTCCTGCAGCAGGGTGAGCAGCCTTCTGTCGATGCGGTCCATCGCGGCCATCCCTGGCGAGCCTCGTGCAATAAAATTGCATGAAGTCGACGATTTTGACCACTGCCACGCATGCATCGGCGCTAGCGTTCTGGCGTTGATCGAGGACTGCCATCGATGCCGCTCCAGACCCAGTTCCAGCGCAAGACGATCGAGACCTTCGCGGTCTATCGCGAGCTCGTGGTGATCATGGTGCCGATCGCGTTCGCGACTCACGCTCTGGCGGAGTTCGGGATCATCAAGGCCGTGTCGCCCTGGCTCGCGCCGGCGATGCAGCTCTTCGGCCTGCCGCCCGAGCTGGCGCTGGCCTGGCTGACCGGGCTGCTGGTCGGGATGTGGGGCGGGGTGATCGTGCTATTCACCCTGGTGCCGACGCTGGCGCTCAGCAGCGCCGACATGACGGTGTTCTCGACCCTGCTGCTGATGGCGCATGCCATCCCGGTCGAGCAGCGCATCGTCGCCAGGGCCGGGCCGAGTTTCTGGGCGACGTCGATCATCCGCATCGCCGGGGCGATGGCCTTCGCCGCGCTGCTGCACCAGCTCTTTGCCGCGACCGGCTGGCTGTCGCAGCCGATGGCCCCGGTCTGGATGCCCGCAGCGGGCGAGGGCGGCTGGCTCGGCTTCTTCTACGGGCTGGCCAAGACGCTGGTCGTGATGCTCGCGGTCCTGCTCGTTCTGACCTGGGTGATGGAGCTACTCAGGGCTGTCGGCGTCCTCGACGTGCTCTACAAGGCGCTCGCCCCGCTGTTCCGCCTGGTCGGCCTGAAGCCGGAGGCGCTGCCGTTCACCACTGTCGGCCTGCTGCTCGGCATTTCCTACGGCAGCGGGCTGATGCTGGCGGAGGTGCGCCGGCAGCCGATCGAGCCGCGCCAGGTTTTCCTCGCCAGCGTCTTCATGGGCTTTGCGCACAGCCTGATCGAGGACACGCTGATCGTGGTGGCGCTCGGGGCCGATCTGACCAGCGTCCTGTTCGGGCGACTGCTGTTCGCGGTCGTGGCGACGGCAGCTGT
>JAESGH010000370.1_pt1 | contig 36087 bp, 32 predicted proteins | sample 9269641 | NCBI WGS metagenome assembly JAESGH01 (sample SAMN14515345, study PRJNA621665) | algae metagenome | isolation source: Phormidium tanganyikae FI6-MK23 and co-occurring heterotrophs from granitic... | place: USA: Fort Irwin, California | collected 1998-05-24
CGTTCACCACGTTTCACCGCAGCAATTGCTTTGGAGCGCATATCTTCGCTGTAGGGGGCAGCCATAGCCATGCTTCACAACACTACCCCTCTAATATACGTCCTAATACGCTTTGGTAGCGCTATATTGGCAAAAGCGGCAGGGATTAAAAGCGCTATAAATTATTGGTTCAGCCGCTATTCAATCACCCAAGAGCATCTGAGCAAGCCTTTAAGTTAACGGACTTCTTGTCCAGTTAGTTCATGTTATGGTTAAGCTCATTTAACGCCTTGGCAACAACGTTCTTCCGAAAATTCTTCCTTTATTTCATAACATCACTATCCAAGTCATGTAGCCCATACTCATTAGGATTAAGCCCGAATTCTCTTAAGAAATCTTCTGTAATCATTTGAGACGCTAGTGCAGTTTTCTCTAAAGCTTTTAGTTTATTGTAAGCTGCACTATCCTGCATTTCAGGACTATGATTTTTCAAGGTAGCTAGAGACTTACTTTCTGCATCTGTCATCCCTTGCCGTTCAAAATAATCTGTTGCAGAACTTCTCACACCATGAGGATTAGCTCTAATTCTTAACTGGCTCCAGATAATATTCTCATAGAGTTCCCGCAGGGACTTTCCGCTAAATGGATTACCATCAGTTTGAGTGAAAACGTAATCGTGGTTGGGTTGAAATATATCCCGAAAACCCGACACTTGCTTTGTTTCCGGCACCACAAAACCACACCAGTTGAATTGTTCTAAACGATAACGGCTCTTCTGTTTTGTTCCGCTCCTCGAAGGCCAGTTATGCCACGTTTCCGAATAATCCTCCCGTCCATAAAGCCATGCTTGTAATTCAGGATTGTAGATTTTTGGTATTCTGTAGCTGCTCTCGCGATCTGTCTTGGTTTGTGTTGGGTCCAAATTAACAACCCATTCAAAGGGTTTTCCTATTGGGTGATGAAGTACATTTCCTGTTTCGTCTTTTGCATCAGCAGGGTCTAGATAATAAAGCTTTGTGTAAGTGTTGTAATAAACTTTATAACGCTTAGACTTTGAGTCCCAAGGCGCTTCCTCATGCTGATTGATTTCCCAATTGAGATGATAGAGCCTCAAAGTATCATGAACTCTCAGCTCTCGCACAACATGTTGACGATCGGGAGCAATTGTACGGAAAAACATCAAAATTAGGTACCGTTGAAAATCTTGTGCAACAGCTCCTTGTGATCTCAATCTCCCCAACTTTATACGCCACTTCTCATCAACTTTGAGACGTGGAGAACACGATTCCAACAATTTCTTGAGCAAACGCCCAAGCTCTTGCCATGTAGGATTACGTTTGACAGGGTTAATATTATTAGGTTGGCTAGGAGCATTTTCTTCCTCACTTCGCATCTTGCGAAGCTCCATAATTACAGCAATATCCCGATAATCTGGGTACATTGTTGAATCTGTAATATTGCGATAGAGAAACTTTGCCCAGTTCATACTGCCATGGTAAAACTTCAGAATATAGTTAGAGCTAATTCGATAGCCATCCGCTTTATGAAATGGATTGTGTTGGTATTTAAGCCATTTAATGTAGTTATTCAAGAAGCTACGAACCAATTGGACAGCCTCTTGAGCGGCTAATTTTGCTCGTTCCCCGGCTTGCTCTCGTTGAACGATACTTCTTAACGCCTTAATCTCCTCGAACTTCTGATTTTGCTGTAATGCTTGCCCCAATTTAGCTACTAAGCTAAAACTAAGCGATACATTTTTGGCAGATAGTTCTGCTTGAATTTCGTCTAATAGTTCTTGATTGCTAATATCAGATGAATCTTGCTGAGAAGTATCATCAACGATCCAAGCATCTAGATTACTGGAACGAATATCGATAATTGGAATCAAATCTTCGAGGATTATTTGATCAGGATTTTTTGGAGGATATTTTTTATTTAATTCCTCAATCCAGACGGGAGGACGAGGATCTACTGATAGCCAATCAGACTCATATCTTGGATTTCTCCCCTGCATAGAGTGAGCATGTTGGCGCATCTGGTGATAGTAGTCGACCTTGTCAAGAACTAGCCAGCCCAGGAGTTGCAATATAAATCGCAAGCAAATCTCATAAGTCATTTCCTCGACAGCACCCGAAATGGGGCGATAGTCGCTGTAATGAGGATCCATCCAAAAGGACTCAAACTCTCGGAACTGCTGTTGCATACATTCCGAAAGTTGCTCAAGCTTTAACCTATAGGGTACTAATACACGCCGATTTGTAATAGGATGAGCTGTTTTATTACCGTAGCTTTGTGTCCGCTTAAAACTTGGATAACAGACTGGAATTGCCCACTCCTCTTCGCGTTGAGGTCTTAAAAAACCCTGATCCTGACACCAAGTCAAAAAATGTTTGAGATGTGATTTATAGACACCACGAACATTAGGTTTTACATCAAGGGTGATAAAAACTTTCTCTTGCCAGCTTAAAACACGGTCTAGATCGCTCAACTCTTCAACGTTGATAGTCGAAGCTAGCTCAAGACCTCTAGCCGCTTGTTGCCGCGTTAGGCGCTGGTCCGCAGCCACATTAAAATTAAGCTTAAATCCGGGGTGAGGCAGCAGATACCGGACGATAGCCGTTTTCATTGTCCTCGTCCTTGTAGGGAAGACTTCTATATAGCATTTATACACCTCACCGAGACTTGTACCGTTTTTGACAACCATCAGGCGCTAATTAAATACAGTTGTATTAGTATACGACACATGTATTTAAACAGAAGTGTTTCCATCACTCCTCTGAAAATTCTTATTTTTCTGAAACGTCGGAGCGGTGAAGTCCTTTTACAACAGTAGTTTTGCGATTTTTATCGTATAAGGTTGTGTAAGGTCTTCTTACACAACCTTATACGATAAAAATCGAGTCATAGCAGGGCTTAGGAAGACTAGACTAATTCTGACAGTAGAAAAATTAGCGCTTGAATAGTACTGATAAGCTTGTAGCAGATGCGACAAACTTAATGAATATAAACTCCGTAATTTCCGAGCTTCAATTGGTTAAAGCCTGCATAGCAGATTCCAAATGAACCATCAATGGCTAAACTGTAATGTATAGAACACAAATGAAAAAGCTGAAAGTATTACTAAAAAAGGTTTTCAGCATTTCAAAATGGCAATGCCAAGCCGAATTCTTTATAGAGTTCTCTCCTGGAGTTTCTCTCGGAGCCCCCAAATAAAACGCTATGTACCTCAAAAATTTTAGACACTGAAATCTTTTCTGAAGAGACTTTTGAGGCAATAACACAATTCACTAGTCCGATAAAGCATCCGATAAATTAATGCATCCTAGGCGGCTGGATTTTGACGAAACCGTGTAACGCTCGCCACGCTTGAGAAAAAGTCTCCAATGACGACCTAGTTTCAAAATATAAATTTCTATAACAGCTGGCTAAAGTTTAATTCTACTGCTTTACAGATACATTCTCAAAAATAGAATGTAGGAAAAGTTTCTCCTGCATTCCTACAAACTGCTCCAGTCGAACAGCCTTTCCGTCGAAAGGAAAATATTTATGGATCAATTACTATCGATTAAGTTTCTTCCTGAATACATCAATTATGAAAAACACTTCCCCGCAAGCCCTCTCTAATGGCTTGTCGATCAATTGATCTTTTACGCAATCCAGATTTCCTATTCAAGAACCACTCTAGAAGAAACGGTATTGTCAAGTTAACGCTAACGTAGAATAATCGTACTGATTCCACCTCGTTCGCGGCTTCCGGTTCATGTACTCTCGTCATCGCTTTCCCGGCGAAATCATGAGCTATTGTGTCTGGCTGTATTACACCTTTCCCTTGAGCGGCCGAGACATCGAGAAAATGATGCTGTACCGAGGGGTCGAGGTCACTTACGAATCAATCCGAGAATGGTGCCAGAAATTCGGGCAGCAATATGCGAATCAGCTGCGGCGCAAACGCGCTTATATTGCGGATAAATGGCATCTCGATGAAGTGGTCGTCACTCTCAAAGGGCAGCAATGTTATCTGTGGCGAGCAGTCGATGCAGAAGGGAACGTGCTGGAGGTGTTGCTCCAACGGCATCGAGATACGGATGCAGCGAAGCGCTTTTTTCGTAAGCTGCTGAAGAACCTTAGATTTGCACAAAAATCTGCCGAAACGAGACAGGTTCAGTAAAGTTTGAGACCTTCAGAACTCATTAATATACAAACGCTCTGAGGGATTGATACTGAGATGGGTTTAGAGAGACTAGAAGCCCTATTCTGTCGTTGAGGTTCGAGCGACCCTCTGACCCTCTCAAAATCGGAGGTTTTAGAAAGATGTGGCGTGTGACTTCAGCCTAGCTAAATAGCAAATTCTATTCGGCTGTGGACGCATACATGATTTCCGCTTACTCAGTCAGCACCAGATTCCGATGTTACCCGAACAGTTATGCTTAGCTGACAAAGGTTAAAGGGATTGCGAATCGTATCCGTGCAGTTGTATCCTGACCAAAAAACCGCAAAAGCGACGATTGACACCATCGAGCGTGACTGTAATCAGATGTTGGCAAGTCTACGAATTGCGGCAGAACATGCCAACAGTCAATTAAAGGTGTGGCACATCCTAGCTGAGCATTACAGGATTGCAGACGGAGATTTGGGCTATGCTTCAGCTCAATGCTGCACTTGTCAGTCTTGAACTAGCGCCCACTTCTTGATGCACTGAAAGCCTCCTTAGAGCACTCGCAGCAGTTGCAGCAGTACTCACTCTGTTGCTGGGGAGAAGCAAGAGTAGAATGTGCTTTCAGTACTCAAGCCAGTTTTCTTAGGCAACTCAGAGCTGCTCGCTAGCATTTGCCTTGAGTCGTTGCTCTAAAGTAATTGCTAGAAGGTAAAAGTTGTCCGCAGCGTGCCAATCACAACATTGTCGTTTCTATTGTCTTGTCCAGGGTTGACAATATAGATGATGCCAGGAGTAATCGAAAGGTTGTCGTTCAGTTGGTATCTGTAGAAGCCCTCGAAATGAAGTGGTATGCTATTGAGCAAAGCATTGCCCAGATAAGGTTCAGCCCCTGCAACAAATCCCAAAAGATTACCCTTTTTGCCAAAGTCAGGAAGCGCAACCCCGACACCGTAAGTCCAAATCTCTTGTGAACTTCGACCATCACCTACAAAATTCGCGTCAATATACGAAGCAAAGCCATTGAGAACGAGTCCTGGGTTCAACTTAAATGCAACTTCTGCACCATAAGCGTTCACTCTTGCTGGAGCAAGATTACCATTTATATTGACACCTTGATTCGCAAGCAAAGTCCCTAAAAAGCCACTTCCACCGCTTCCAGCATCAAAAATAGCGGCACGACGGTAGGCATTCACATAGGTCAGACCAATGCTCAGCGCTTCACTTGCTTTGAATGTCACCTGAGCTAGAGCAGAATAGCTGCCATTGAACAAACCATTCTTACTTGCAGGATTGTTAGCACCAGGCGCGATAGTACTTGTAGTGGTATCGGAGTTATCTGCCAAGTAACCTCCACTGATGGTAAATGCAGGGGTTAGCTGAAAGTTAACACCAATCCCGGAGCCACCTCCAATGAAGTAGATAGGGTTGCGTTCAGCAAAGAGCGAGAGCGGACCCGTAGCACCAGTCCCTGAATCTAACGCAGGATTACTGGTCGGAGCATAGTCCGGGTGAAGCCCTCCCACTGCTGCAACATAAACCCGCGCTTTGTTAGTCAGGTTAAACGAGTAAGAAACTCGATCGAGACTAACTTGGTTTCCACCTGTACTCCGAAAGTTAAAGGTCTGAAGTCCCTCAGCGTTTGTTCCACCCGGTTGGTTAGGATTCGTTAGCGTAAAAGCATTTGCGTTTCCAGCCGTCAGGCGAGTCACTAAAAGATCTGAACCCGTAAAGCTGGTATTGAGCGCTAAACGAATCCTGTCTTGAAAAACAGTATTATTCCCACCTGTGTTTCTGACCCCGAATTCATCAGTAAGGGCAAAGACTGCTTCGCCCGCTAATTTGGTGGTTGTCGAAAACTGTTGTTTCTCCAGCGTCGAAGTTCGAGCTTCCAAAGCATCCACGCGCCCGCGCAGGGTCGCTAGCTCAACCGCAAACTGTTCTTGGAGTTTTTGCAATGTCGCTAGGTCTTCCTTCTTCACCAAGCCCGCTGTTGAGGCTGCAATCAGTTCATTCACGCGATCTAAGCAAGCATTTAATCCCGCCGCAAATTCGTAGCGAGTGAGCGCACGATTTCCTCGGTAAGTTCGATCGGGATACCCCGCAATACAACCATAGCGTTCGACCAACGATTGCAGCGCTTGGAAGGCCCAATCCGTTGGTCGAACGTCAGAAAGCTGAGAGACAGACGTGACTTGACCAACCGAAATCGCATCATTGCTGGGCTGACCTTCGGGGTTGTAGCGATCAACGACATCAATCGAGGTCGGAGAGGACTGGGTAGTAGATGCAGCGCTAGGAGTCTGAGCAAGCTTGATAGTAACGGGTGAGGGAGAGGCTATTTCAGCCTGGGATTTGGCGCTCAGTGCTAACAGTTGAGCATCGGTTTGCGGCTCAATGGTTTTCGCAGGACTTGCGATCGCGCTGGAACAAACAGCTAGGAATGTACCCAAAACGGCTGGGCTAACAAAAGCTTGATTCAGTAGAAATTTCAACATTTTGGTTCTCCTCACACTTAAAAAACAATTAAGAAAAATCGGTTAAGGCACTGCTTAATCTAACCATTAAATAACAGTTGGCTCAACATATTAAACAACACATTTTCTATTAGTTCAAGACACCTTGAAAATCATACATTTACCTTAGAGGATGTCTGAGAAGCAGGAAAGCTCTCAAAACGATAGTCTGTCAATAACAAATAGAATTCGACAGTGCTTGAGAGCCATGCCACCATCGTATCCGAGTAACCTAACCCAAGACCAGTGGGAACTGCTATCGAGCCTACTGCCAGCAGCAAAACTAGGAGGTCGTCCCCGCAGTGTAGATTTGCAAGCGGTGATGAATGCAATTCTGTATGTGCTGCGTGCAGGTTGCGCTTGGCGAATGCTACCGAGCGACTTTCCCAAGTGGAAAACGGTGTATCACTATTTTCGAGTGTGGCGACTCGATGGCACTTGGGAGCAGGTGAATTATCAATTGCATCAATGGGTGCGAGTTAGTGAAGACCGAGCGAGTTCGCCGAGTGCCGCGATTCTGGATAGTCAATCGGTGAAGACCGCCACACCTGCGGCAATTGCGGTCGGCTACGATACTGCCAAACAAGTCAAAGGTCGCAAGCGACATCTGCTGGTCGATACCCTCGGCTTCGTGTTGATGGTCGTCACTGCTGCCAGCGTCCCAGAACGAGCAGGCGCAAAACTGGTGTTAGGAAGACCGCAACAAGTGCGACATCGCGTCAGTCGTTTGGTGCTGATTTGGGTCGATGGCGGCTACTCAGGCAGGGAGTTTAGCCATTGGGTGATGGATACGTACCGCTGGGTGCTGGAAACCGTTTTACGCACCGATGCAGTCAAGGGCTTTGTTCCCATTCGGCAGCGATGGAAAGTGGAGCGGACATTTGGCTGGTTTAACTGGTGTCGCCGCTTGAGCAAGGACTATGAGATTTTGCCAGAAACGGCAGAAGCTTTTATCTACATCGCCAACATTCGATTGATGCTGCGACGACTGGCTTATAGTCTTCTCAGACATCCTCTTAGAGTTTTTGAGATCGCGAATATTTTAGAAAAATGCTAGAACTACATACCAAGATTATGCCAGAACAGCCTTGCAGTATAAGCAGTGCTAATTTCAAAAGAGGCTATAGTACACAAAGCAGTGATAAGAAAAATTAAGCCAAATCGTTTCATGAATTTCTCCAAACTGTGAGCTATCAAGATTTTTATGCTGAAGGGGTAGCAGAGCTAGTTATAGCGTGTGAGTCAACAGCACTTTTGTCGTAATGCCTAGCCCCACTAATGTCATCACCAAGGCACTTGCGGCTGGCAACAATTTGCTTCTGGGAGACTGGAGCGGCAGCCGCTCAAATAGCTCTCTAGCGTAAACTAGCATGAGTCCAATTCCGGTCAATACTCCTGCCAACCCTAAACTAAAAGCAGACACCAATGCCAACCCAAAACCAACCCGACCCATTGAGATTGCGCTGAGCAGCACGACTAACGCTGAAGGACACGGCAGCAGACCGCCCGAAATTCCTAACCCTAGAATGCTAGACCAGGTAATCGGAGAGCTATCAGAACCCGGTGGTAAGTGGGAATGGGTTGTGTGTTCGTGACTATGGGTGTGATCATGGCTATGATTATGATTGTGAATGTGAATGTGATCATGGCTATGATTATGATCGTGATCCTGTTTCCCGTGATGATGGCTATGAAGACTACGATCGCGCTGTTGCGAGCGCCAATCTTGCCAGACCCGAGATCCACGCACTCGGCTGATGAACAGGTTCAATCCAATTCCTGCCATTAATAAACCAGAAAGCCCGCTCAACCAAGGATAGACTTGCTCAGTCAGAACAAGCTGCGAAGTGCCCAGCATCACTAACCCCAGCGCAAAAATGCCTGCGGTATGAGTCAGCGTTACGGTTATCCCCAGAAAAAGAGCATGTTGAGCTTTGCCACGAGAACCCACCAGATAAGCGCCGACAACAGTTTTGCCGTGCCCTGGAGACAAAGCGTGTAACCCACCCCATAAGAAGGCAATCAGTAAAGCAAACAAAGTTGTGGGAGCATCGAGTTTTTCTATTGTGATTAGGCTGGTGAAAGCATCATTGCTTCTACCTTCTAAAGCCTGATCTAAACGATTCGGTGGCGTGGGAATCTGTGCTGTCTGCTGAGCGAGTAAGGACGAATTGACCTCGAAGGCGATCGCACGTTGATCCAGAGGGCTACTGAGCAGGTCAGTAGGATAGTCTGTCAGTCGTTTCGTGATGCTAGAAGCCGTAAAATTGCCCTGGATCTGGCTGTCTGCTGTTACCGTAATCTCGCGCCAGCCTAGTCTTTGGGGGTAAAGTTTGTCCTCAAACTCAATCAGTTGACTTGTGTTGCCTAACTCAGTGCTACCGAGCGCAGCGTGAATCGAGCCGTGAAAATCACAGGTTAAACGCAGTGTTGATAATCCACCCACACCAGGAGGAAAGTCAACTGTTGCCGTATTTAATGAGATCAGTAACGGCTGGTGATTGACCTGCAACTCTAGCTCAGACTTGACCTCACGACATTTATCAATCGGATAATTCGCTATCTCAGCAGGATCGGCTTTACGATTGTGATTCGTATCAAATTGGTGAATCTCTTGAAAAGCCGGAATTTCAGCTAAGTCTAGAACATAGTCAATGCCTATCTGATCCCGCTCTACTTGCAGTCCCGCATAGTGATTGATCGTGAAATTTCCCAGGGGATGGGCATTCGCGAGAGGCATCCAGAGTAAGAATACCGCCGCGATCGTTGTAAGAAAGGTGAAGCGATGCACCAAGATTCTCATAAGGGGTTTTCTATCAGAATTCAGGAGACCAAGTGTGATTGGGAGCTATAACTAGGAACGCTCGTAGGAGAGAGAGCAGCCAAAACGCGACGGGCTTCGTCAGCATATTTGTGATGAAATCGGGGGTTAAGCTTCAGTGCTTGAGCTAGTCGATCAATCGCTTCTTCACGATCCCCGCAGTGCATCGCAATCATCCCGTGATGAAATTGCAGTAGAGCGTCCTCTGTTCCATAGCGAGTCGCCTGTCGTGCTGCTTGTTGTGCTTCTTGCCAGTAACCGTTGGCAGCCGCAGCCCAAGCTAAGGTATCTTCAGCATAGATATCATCCCGTACTGCCACTTCACGTCGAGCAATCTCTAATGCCTCTAGCAAATGAATGCCATGTTCGACGTAGTAGACCGCCAAAGCTCGATCGTAGATTCCTTTGACCTTACTAAGATGTGCCACCACTTCAATCAACGCTTCAGTTGCAGTTGCGCCTTCTTGGTCTCCTAATGCTCGTTGAGCATCTGCCTGATATGCCAGTGTTTCCACCAGAGGGATTCGTTCCGTCCCCTTGTTTGCTATCTCTAAAGCCTCTTGCCAACGATGTTGTGCTGCATAGAGACGAGCCAGCCCGGTAAAGGCAGCGACATCCTGTGGAAAAAGGTCGAGGGCTTCTCGATACCGCTGCTCAGATAAGGTAAAATCGCCAGCAGTAAACGCCAAATCTCCAGCCCGGACATGAAACCAGGCGCGAGTTTCCGCCGGATTTGTGTAGAATTCGTCCATCTGCTGCATTGCTGAATCCATCACTTGCCGCGCTGAAGTCAAGTGGTGCGTCAACTCCAAATAGCGGGCTGTAACCGCATGATGACCCGAATCCGATTCGTTCACTAGGGTTTGTAAGAGTTGATTAGAGGCTTCATAGTCACCAAGTTCCATTAGAATCGATGCCTTCAGTGTGGCAATGCTGACATTATTAGGATCAGTCACTTGGGCAGCCGTTGCAACCTGTAACGCTTCCTGAAATCGATGCTGAGACAGTAGAGTTGAGGCTAGAAGCATCGAAGAGACTCCGTTTTGAGCAGGTTGAACTGCGAGCGATCGCCGCGCCGCCTGCTCCGATCGCAACAAATCCTCTACATCTGCCGTTTCACGAAAGCGCCTGAGATATTGAGCCGCCAGCAAACGTAAGAACAAAAAGGAATCAGGAGACTGGCGCACCAACTCCTCATAATTGCCGATAATTTTAGAGCGCTCCAAATAATCGGGAAAGACCAGTGAGATTTTGTCCATCTGTGACTGATTATCAGTTTGTGCCTTGCTAACACCCAACGCCAGCGCGGAAGACTGTCCTAGCGAATAGAGCAAGATGACCAACATCAGTAGCAGTCCTAGCGATCTGCGAGCCATAGTGACTAACGGGGATTACCAAGATAGGGAAAGGTCGGGAGAAAGTTAGCAGGATTAGCTCCAACATTGTCGCTGGTCAATCCTGGAATTGCACCCTGAGTAATTCCAGTCACAGCGCTGCCAAAGACGACAGAAGCCGTGACATCAATTACGTCGTCTGTCGGTCGTCTGCCGCCAAAGTTTTGACCTAATTGAGTGCCAAAATAGCTTCCGGTTGGTTTGGAAAGGTCAGCCTGGATCACATCCGGAATTGCCACCGAGATCACGGCATTCGCGATGCCTTCTGGTCGTCCGATCGAAGCAACAAACTTGCGAATAAAGTTCGCCTGATTTGGAGCATCATCGGTTGGAGTTTTGATGTTGCTGTCGTTGTGAGCGCTGAAATCCATAAACAGTTCATTTAAAGCTGGAACTGCTAATCGCTCAATCTGGGCGAAATTGCCGACTCTGCGACTTGGATCTGAAACACTGGTGGTCATCCAAACTCCAATCTTCCCGGTTCCAAGCTCTGCCCTAGGTAGCTCAATGACGATCGAGTGAACATTAAAGGGAGCAAGTGTATCTTGTGCTTGACCAGCAGGGCGAAAGGATGTGGCTGTGGGTGGATTCGGATTCGGTTGGACTTGATAATTACGGTCTGGGATCACTTTGAAGAACTGTTCAAGGTCGAAGAAGAACGGATCTTTGCGCGTCCCGACAAAAACGGTTGAGTTCCCGGGTCCAGCAAAGGGCTGGTTAAGTCTACCTTGCTGTCTAGTACCGAGTAAAGTTGAGATGGTTCCGACTCTTTGGGGTTGATCAGGTCCAAAAACTGAGACGGTCTGATCTACTCCTCTACCATTCACGTTGATTTGAATCACCCGATCTTCAACGCCATCGCCCGTGTTATCAATTTTGAACTGATAAAGCACGCTGGGGTCGAAAGGTCTGTTTTCACCTGACGTGATTAATGGGTCAAAATCCATTGCCAAAACGACTTTGCTTGGATCGGTTGGACTCTCAAACACGAACAGGTCTGTCAAATCCGCAGAGGTGCGCTGAGTCGCTAGAAAGGTCGTATCCTGGTGGTCTGACGCGAGCGCAGGAAGCGTTGTACAAGAAAGAAATGTCAGGAATCCTGCAACACAGACTCCAGCCATCCGAATCCAGATTTTAATGAGCCGATTGATTAACTGTTTATCAGGGAAAAGCACTCTGATCCTCATAATTGCACTCCTCAAGATACTTCATCTCTATTGTGAAGCTGATGGTCTTTGCTCCAATCTGCTGAACTTGATTGGTACTAACCGAGTTCGACAGAGCGGATGCCCATCGTATGTAGATAACACGTGACGGGATCCAAATTTGAATGCCTAAAATCGAAAAATACTAAGAGTCTGAGTAACGGGTCTGGCACGCTCGATGGAACTGCTGAAAATCACGAGCAAGCCGCACTGCCCTCATCACATGGCGAACACTGATGCATTTCGACCACTGAATTGTACGAGGTAGTTAAACTGATTGAAAATTAGTCTTTAGGCATAGAATTAAGACAAGAGAGTAAACGAATGCTAGCTGAGTTCTGCCTGAAGGGATATCCGTAGACAAGTAAATAAATGGATTTAAATTCGCTCCAAAAGTATAGAAAAAGATTTCAAGTTTCAATAGACCGTAATGGCAGTCGCAAACAAAGTGGGAAATAAATACCCAACTCTGGCACTTCCAATCAAGCTGCTACAATTTGTCAGAAAGTTAGAGCGTAATCACCGATCATTGAGCTGCAGACCACAAAGAGCAGTTTGCAATGCTTACTGCTTGTAATGAGGGCGGTCAAGCATTAGCTAGGAATAAGATTTATAAACAGAGTTGCAGAAAAATGTATCGTTCAATTAGTCATGGATTGATGGGAGTTAGTGCTTTCGTATGGCTGACGCAGGTTGCTGTGGCAGCGGAAACGAGAACAGCGATTACAGGGATTCAGATTCGAGCCGTTCAATCGGCGCTGGAAATTACCTTTGAGGTTCAAGGCGATCCTCAGTTTCAGCGCTCAAGTGTGAGCCGTGGGAATACCCTCACGATGAATTTTATGAATACGCAGCTTCATCTGCCTCAAGGGGTTGCACTGCGCCAAGAGAACCCTACGCCTGACATTACTTCAATATTGGTAGCTCAGTTTGAGCCAAATCGTGTTTCCGTTATCGTGAATGGAACCCGTTCTCTACCCGTCGAACAAGTCGTTCGGCAGGATAGCAAAAGCATTACTTTACGCTTAGCAACCCCATTACAGCCTGCTGCTGTGACAAGCCCTACTGCTCTGGTCTCAAGTTCTCCTGATCAATCGGCAGTTTCTGCCACCCCCGACTCCCTTCAACCATCCCGTGTCGGACTCTTAACGTCTTCTGTCTCACCTTCCAGTCCTACCCCTCCTGCACCCTCCGCCTCTCAGACGACTCCGGGAGTAGATGCTACTTTTTCAGATGTTTACCTGGATGATGCACAAACTCAGCTTATGAGAACATACCAGCTGAATCAGGTAAAAGCGACTTCTGATGCAGTTGTAACTCAGAACTTGACGAGCTTAGCAGAAACTGGAGGAACGGTGAGCGGCTCTGGCACAGGCAGTAGTGTTGGTGCTAATTCAGGCATCTTCAACGGGTTTGATGTCAGAGCCTCAACCGCTACCGCCCAAACCTCGATTAAGCGGGCAACGACAACCGCAGAGAACGTTCACTACCAAGGCGCAAAAGAATTCTTAGAGCTGCTTGGAGCCAATGGCGGTGTAATGGGCAAGCCAGGAAATACATTCAACCCTTCTCCTACCAGTATTTTTAATACTACTCCTAACCAGGTCTCAAGTTCTCAGCCTTCAAGTTCTACTGCTCTTCAATCAGCGTTGCCGCCTGACCTTTCTAAGGTATCCTCTAGTCGGTTCAGTTCTGGACTGCTCAATGGGTTAGAAGTTATTGCTGAACCTCGCACAAACACGCTAACACTCATTGGTTCTCGACGTTTAGTCGAAATTGCCACGCTCAAGCTCAAGCAGTTAGATGTGCTAACTAAGCAAGTGGCAGTCAACATCAAGATTATTGATGTTGATCTAACAAAAAGTAGTAGATCTAATGCCGATTTGCAGTATCAAGCCAGCAAGACAATTGGTCTAGGGTTTGATACAACCGGCTCATTTTTTGGCAGTTTCGGCAGAACAGTAACAGATGCTGGCGTTGCTGTGCCTCTAGCCCGTAGCTTTTTGCTGAACTTACTGGCTTCAATTCAAAATCAGTCTGCTAAGATTATGACTAATTCAACCTTAGTTGTCCAAGAAGGAAGTTCAGCGCAAGTTAACCTAACTCAAGAAATTTTTTCAGGTTTTGAAACCATTGAAGATACTCGATTTCTTAATACCAGCAGTGCGGTTCCCCCACTTAGGCGCCGTCCTATCATTCGACCGGCGGGGGTAATTGTAAATGTCACTGTCGATCGTATTGATGCACAGGGCTATGTGACCCTCAATATTTCGCCTGAAATTAGTGCTCCTTCGGGCGCTGTCTTTGAAGATCAAGGCTCTCAGGCTCGGTTGCTGCTACAACGTCGTTTAGAGACCGGTCGAATCCGGCTGCAGAATGGTCAAACCTTAATTCTGACTGGCATCATTCAAGACCAAATTCAGTCCAACGTCACAAAGGTGCCAATTCTAGGAGACATTCCTCTACTGGGTCGATTATTTCAACGTCGAACCCAAACGACTGAGCGCCGAGAGGTTGTGATCCTAGTTACGCCGGAAATTTTAGTCGATAGTAATCGCTCACCATTTGGTATTAACTACAAACCTGGTTCAGATATTCAGCAGCTTCTGAGGTAGTAAGGTTTGAGGTGATACTAAACGGATAAAGATAGATATAACTTCGTGTATACAAGCTTTTCAGAGCATGTAGCTAACTGACGATCGCGCTCAAGAATTAGAGAGGTCGTCGATTTACCATAACGCTCGAACTTTGGAACCAGTTCGGGCAAAATTAGATGAAGGGAGTGCTGAATGAGAAAGCGTTTCTAGGCTTCTCAAAAACGGTGATTAAAGATTCTCAAAAAGCGGCATTTCTCAAAGCCTGGAAGCTCCATACAGCGCGACTTGTAGCCTCTTGATGAACAAACGCAGGATGAGTTTTGAGAAACTCAGTTTTTCAAAGTTCCAGTTCATAAATTTGAGCGATCTCATCCGACTGAATCCCCAAATACGCCAACGTCTGACGCTGAGTTGCGTGTCCAAATGCCTCCATCAGCAGCGGAATTGCAGTGCCACGCTCCGTTCGTTGCCAGTAGCCCCAAGTCTTCCGCAGCGTGTGACTCCCATAATTCCCCTTCAGCCCCACGTCTTGGCACCAAGTCTTCACCATTGTGCTCACCGTCGTCACCGTCAAACAACCCCGCTGCCCCGTGAAGAGATTGTCTTCGTCCTGAAGTTGACTGTTCTCCAGCCAATGCTGAATCGCCGAGATCGCAGTGCCGTTCAGCGTCACCGGACGATACTTGTGCGTCTTGCTCTGCTTCAGTTCCAACACATCGCCGACATTGAGCGATCGCACCTGCCGCACCTTGAGCGATAACAGTTCATTTGCCCGATATGCAGTATTAATCCCCAACGTGAACAAACACAAATCACGCGGGTGGTCTGCCAACACTTTTTTGATCCGCGAGATCGCTTTCTTGTCTCGAATCGGCTCCACCTTGATCGTTGATCCGGCAGCGGGATGATTCGGATTCTGCCCTTTTTGAAACGGCATACGGCTCTTTTCGCACCTTACTAACTTTTAGTTATTTTACTTTTAAACTTAGCGAGTTTGAAACTCCTCAATTTTAGCCCTGTCTAGCATCATCACGCTGAAAGCCAAGCTAGAAAGCAAGTTCAGCCCCTTCTCTATCTCACTAACTTCTCGCCAGAAGTTAGTGAGCTGTATCAGATTCTATTGGTCGTTTATGATCCAGAAAAGGAGGTGGTCAGCGAATGGAAAGACTAGAGAAATATCGCCAAGTAGTGCCCCAGCTTTTGACGGTTCAAGCCGAGTCTGACCAGGAGCAGATCCCGGTTGAGTGTCAACTGCTCTTTGATTCAGAGCATGATCACTATCAACTTCTGGATGTGGGATGGGACAGGCTGAAGCGGGTCTACCACTGCTACATTCACTTAGATATTAAAGATGGCAAAGTGTGGATTCAGCGCAATATGACGGAGATGGACATCGCTGCGGAACTGGTCAAAAAAGGTGTGGCGAAAGAAGATATTGTGCTGGGATTGCATCCGCCCTACAAGCGCCCCTACACGGGCTATGGAGTTGCATGAGCAAATTACCGCTGGTTTGAGTGAAGGCGATTTGAAGCGGGGCTTAATTTCCTGAACTTCTGCGGGGTGCGGCAGCTAACCAAGATTTGGAAAAGCAAATTCAATGATAACGGTTCGGGTCAGCGGTTGCCGGAGTCTTTGCATCCTACACAAGCGGCTTCGGTCAATCCGCTGCACCCGAATTGTTATGCTGTGGAATTGACTTCTGCAACGTTAGAAACCATGATCACGTTGACGTAATCCCTGCGGTATTGCTACCTACGAGCAATTGCACGATTAAGTAACTTACTAGCACGGCGAGGAAGGCTCCATGAAGGGCTAGGAGCAGGTTCACTGTCTAGATATTCCAAAAGATAGAGCATTCCTGAACACCAATCTGTATCTTCCTTGTTCTTAATAGAGGTATCATAAACTATTCCAAAATACTCGTTATACCAAAATCGAAGGTATGGAGCTATGGACGATCTAAATAGTCGCTCTTCTAAAAACTTTTCTTGGTGCAGTATTGCGATTTGCTCGAAATAGTGAACTATTCGGGAAACGTAAAGCCAGTTTTCATCATGATTTGCATAAGTCTCATGATAAATCTCAGTGTAGCTTAAAGGTTTTAGCTGCTGACGATTTTCGTATAAAACTCTCTCAGCCTTGATTCTAGCCAATAACATTTCTGAACTTTGATACTTTTCATACATTTGAATCGTTGTCTGCACTCTGGCATGATGCTGTTGTTGAATATTTGTGAAAACATATGTGAGAACTGCGCTAGAAATTGAGCCAATAATCCCACCTACGAGCGCAGATATGAGTTCATTCATTTTGCATTACTGCCTCTGCAATACATTTCGATTCTATACAGTTATTCAACACAAGCAAAAAAAACTTCAAACTACGTCTCAATTAAGGACTAAGCAGCATAACGCCTCAAATCAGCGGCGGCAGGTAGACTCGAACTCAGCACCAGCAGCTTTCAACCGTCCGTCTGCATTTGAATTGTTGGGCGGATCGCTACCCACCTACCATTTCTAGATTACAATTCACGTCGCATCACAAGTTCGCCGTCCTCGTCTTTTCCGGTGTAAACAAAACCCATCTTCTCGTAGAACGGTCTGGGACCACCTTCGGTTGGCACACAACTTGTTTCGACTGCATTCGCTCCAGGGCGCGTCTTGACGTGTGCGAAGAACAACTCCAGTGCCTTTCGCCCGTACCCACGCCCCTGGTATAGCTCACCTATCATAAAGCGCCACAGAAAGTACGCTTGCTGAGCTACGTCGTCTTCCAACATCAAAAACCCGACTGGCACATCACCAGCGTAGATCGCGCGGAACCAAGCAACCTCTGGACTAAAATGCGCTTCTGCAATAGACACGGCATTGGATGCCACGAACTGCTCTTGGTGCGGGGCTACTTTCAAGCGAAGGACTGCCCTCAGGTTTTCCTTAGTGATCTCGCGCAGCGTTACTTCGAGGTCGAACTCAGACATACACAGCGTTCTCCCTTAACCATGCCTTGTAAGATATAGTCTCTTACCCAGTAACGTATGTGATACCACAACTGCTGCCCAACTATTTATTAGACTGACTCTTTCCGCCTAATCACCCATATCTGGACGTTAGACCGAACGTGGTCGGCATAACACCCTAAACTGGGGAATTAGATCGACTTTTTCTGCCTAATGCCGGGATTTGAAACATTAGATCGACTCACATTCCGCATATTACCCCTCGACAGGGGCATTAGACCGAAAATTTCCGTATTTCTTCTCAGCGAAAGCTTGTACTATTCTGCCTAAGATCTCGTTTAACCAGATTGACAAGATTGACGTTGAGCGAAATGACCTCACCACCCAAAAAGCTGTGAGATCAAGTGCGTGATGCGATTCGAGTACGGCACTATTCGTATCGGGCTGAAGAAGCCTATGTGCAATGGATTCGCCGCTTCATCCTGTTTCACAACAAGCAGCATCCGAAGGACATGGGGGCGGCTGAGGTCGAAGCCTTTCTCACCCATTTAGCCGTTCACGAACGAGTGGCAGCCTCGACACAGAATCAGGCATTCAGTGCCTTGCTGTTTCTGTACCGGGAGGTCTTGCGCTTAGACATGGATGAGTCGATTAACGCCATTCGCGCTAAACAACCCAGACAGTTGCCGACGGTACTGACGAAAGCGGAAGTTGGCGCAGTCATCCAGCACCTTTGGGGTGTACCACAATTGGTGATTCAAGTGCTGTATGGCAGTGGGGTGCGGCTGAATGAAGGGTTAACTCTGCGCGTCAAGGATATTGATTTTGCCCAGCATCAAATGATTGTGCAGAATCCGAAAGGCTACGAAAGCCGAGTAATCATGCTGCCGACGAGTTTGGTCGAGCCATTAAAACTGCATTTGGAGCGCGTGCGACGTGCCCATCAGCAAGACCTTGATCGTGGTTATGGTTCGGTCCATCTGCCGTTTGCTCTAGAGCGGAAGTACCCTCATGCAGACAAGGAATGGATTTGGCAGTTCGTGTTTCCAGCGATTGGGATGACACGAGATCCGCGCACGAATCTAGTGCGACGGTATCATCTGCATGAGAGCGGCGTGCAAAAAGCGCTCAAGCAAGCGGTGCGCTCAGCAGGAATCATGAAACGAGTCGGATGTCACACCTTTCGACACTGCTTTGCAACTCACCTGCCTGAAGCTGGGTATGACATTCGCACGGTTCAAGAACTGCTGGGTCATAAGGATGTCAAGACGACGATGATTTACACGCACGTCTTGAATCGTGGTGGTAGAGGGGTGCGAAGCCCGCTTGATTCGTAGCGATCGCGCTTCTGCGTGTTCCGCAGAAGTCCCGATGTGAAGAGAACAGCTCAAGCACTCTTCATCGTTGAGTTTGAGCGATTTCATCTTGGACTTCATCCCGTCCACCGCAGAAACGAGAGAATGCGGGTTTGAGTGGGGTTGTAGTACGGTCGCTAGTCCAATTTTAAGCCAGAGTGTGTAACACGGCTGTATTATGTGCAGACTGAATGAATAAAGGTGCGAGCAACCACTGCATCTGCAAATTTCAATAGCTCACCTGCGCTCTCTCAGACGCTGACAAAAGAAAGGGTTCTCACACAGGTGTGAGAACCCCGTCCCTCAGTTATTAGCTCAGACCATAACTTTGTTTGCTCGATACGCGCTTAGAACTCTAGTCCTACACCCGCTTGCAGACTCAGCGCACCCGCATCACTGCCTCGATACGCATTGATGCCATACTTGGCATCGCTATACACTACGACACCTTTCGCCACTTGGGATTCCACTCCCACCGTCAGCACTGGTGCATTTTGATTGCCGATCGGCGAGGTCACCCCGCCATTCTGCACAAACGAGTAGCCCGCTCCTGCATACACGTTCGATTTGTTGTTCAACCGCACATCGTAGGTCACGGTTGGAACGATCGCACTATTGTCGCCTGTAAACAAGACCGAACCGCGTGCAGACACAGGAGCATTCGGAATCGCAAAGCGACCTTGAACATTGCCACCAAAAGACGTGTCATCATTGCCGCGTCCACCGCTAAGGACACCGCCAGAAATGCCAGCACCGACATAACTGCGATCGTAACGAGGAGCCGTTTGAGCCGAAGCCGCGCTAGCACCGAGGAACAGCGGCGAAACAACTAAGGCAGCGAGACCCGAAAGCATTGCCACAGATTGAAGAGATCTCATAGTCACCTGAAGGATTGTGAAAGTTAAAGAGAGTTTCTGCCTTGTTCAGCAGCGAGAAGAAACATCGAGCCACTCACCGCTTCTTGGGTATCACCAGCAGACTGAGGTAGAGGTGCGAACTGCTCCAGCGTGCTGGGAAGCGAGTGAGTGCGAAGAGAACCCGGATGAGCGTGGAGGTGGAAGACTCTTAGCTCTGGTTCCATACTTCTGTTATAGAGCGAGGGAGCGGGTGTTAAGGAGGAGAAGGGTCACTTTACTAAGCGTCCTAAGTAATTTCGGAATAGTGCTTGACCGTTGTGAGGAGAGAAGACCTAGCTGATCTGCTCCTTCTATTTCATTAACTATTACCTAGAACTTAGTGAATCAAGATGCGGCTGTATTCCTTGTCCTGTCTGGCGTTGAGCGCTGTTCCCTGTCCTCACCTGTTTTTTGCGCTGCCTTTTTTCACTAACTTAATGGCAAGAAGCTATGGTGACTTAGTGAAAAAATTGAGGCCGCTATGGCGTTCCAAAAAGGCGAAAATCCTCATCACCCACTTCCGGGATCTGTCCTCACGGTTGAACCGGTTCGAGATAAGAAGGCGATCGAGCGCATCAAGAAATTGCTCCGTGACCAGCCGCGTGGCCTGTGCCTGTTCGTGCTGGGCATTAATACTGCTTTTCGGGCGAATGAACTCCTTTCACTCACTGTTGGTCAGGTGCGATCTCTGCAACCCGGCGATGTGCTCCGAGTCAAGCAAAGCAAAACGGGAAAGTTCCGGAGCGTGACCGTAAATGGGGCGGTGGTGAAGGCGATCTCTCAATACCTCGCAGCCTGTCCCCTCCCCGATGAGGTGTTCCTGTTCCAGGGCAAGCGTGGCTGCCTGACTGTGCCTACCGTCAGCACGATGGTGAAAACGTGGTGTCAGCATGTGAGATTGAAGGGCAAATATGGCAGCCACTCCCTCCGCAAGACGTGGGGCTACTGGCAGCGGATGGAGCGCGGAACGGCGGTGCCGTTGCTGATGGAAGCCTTCGGACACGCGACCCAGCAGCAGACGTTGGGGTATCTAGGGATTCAGGCGGAGGAGATTGCTCAGATTTATGAATTGGAATTATAAAAAATCTTCTTTACTCCAATCTCAATCATTCTCTGTCCACTTTATTGAGCTATTGGTGCTGATAGCTATCAGCCCATAAGAACGTTTTGCCAAAATGCGTTTGTTAAATTCAGTAATCCTGTACTATGTATTAAGCGAGATAAAACTTTCTAAAAAGCTTACTTAGCATGGATCAGGACAACCCACATCAAGGATTGATAGAAATCGCTCAAGATACTGTCACTAATTTAATGACAGGTTCATCTATTCCAGCTCCAGTCAGAAGAAATGCCTTTAAAGCCTTTGGACAGCTTTGTACCGCAGCCATTGATATCCCGGTTTCCCATCTTGAGGGCATCGCTGCGGAGAAGCGTGCTGAAACCCAGGCGCGAGTAAAACTCATCGATATAGGTGCTGATCAAATCGCTCAGCAGATGGAAATGCCTGCTGAATATGCGCGTGCTGCTGTAAAAAAATATGGTCAGAAAATCATACGCGAGCAAGCGAACCTTGACATGGTTTCTGAAATTGCAGCTCGCCAGATTCAACAACAAGCAGTTCTTCCTAAGCCAGAGTTTGATGCAACAGCGGAAGTTCCTCCAATCAATGAGGACTGGTTAAATAACTTTGAGAAACAGGCGAGTCAGAAAAGTACCGAAGAAATGCAGATTCTGTTCGGTCGTATCCTGGCTGGCGAGATTCAAAAACCTTCCTCATTCTCGATCAAAACAGTCAATTTGCTGGGTGAGCTTGATAGCGGAGTTGCTGCTCTCTTTATGCAGCTTTGTTCTCTATGCGTATGTCTAAAAGCTGAAGATCATTATGTAGACGCACGTGTTATGTCACTTGCTGGTAATGCCGCATCCAATGCGCTTCGGAACTATGGTCTTAACTTTGACCAACTAAATATCTTACAGGAACATGATCTGATCATTTCTGATTACAACTCATATTTTGATTACCGAATGTGCGTTGCTCGTAAAGCTGGAGGCGTAAGTAATTTAGTAGCATTTCCTTTTCACTATCAAAATAAAGATTACGCGTTCCTTCCGATAGGTGAACGATCAGAAGATCAAGCACTCCAACTATACGGAGTCGCACTCTCAAAATCTGGAAAGGAACTTCTGAGAATTATTGAGATTCAACCTTCTGAAGATTACACAAGAGCACTCACTGACTATTTTGTAAGGCAAAACCTACAAATGATCGAAATTGGCAAGCCTATCAAAAATTATTAGTTTCTTATGCCCTAATTGGGAAGCAAATGAGGGGATGTGAATGAAATTAGATGGCTCTACTTGTCAAGAGAGGGGTTCGATTAAGCTGGTTTCGCAAAAGCGGTTGTTCTGGTACAGTGTCATATCCTGAAGAAAGAAACTGAGATCGCGTTGTTGTCCGGAGGGAATATGTCAGAATTGATGTTTGAAGACTATCAGCAGCGGGTGAGTGAGCGGGTAGAGTCTTTAGAAGAGCAGAACCGCGAGGACTTGGAGACGGTGACGACGCTCCTGTCAAAAATTACACCCCTTCCCTCCGCACAGATCAAGCCGCAGTTACATACGCTGATGGAAAACCTGATCGAATTGCAGGAGCCTCCCTTTCACGCTACAGCGACCCCAGAAGAATGGGGGCAACGGTTCTCCGAATGGGTGGAGTCTCGTCGCGGGCTGGGGTTCCCTACCCTCTCTGATGAGTCCATCAGCCGCGAGAGTATCTATGGAGATAACCGCTAGATGCCGTTTCTGGTCGATACGAATGTGCTACTGCGGAGTGTTGATCCGACACATCCGATGAATGCGAGCGTGGCTCAGACCTTGAGAACGCTGCGCGGACAAGGCGAGCAGCTTTGCATTGTGCCGCAAAACCTGATCGAGTTCTGGAATGTGTATACCCGCCCCCTAGAGCGTAACGGGCTGGGACGCACCCCCGAAGAAGCCGAGGGCGAAGTGAATCAGCTTAAAGCCTTTTTCTCCCTACTACTGGACACCTCTGCGATTTATCCAGCTTGGGAACAGCTGGTAAGTACCTATGCAGTTCGGGGAGAGTGAATGTCCATGATGCAAGGCTGGTCGCTGCGATGCTAGTGCATGAGCTGACCCACATTGTGACGTTTAACGATCGCGACTTTGCACGGTATGCAGAAATTACGGTGATCGTCCCATCTGCAATCTGATCGCTCATTTGCGTGACAAAGAGATCGCACCGACAACCGCTTCCGAGTTCTGTTACTTATCTCACTTATCTCGTCAATGAATGCAAAGCAAACCCCTTAAGTTTTGAATAAGGGACACAGGGATGAAAGGTGGCAGTTCTTGTGTACTTCGCCAAAAATCGACCCTTTCTTGATAGGGCTTTTTGTCACCTTGTTCTCTTCCTTAGCAGGATCTGAAAGCTAGAAAAATAAAGGTTCTTCCTTAAACGCTGAAATTGATGAAAAGATATCCCTTTTTTGATAAGGCTATATGCCCTGATTTATTGAAGCTTAAAAAGTATAACCTGCGATTATCGATCGTCAGATTTATACAAGATGGTGCCAACTGAAGAGCGTGCGCCAAGTTTTTATCTACTCAGCTATTCTGTAAAAAGTACGACACGTGTCGTACTTTTTATTTTCGCTTGTACTTGATAAGGCTAAAATAATCGGCATGATTATTACTGTTGCATCTTTCAAAGGTGGGGTCGGCAAAAGTACTACTGCTATTCATATTGCTACTTACCTCGCCAGCAAACGCGGCAAAACTGTGCTTGCGGACGGAGACTTAAACCGTTCTGTCATTCAGTGGGCTGAACGTGGTGGCAAAAGTGTTCCTTTTCTCGTTTGTGATGGTGAATCTATTCGCACTGATTATGATCACCTTGTGATTGATACCGCTGCGCGCCCCACTGATTATGACCTCGCTGCCCTTGCCGAAACCTCGAATCTCCTTGTTATTCCTTGCACCCCAACAACGTTTGCCCTTGAAGCTACGATTGGAACGCTTACAACTTTACCGACAGATCGATATCGTATTCTGCTTACTGTTGTCCCCCCTAAGCCTAGTCGAGAAGGCGAGAAGGCTCAACAAGCTCTTAAGAAAGCAGGACTTCCTGTTTTCAAATCTATGATTCGACGATTTTCCGCTTATCTTAAAGCAGAGAATGCAGGTGTTCCCGTCAACCAAATTCGTGACCCAAAAGCGAGTGAAGCTTGGCTTGAGTACGAAGCCGTTGGCAAAGAATTGTGGAAGGTAGCTAAGAAATGACCGATCTAGACAAAATTATTGCAGCTGCACGAGCTAAGCAGCCCCTATCCTCCTCTCCAGCACAAGCCAATTCATTTTCCCAAGGCAGTACACTACTACTTGACGAGATTCAGCCGAGAGCACAAAATACTCGCACTCTTAATCCTGATCATGTGGAAACTCTTGCCGAATCTATTTCTGTTCTAGGTCTCATCGAACCCCTGGTTGTAGACAAACAGAAACGGCTCTTAGCTGGTGGACATAGGCTTGCTGCAATCATACATCTCAAAACGCATCAGCCTACTGCTTACCACCGACACTTCCCAAATGAGCAAATTCCGATTCGTTCTCTAGCGATTGACGCCGATCGGGAACCTGACCTGGCACTACAAATTGAGGTCGCTGAAAATGAGCAGCGCCGCGACTATACCCCTACTGAAGTTAAGGAGATCGCATCTCGCTTAAAAGCATCAGGCTATGTTGAGGTTCAAGGTCGCCCTAAAAAGGGACAAAAGCCACTGATGCCTGCTCTGGCTGTCGTTATAGGAAAGAACCTTCGCACAATTCAGCGATATTTGTCAGAAGACACCACATCCATAAGAAGTGCATCTTCAAAAAGTACGACACGTGTCGTACTTTTGAAGCAGACTCTTGCCAAACTTAAGCAAATTCAATCTGATCCACCTGCAACTCAGGAAGGAAAACAGCTCCTAAATATTCTGCCAGAAGTTATGACCCTAATAGAGCAGTGTATTGAGGAAGGTTAGAAACCAAGATTCAGAAAGACATGAACAAGTTGGAGATGTTGTCTAGTGCGCCGTGATTCAATTTTCTATAAATTATTCCAACAGGCTCCAACGCTACTGTTTGAGTTGTTAGAAGAGTCTCCCTCGAATGCTGGACAGTATCGCTTCGACTCGGTTGCTGTGAAAGAACCCAGATTTGAGATTGATGGCGTATTTTTGCCACCCGATACTGAGCCTGGAGTTGTCTATTTTTGCGAAGTTCAGTTTCAGCGTGATGAGGTGCTGTATGAGCGACTATTTGGTGAGTCGTTCTTGTATTTCTACAGAAACCGGAGCCGTTTCACAGACTGGCAGACTGTAATTATTTACCCATCTCGTTCGACTGAGCAAACAGAAACACACCCTTATCGGTCGCAATTAAATAGCGATCAGGTGCATCGAGTGTTCTTAGATGAGTTGGGGGAGATTGAACAGTTGCCGCTAGGGGTGGCGCTGATGGCTTTGACAACGGTTGATGAAGCGAGTACTCCGGAAGTAGCGAGGGTTCTGCTAGAGCGATCACGAGGAGAGGTATCTCAAGAGGCAATTCGCGCCATAATTGAAATGATTACGACGATTCTGGTTTACAAATTCACAAATCTAAATCGGCAGGAGGCGGAAGCAATGCTAGGAATTACAACCCTTCAAGAAACACGATTCTATCAGGAAGCGAAGGAAGATGGACGCGAGGAAGAAGGAAGAGGGTTGGTTCTACGTCTATTAAATCGTCGTTTTGGAGTATTACCTGAACCCTTGTCATCGCAGATTGCCAACTTATCACTGGCTCAAATCGAATCTCTGGCAGAAGCACTACTGGATTTTCAAACCCTCTCTGATTTAGAGGCATGGCTACAGCATTTGCAAACGAATTGACAGTTTTAGTCTGCTATGGCTTAACTGGCACAATTCTAGATGCAATCGCGCTTGGACTAATCTTGGACTAAATCGCTGTTCGGTTATGTTCTCAAACCTGCATTCACTCGTCGGATAACTGTCACAACATCAACGACAAAGCGAGCTTTCAAGGATGAACATCTGAGATCGGCTTACAGAAGTTCTGAAGTACAAGAACTCCTAAGACGGCTGACCGAGCAGAACTTCTCGGCTAGAGGGCTGCAACTGCATCGACTCAGGTTTGAGCCGCAGAAAATCTACCAATTATCACGGTTTCATCTGGACATCTTTCTCTTATGCTATGCGAAGCAACCGGTTGCTCCGCTCAACGTGAGTAACCCTCAAGATGAAAAGTTTTGTTCATGCTCACCCACCCCAACGCCGTCACCGCCTTTCGTCAACTCCTCAAAACTGAAGGAGTGCGTGCTGCCCTGTGCTTTCTCAACTCCATCAGCGCGCACCGCTTCACAGCCTTGTTTCGCTTCGAGGGCAGCACCCTGCGAAACCTGCATTTGATTGACCGAGAAAACCCGCAGGTCGAGCGCTGTCCAGATTTACCGGTGCTTGAATCCTACTGCGTCTATGTGCGGGACAGTGCCAAGCCCTTTTTGGTTGACGACTCGCTGCACGACGAACGGGTCGAGGGGCATCCCAAGCGCCAGGTTGTGCAGTCCTATTGTGGGGTGCCTCTAATTGATGTTGATGGCACTCTCTTTGGCACGATTTGTCACTTTGATTTCAAACCCATCCCGTTTACCCGAGACGAGACATTTCTACTCGATGAGGTGGCGCCGTTGCTGATTGAGGCGATTCAAGCGACCGAATGGTACCCGGAGCTCGGATGAACGGATCATCGCAGGAGTGCGAGACTCGTTTCGCGATGTGGATCGCAGTCATCTCGATGCTACTGAACAGCCTGCTCAAGCTTGCATCCGCATCGGCAGATGAAGAATGAATTCTGCTCCCTGTCCAAGTCTTGAGACGCACTGTAGTCTCCCACCCTGCTTTTCAACGACAATCTGATAGCTGAGCGCCAAACCCATACCCGTTCCTTTGCCCAGCGGCTTTGTCGTGAAGAACGGATCAAAAATCCGCTGGCAGGTCGCTTCGCTCAGTCCGGGTCCGTTATCGATAAACCGCAGGGCAACTCCCGCCGCATCGACCACTTCCGTCTCAATCGTTAGGGTCGGAGCGAAATCGACCCTGCCTTGGCTGGAGCAGGCAGACCAATGCTCCTCCAAAGCATCGATGGCATTGCTCAACAGGTTCATAAATACTTGGTTGAGCGGTCCGGCATAGCACTCCACCAGCGGCAGGTCTCCGTATGCTTTCAGGACTGTAATCGCTGGACGCTCAGCGGTCGCTTTCAGCCGATGCTGCAAAATCATTAACGTGCTGTCAATGCCCTTATGCAGGTTCACAGCTTTTCGTTCGGCTTCATCGAGGCGCGAGAAGTTACGCAGCGACAGCACAATCTCTTGAATCCGGTCTGTCCCCACCTGCATCGAGGTGAGAATTTTGGGCAGGTCTTCACGGATAAAGTCCAAATCTAGGTCTTCTGCTTGCGCTAAGACGGCTTCTCCCGGTTGAGGACAGGCTTGCTGATATAGCTCAATCAGCTGCATCAGGGCAGCAACATGCTCGTGGACATAGGTTAGATTGCCATGAATAAAATTGACCGGATTGTTGATTTCATGAGCAACTCCCGCAACCAGTTGCCCTAAGCTCGACAGCTTCTCCGCTTGGATCAAGTGCATCTGCGTCTGGCTCAGGGTCTGTAGCGTCTGCGCGAGTTGTTCGGCTTGCTGTTGCGTTTGTTGCAGCAACTCGGCTTGTTGGAGGGAGATCGCCAGTTGGACACTCAGTTGCTGGAGTAGTTCGACTTCCCAGTCCTGCCAAGCGCGAGTTCCACAACAGTGGTGTGCGATCAGCAAGCCCCACAGATGCTCGTGGTGCAGGACAGGGATGACCAGATTTGCTCGCACTTGGCAGCGTTGCAGCAGTTCGATATGGCAAGAGGCGAGGTCTGCGATGTGAATGTCCTCAATTGCTCGCACTCGACCGGTGCGGTAGAGCGGAGCAAAGGTGTGCTGGAAGCAGGTGTCTTGAATCTCTTGGTTCAGCAGCGACTGCCACCCCGACTCCACCGACTCGACCACAACTGCACCGCTCCAGTCCTCGTTAAATCGATACAGGAGCACCCGGTCCGTTTGCAGCAGTTGTCGTACTTCGGTGACGGCGGTTTGCAGCACGTCTTCGAGCTGGAGCGATTGGCGGATGCGCTGCGCCATTGCGTTGAGCAGTTTTTCGCGTTGTAGCAGTTGAACAAGCGCTTCTGGATGTGGCTCCGAAAGGGTTGCTGCCTTCAGGTCAATCGGGGAAGAGCCGAGCGATCTTGAAGTCGAAGTCGGGGAATGAACCATAAATGATAGGACTGGGAGTGAAGGGAGGGAAATTGCAGCTTCGATCTAAGCTCAACATGCCCTTCTCAGGAATCGATGAGGCAACTTCATAAATTCCTCGTAGAAAATTGCCGATTGTTAAGTTTAGGGCAAATTCAAATGTCGAAACCGGTGTAGGTGTCTAAACATTCGACTCACCAAGGTCGACTGACACCACGAACTAGCTTGGTTCACTGCCGTACCCGCAGAAGTTCCGAGGCTTATAACTTGTTCAGATACTCGACAGAACAATGCCAAGTCGTTGCTTCCCTCATTTCAGGGGAGTTATTCAGCTTAGCTCTCCAACGTCTTCTTCTCTTTGAGCTGCTGCTAGAGACCACCTAAGTGAAAGTAGGAATAGATTGGGTAAGTTCCCCCTAGCCCTAGAGAACGGATCCGTTCATGATAGAAACATATTCAAAACCGCCAGTCCCTTTATTCACACTGGTATTTATATTTATCAAGAGAGCCCTAGGCAATTGCCTAGGGCTTATTAGTTGGGATGTCGAGACCCGCTGCTTGTCTTTGAGGAGCGCCGCATCTCACAGGAGATCGATCGAGCAGGGTGTCTTAAAGCCATTTAGGAGAGTTGAAGATTCAGCCGGCTCGAAATCGACACGACAATGTCCTTCTTTCGCAAATCGCCTAACGCTTTGTACAGATCCCCCTCCTCTAGCTCCCAGCGCTCGCAAAAAGCAACCACATCGATGGCAGGGTTCAACTTGCCCGGATAGTCCACCTGCAAGGCAAAAAACACATAGTCGCGAGCGCTGGTGAGAAGTTTAAGACCGCGGATCCGTAATAGCTCATCTCGGTCAAGTAAGTAATGGGCATCAGAGGCAGGCTGAGTCATAAGCTTATAGTACGTTAGTACGAATAGCCTACATGATGTATTTTCTGATGGCAATGCAAAAGCAGCTAGATTTGGCTTGTACTTGTGCAAATCCAAATTGAGTAGATTACAAAGCTCTTACAGTGGTGGTTGCGGCAATCCAAGCCGCCCTCTCGCTTCTTTGATCAATATTGGATCGCCGGACTTTAACCATTGCGTCAATTGGATCTGATACTGTACTTCGGCACGTTGTTGGCGTTTCGCCTCAAGCGAAGTCACACTGGATTGGGTTTCTGCTTGCTGTCGCCGCCCTTGCTCAATCCTAGATAAAAGCTTTTGCTTTGATTCTGGTGGTATAAAATCCCCCCCACACCCCCCAACTCGATCAGTGGAGATGCCCGCTTGCTCTGGAGGAGCAGCGGGTGCATCTGAAAGCTTATTTGAGGTTAGGGTCTGTACTTCCTGATTTGATAGGGCTTCTGGCACTTTTTTGACAGGGGTATTTTCTGCTTGCTTTTTAAGGGTGTGATCTAGTTCGATGGGATGCCAGAGCGATCGATATTTGTTCAGCGTCGTCGGACTGATGCCGTAGCGCTCGATTGCTTTTCGTCGGGCAGTGATGGCGCTAGGCAGTTCGTTTTTAGCGGTTAGGTCAGCGACAGCTTCACGAATTCGCCGCTGGGCGTCCTCGGCTTTGAGAACGTTTTGGTTCAGTGGCTTGGATGGCGGACTAGAGTTACCCATGAGTTTCGCTTTCGTTCCACCATAATGATATCGATGTTTTTCTACGCATCGCGCCCAGTCTCGTACCCGTTCCTCAATGTCCTGCTGGTGACGGCAGAATTCTTTGTAGCCAGGGAGGGCGGTGACAACGTGAAGAATGGCGGCGACGAGAGTTTCTCCTTCAAGGGGTGCTCCACCTGAGAGCACATGCCGGAAGATAAACTCGCGATCGGCAACTTTGCTCAGAATCCAATTAGTTTGACCATATCCGGTCCAACCCGGTTCGATCTCTGCATCTAAGTCATTGAGGAATTTCGCGGCGTTCTTGGTGATGGCTCGTTCCTGTCGTTGCGCGATTTTCCAAGTTTGGCCGATCGTTTCCATGCTGACTTCATTTCGCGCTTGGGCAAATGTCCATTGCCGTACAAATTCTGCTTCGGTGGTGAAGAGGGGCTCAAAGTTCTGATTGAGCAGGTAAGAGCCCAGTTGGAGTGGAAGGCGATGTCCTGCGTAAAGGCTGAGTTTTTCTTGATAGGGGCGAGCGTTCGGAAAGATTTCCAGATGCCCCGGCTTGACCTTGAAACCCGCGTTCTGAGCGATCGCTTGAACGACTCTACCGATTTGGTAGGATTTCTGCGCGATCGGATAGGGAAAGTAGAGGTGTAAACCGCCGCTTTGGCTAGAGGTGACGGCGACATAAGCAACAATGCCAATCTGCTCGAAGGCAGCAGTCAGCCGCTGGATTGCCAAGGGATCGCGGCTGGGATGGTAGGCGCTGTGTTGGTCAATATCGAGCAGGAAGTAATTGGTCTGAGTGCCGAAGCGAACGCCGTAGAGAAAGGCTCCTTGCTGAATCAGGCGATCCGTCAGCGGATGTTTACTTTGCGTCTGCCACTGCGGGCGTTCTCCGGGAGCGGGGTGTTCTGCCCACAAGTAATCGTATCGGTGCGGAAAGAGGGCACAAAGATGAGATTCGGAACCTTGAACAAAATTGGATTGAGGGGTGGGAAGTGGCATCGTGACTCCTTTTCGGAGCCGAACCTCACATGAAGATGCAACTTTCTTGCGTCACCCCTCGACGGATGCGATACAATCCTGTCAAGATAGAATGGTATCGATCAGCGTCAAGCTGACCGCGAAAGTCGAGTCTCCAGTTCAGGGCTTAAAAGTTTCTCAGGCTTAGGTTCCCTTTGTGTGGCTCGGCTTTTGCCGTTTTAAATTTAGTTTTCTAGACTACTTCAAAAAATAATCTGCCTAGCATCATACAACTGATCTAGGAATTTACGATGAAATCCTTGCAGAGGTTAGATTAGCCGCAATTTGCGAGGTTCCAATTGTTTTAACAATTCTCGAATCTGTGGAAGCTCATCAACTGTCACACTGGACACCAGAATTGGTTGTGTCGCAAAGACTTTCAGGTAACAAACAATCTGGCCTCATTCGTATTGCTTTAAGCCATCACCCCAAGGGTTTCATTGATAAACTTCGCTTGAGATACACTGTTCCCTCGGTTGATTCCTTTCACTTGTCCTTTGCGAATCATACTCATTGCTTCAATCCCACTCAGGGTTCGCCTTGCCGTATTGAATGAGTCGAATCCCATCATCGGTCTGGTCAGTCGCTTAATGTTTCGCTGATCCTGCTCGATCACATTGTTCATGTATTTGCTTTGCCGCAATTCTGTCGTTTCTTCTAGCGTTTTATCCGCTTTCAGTGCTTCAATCGCCACGGGATAGGCAGCATTTTTATCGACCGTGCTCACCCGTGGCGTTTGAGTATGACTCGCCTTCAGCACTTTGCGGAAAAATCGTGCGGCTGCTTTCCCGTCTCGCTTTGCACTCAGCATGAAGTCCAACGTGTTGCCTTCCGAATCCATCGCTTGGTACAGGTATTCCCAGCAGAGAAATTTGAGCTTTCCTACCCTACCATTTTTGCGACACAACCCAAGAGCGCGGAGTCGCCGTGGATCGTTCGACCATCAATCGCTGGGTATTGAAATCTACCCCAGAAATAGACCAGCGGATTCGGGTATTGTTGCAATTTAGTGGTAAGGTTATACGCACTGGTTGGATTCAAATCGAACAACGCATCTCCGTATTCTCACTGTGGTTGCCCATTACTTCGGCACTAAGTAGTCTGGACACTATTGATTGATGACAGTGCCAATAACATGCTCGATATCAATTCAATGATGACTGCGACGGATAACTATATCCAGAATTGCATCAGTGGGTATTCAAGCCTTGGCGGCGGGTAAGGTGAATTGGAATGATGGGCATGAGTGCACCATACTATCCGGCATCGACAGCCACTCTCGCTAATTCCACCGACGATTTAACAATTATTAGGGTTTGCATCGTGAAATTATTTTCAAAACGTCAGTGGGCTTCTGCAAGCGTCATTGCCAGCGTTCTGCTGGTCAGGGCATTTTGTTCTACCGCTACCGCCAGCCAACCTCCTATCGCCACGGTTCAACGCCTCATCCCTGGTGATCGAGCCTGTTATGTTGAGCTAACAGACGATAGTGGCCAAACCTCAACCGAACGTGCCAGCCTCAAGATTTGTGAACAGCAGCTCGTGGGCAAACGGGTACGTCTCACCTACGAATCGGGGAATATCCTAGCAGAAGCCTGCCAAGGAAATCCCGACTGCGGGAAAAGTGAGACGGTCATGTTAATTAGCCGAGCAGACGTTTTAGCACTAGCCAAACCGACAACAACCATTCAAGCTCTAGCTGACGGCAATTATCGCTATTGGAGTGGAACGACCAATCAGAGCATCGTTTCCGACACCCTCAAGGCTGGCATCGTGTTCAACTTCCGCAAGCAGGGGAATAACGTATCTGGAGTTTTTGGCCCTGTGGATGGCGAAGCGATTTGCGTCCAGGGAAAGGTCAACGGCAACACCATTAGTGGCTTTGCAGTCCAAAACCTCCTGGGCGCTTCTGTGCTGAGTGCAGGAGAATTATTCAAAAATTTTGGTCCCAGTGGAGCTTTATCCGTCCGACGAGGGTACAAAGTTGACCGCCAGAGGGTTCGCTATGATAGCGCGCTCCTGAATGTGGCTGGGTTGAATCGGATTAATGCAGGCTCCCAGACACCACCTAGGGGGTGCGTTTAAAGCACAAAAAGCTGAGCAGGAAGGCGATCTCGTGATGTTCTTGTAAATGGTAGGGCAATTCTTCGCTCTTTCTTGCAGTAGCTACCACCATAGTTGCTTGAATGCAGTTCCTCTAAAATCTTTCTGGAGTTTCAGTTTTATATGTATACGCAAATTTTGGCTTTTGTTTTGGCTTCTGCGGCGACCACCAACTTCACGGTCGGATCAACGCCCATTTCTGTCGCAGCGGGAGACTTCACCGGCGATGGCAAAGCCGACAGCGCGACGGCAAACTATTACTCTAACAACGTGCCGGTGCTGCTAAGTACGTCGTTCCCAGCCCGCCCACTGCAGGCAGAAGATGACTACCCCCGTATTACAGGCAGGCTCGACATCCCCGTCTCGAGCCTGCTTGCCAACGACACAGACCCCGATGGCGGTTCTTTACGTGTCACCTCGGTGAGCAACCGCTCTCGATATGGAAGCGTCAGCCTCAATGATAACCGCACTCCCACCGACTACAGCGATGACTACGTGGCCTTCACCCCCACGAAAGGCACTGCATCCTACCTCATCGTACTAGGGAAGTTCGATTACACGATCACCAATCGTAAGGGCGGCACTGCATCCGCCACAGTGGTGATATTGAATAGTTCTCGTAACGTGTCGTTCTAACGTACGGGGTGAATAAAACAGAGGATGACTAGTGCAGCGTCAAGATCAAAAATTAGGGTCAGCGATCTCTGGAATCTTAGCATAGCCGAGTTTTCTGAAGATAACAACCCTAATTCCTATTCGTGACGCTGCACTAGGTTGTGTCGGTCGCGTTCTAGACATGTTGATGCTCTACTCAGCGAACATTGCTAGAGTTGGTCTCCGAGATTCAAATCCATATATCTAGCGCACTACCGACCGTTTATCACTCTAAAAACTTTGCGACAGAATCGCTTCTGATAGGTGCTTTCCCCCGTCCTCTGCTCTCTCAATCTTTTCTATTGCTATTTCTACTTCATTCATCAGGGAGAATCATTATGTTTCGTATCAGACCTTTAATGCTTCAACAATTTGCGGTTCTTGCAAAGTTACGCGTGGCGCTGATCACGGTCTTGGTCACTGGAATAGCAATGAATGCATATGGTTGCCAGTCGCCGCAACAATCGAATCAAGCGACGCCAGGAAGTTCTGCTGGTACTCCAGCGGCTACGGCATCTCCAGTGGCTCAGGCTGCTGAATCTGGCAATGCTGCACCTGCCAGTCCCGCCGTACAAAATAATCAAGCGAAAGATCGACCCACGATCGGCACCGTAGAGGAGCTGCAAAATGGCGATTTGGCATGCTATGTCACCTTAGTCGATGACAACAACGTCAAGCATAGAGGACTGCCTGCAAACTTCGAGGTTTGTTCCCAAGAGAAGGCATATTTGCGTCAGCGGGTGCGAGCAACCTATGAACAAGGCAATCTAGCTGATTGTCGAAGTAACGAACCGTGTGGCAAAACCCGGCGGGCATGGATTATTACAAAGCTAGAGGTACTCAACTCTTCGGCACCTGCATCCTCAACACCCACAAGCGATAGCGAAACCTACACCAACGGGGAATGGACGATCACCATCAGCAATCTCAGGTCATGGTCGGGCGTCAATAACACCGGAAATTTAAACTATCGGGGGTGTGATTCTAGGGGAGAATGTCTAAGCCTGAGCAACGGAAAATTCACCAGCCGCAATGGTAAGCACTCGATGGGTTGGCGCAATGGCGAGTACTTTTATATTGTGGAAATGCCGATTGATAGTCCGGATAATCCTACCCCACCGGGTACAGGCACTCAGCTAACGGTTCGCAAAGGGGATAAGGTCATCCTCAACGAAACTGGCTTCAAGGCCGTTTCCCGTTGAGATGTTAGAGGCCACTAAGAAATTGGTCTCTCTTTTGATACTCTGAAGGGCATTGTCAACTTAACCATTCAAAGGCTTGCTTATTGAGAAACTATCTGATTTTAAAAGGTTGAAGGGTTCATTTCTTCATGACTACAGCTGACCGCGAAAGTCGAGTCTTCAATCCAGGGCGTCAAAGTTTCTCAGGCTTGTCCCTTTGCGTGGCTCGGCTTTTGCCGTTTTAAATTTAGTTTTCTAGATTACTTCAAAAAATAATCTGCCTAGCATCATACAACCGATCTAGGAATTTACGATGAAATCCTTGCAGAGGTTAGATTAGCCGCAATTTGCAAGGTTCCAATTTTTTTAACAATTCTCGAATCTGGGGAAGCCTATCAACTGTCATACCAACTCCCAAGATTTGCCCTTGGACTAAAAATGGCATAAATCGCTTTTCGGTTATATCCCTCATTCGTCACTCTCGGTGAAGCGAATTCCGGAACCCAGCCACAGTGCCTGTTTCCTATTTTGACGGCTCGAAAATGACAAAAGAGTAAAACGTAGATACAGCAAAGCTTTCAGCTTTTGCTCTTGCCAAAGTGACAAATGAGGGATGAGTCTGCCCCTCCGACTCCAACCGCTGCCCGTGAGCAGATCGAAGTCTTTATCTAGACGAACTCTACATTCACCTGGCAAACCTTACCTGCCAAGGCAAGATTAAGCCCTGGCAAGACCGAGAGATCGAGGCAGGCACCGAATGGGATGCGGAAATTAAGGCGCGGCTGGAGTCGGCTGGTGTGATTCTGCTGCTGATTACGCCCCGCTTTATCGCCTCAGAATACTGTTTTGACAAAGAGATGCAACGGTCGCTGGAGCGCCATGCGACAGGAACCGCACGGGTCATTCCAATCATCATGAAACCGTGCGATTGGCAGGATACGCCTTTCAGCAAACTCCAGGTGTTACCGAAGGATGCCAAACCCGTCACTTCTTGGAGCGACCAAGATGAAGCGTTACTAAATGTGGTGCAGGGCATTTGGAAAGCTGTGGATTTCTTGGAAAAACAGTAGCCCGTTCTCAGCTGAACGATCTCACTAGCCTGAAGGACGCGCATCCATCGGTACGATCGTCCCATTGATCTTCCAATGAATGAGAGTTTTTATAGCGCTACTCAAGCACGTTAGGACAATGTTTGAAGGCAGCATCGACACAATCCCGGAAGCTGTCAAACTCATCCCACCGTTGCCGCATCCAATTCTTCAGCACCCACCACCAATGCTCAATTT
>JAESGH010000372.1_pt1 | contig 35629 bp, 37 predicted proteins | sample 9269641 | NCBI WGS metagenome assembly JAESGH01 (sample SAMN14515345, study PRJNA621665) | algae metagenome | isolation source: Phormidium tanganyikae FI6-MK23 and co-occurring heterotrophs from granitic... | place: USA: Fort Irwin, California | collected 1998-05-24
AGCTCCGGCGGGACATGTTGCGGATCATAGCTGCGCGGCCGATTCTTCTGCGTCCAGCCATAGAGACCGGCGACGAAAATGCCGCCGATCGCAGTTGCGGCCAGCATGCCGAGATCCCCGGTGAATAGCAGCAGCACCAGCGGCAGTGCGACGAAGAGCAGCCCGGCGACGACCAGCATCACCTGCATGACCTGCAGTCGTCCCTCGCTCACTCCGGCCGAGAAGCGCACAGCACCAGCCGGCCCGGTGGCGAGGGTTTTGTGCAGGTCGCGAACGAAGCCGGCGTAGATGGGGTCGCGCTCCTCATCCGGAAAGCCGAAGGTGCTGCTGCCGACCACCTGCAACGGTGCGGCCCCGCCGAAATGGATGATGCAACTGCCGAAATCGCCATGCCGCGCGATGTGAGCGACCGAGAGATGCACCGCGCTGACGTCGGAGAGCGGTCGTGAATCCTCCCCGGTCGCAGTCGTCCAGAGCAGGCGCTCGCCCGCGATCGCCACGCCCTCCTCCGTCAGCTTGAGCACAAGCCCGCCGGGGTTGCGCCGCACGAACAGGGCGTAGTCGCGTCGCGGCACGTCATCCTTGCTCGCATCCTGCATGGCGTCCCTCCACCGAAGGATTGTGCCGTGCAGGCGCGAAATTGACGATCCCAGCGATCAGTGGTCCGCGAGCCCGGCCGCCGCCAGCGCGGCCCCCTGCTCTCTCGCCACCCTGGCGACATCGAAAGCCTCGATCTCCTGCTCGAACAGCCGGTGGAAATTGAGCTCGGCGTCGAGGTGCAGGAAGACGCCGCCTAAGCCGATCGCAGCGCGGTCCATGAAGACGAACTCGCGCGGCACGGTCACCGGCCCGCGTGCCTTCAGCGCCGAGTGCACCTGGAACGCCTGCTTGCGGCCGTATTCGGCCGGGCTGACGCCCTCGGCGATCCGGCGCGTGCGATCCTCCAGCAGCGGGCCATAGATGAATCGCGCCCAGATGTTGAGGATGTCGATCAGCTCCTTGTTGAGCCCCTTGAAGCCCCAGACCTCGTAGGCATGGACGACGCGGGCATCATCGCCTTCGAGCAGGCCGCGATAGAGATCGACCACGCCGCCGACAAAGCTCGGCGGAAAGATGCGGATGCAGCCATAGTCGAGCAGGTTGATGCCCCCCGGCTCGCCGCCCTCCTGGAAGACCGTGTAGTTGCCGAGATGCGGGTCGCCATGGATCACGCCGTGATGGCTGAACGGCCGCCACCAGGCCCGGAACATCGCGGTCGATATCCGGTCGCGGACCTGCTGGCTCGCCTGCTTGTGGTTCAGGATCTTGTCGCCGTCGAGCCAGCCCATGGTCAGCAGCCGCCGCGTCGACAGCTCCGGCACGACATCGGGCACACGCACCTCCGGTGTGGCCGCGAGCATCTGCTGGTAAAGCGCGACGTGCTTGGCCTCGCGGCGATAGTCGAGCTCCTCGCGGACGCGGGCGCTGATCTCCTTGGCGATCTCGCTGGTGTCGATCACCGCGCCCATGCGTCGGTGCAGGCCAAACAGGATTTCGAGCTGTGAGATGTCGGCTTCGACAGCCGATTCCATATCAGGGTACTGCAGCTTGCAAGCCACTTGTGCGCCATTGAGCGTCGTCGCCCGATGCACCTGCCCGAGCGAAGCTGCAGCGGCCGGCTTCAGCTCGAACTCGGCGAAGCGCTCGCGCCAGCTCGCGCCGAGCTCCGCCTGCATGCGGCGCTTGACGAAGGCAGCGCCCATCGGCGGCGCCTCCGACTGCAGCTTCTGCAATTCGGCAGCGTATTCCGGCGGCACCACGTCGGGAATTGTAGCGACGAGCTGCGCCACCTTCATCAGCGGACCCTTCAGCCCGCCGAGTGCCTTGGCCAGCGCTTCGGCATTGGTGGCGTTGCGGCCTTCCAGCCCGAACAGCTTGGTGCCGGCGATCCGCGCCGCCACGCCCCCGACATTGGCGCCGACGCGGGCATAACGCGCCGCGCGGGCAGAGAATCGGTTGGCTTCGCTGTCGCGCTCGGACATCGGCCTCGCCTCGTCGACGGTCACGGGATGCTCTCCATGTAGGCTTCGGCCCCTTCGCTGCCAACCGCAGCAAGCAAAGCCGCGACATTTGCATCGCGCTTGTGCTCGCCTACGATCGAGTGGTGCTTCTCTCGAATGGGACCGTTTCCATGAGCGAAAGCCCCGCCGCGCTGCCGCACCCCGAAGAGATGAAGGGCAGCATAGCACTGAGGATCGGACGTCAGACGGTTCTCGAATGCTCTGGCAAGACAACGCCAGCAGGGCTCATCTCGGCTGGAGTCGCGCTGGCAGCCATTGTGGTCGCCTTCGGCTTCGTCGCCCGCGCCGCCCGCCCGTTACGACGGTGATGGCGACCGGCTAGAGCACGCGTCAGGCAGACGCTGCGAGGCTGGCCCTGACCTCCGCCACGCTCGCAGGCCGCCCGCCAGCTGCTTCGACCTTGTGGACCATGTCGGCGATCAGCTGCGCATTGCTGCGGCTCTCGCCGAAAGGCGCATCCTCTAAGCCGGCGCGGACATGGACGCCGCGCGCGACAGCCGGGGCGACAATCTCCGTGAGGTCGACGCCGAGCCCCGCGATCATCACCGGCGCTTGCGGCGCACACTCCGCCAGCAGCGCAAGATGCGCCTCCAGCGCATAGGGTTTTGGCGGAAAGCCCCAGGCAAAGGTGTCGGAAAACATCAGCCGATAGATCGGCGTCGGCATGCCGGGATAGGCCGTGGCCAGCGCCGCGCCGAGCCGGGAGAAGCCGGGCTCGTAGATCGCATAGCTCGGATGAATCTTGTGGCGCTGGGCGACCGCCATTCCCTCGCGGATGTGCTCGCCGGGGTTCTGGTAGATGAAGCCGGCCTCGCCCTCGGGAATTCCGGCGAAGGTCGTCCAATTGCACGAGCCGGGGTCGAGCACGCCCCATTCGACCAGGCCACGTTTAGCCAGTTCTTCCAGATGCGTGTAGCGGCCGGAGCCGACCATGTCGCCGGCGTAAGCAGAGCCCAGGATCGGGATCGTCGGGTAGACGATCGCATCGACCTTGGCCCTGATCCCCTCGATCGCCTGCGCATAGAGCTCCCAGTCGTCGCGTTGGCGGCCGGTCTCGACATCATAGACGTGGAGGTGGACGATCGCAGCTCCGGCCTCGACCGCCGCGATCCCGTCGGCGACGATGTCGGGAATCGCGATCGGGATGCCGGGCTGGCGTTCCTGGCCCCAAGGTCCGTTGATCGCGGCCTCGATCCAGATCGGATTTTTCATGCCGGCGCATCCTTCGGCCAGTTGTCGCGGATCCAGCGCGTCAGCCCCTCCTCCTCGACCTCGCCGGCAGCGAGCGCGAGGATGGCTGCCGTCGCCTCCGGCTCAGGGACCAGAAAGTCGATGCCGTTGAGACCGAGGAAGACGATCATGGCGGCAAAGGCAGCCCGCTTGTTGCCATCGACAAATGGATGGTTGCGCGCGACGCCGAAGGCATAGGCCGCGGCCAGCGCCGCGAGATCGTCTTCGCCGTAGGCATGCTTGTTCGGCGCACGCGCCAACGCCGATTCCAGCAAGCCTTGGTCGCGAATGCCGGCGGGCCCGCCGAACAGCGCGAGCTGCTCGGCATGGATATCAACCACCAGCTCGACGCTGACCCAAACCGGTTCGGTCATTTCGCCAGGGCGCGATAGGTGTTCGCATAGGTCTTGAACGAGCGCCGGGCGATCTCAAGCCCGCGCGCATGAGTGTCGTCATAGCGCGTCAGCTTCAGGCCGAGCTCCGGCTGCTCGACCACCGTCAGCTTGTCGCCTTCCGCCAGCTTCAGCCGCGCCAGCAGCTCCTTCGGCAGGATGATGCCGACCGAATTGCCGATCTTGCGGACCTGCAGGACCATGGCCTGCTCGCCGGCGGGCTTTTCGGGCTTGTTCATAGCGTGCTCTCCAAGAGGCGTTATACAAACCGTATAACACAAACTGAGCTGGCGCGCAGTCCAGCAGGCAGCCGGAGCTAACCTTCGGACCTAGGGAAAGCTCTCGATCCGCTCATAGACCAGGTTGGAGCCGGCACCCGACCAGGCCTCGACCTGCACCGCATCCAGCAGGGCCTCGGCCGTTACCCGAGCAGCCCCCGGAGCATCGGCGAAGATGAGCGCGACAGCCTCCTCCGGCATCGCGTCCTGCCCCATGATCGGATGCCCGCCGGCATCGGGCGCAGTCCTGCCCAGCCTTATCGCTGCGGGCTTCTCTGCCATCAGCCATGCGGCTGCACGTGCCCCGCCCGCATCAGGGATTCTGAGCATGATGAGGCAGCAGCCATGCGGGCAATCGGCACCAGCCAGAGAACGACAGGCGAGCCGCAGCGGGCTGCGCAGATTGGGCCGCATCGCCAGCGTGACCGCATCGGGCTGTTCGGCGAGCCGGCGATATTCGGGCGAATTCAGCACCGCGATATCGGCGAGGTCATAGACCGTGAGATAGTCCGGCGAGCCGCCGCCGACGGCCTGATAGCGCGTGGCGCGCAGGATGCCCGGCACGGCGAAGCGCTGCGGGACGTGGTGGCCGCCATGCCAGCGTTCATAAGCGGCGCGCTGAGCGGGATCGACGTCGTTGGCGAAGACGAGGAAGGCGCTGCTCTTCATGGCTGCAGCATGACCTTGATCGCGGCGCGGCTCCGCATCAGCGTAAAGCCGTCCAGCGCCTCGCCCAGCGGCAGGCGATGGCTGATCAGCTTGCGAAAGCGCTCCGGCTCGCCTGCGATCGCTGCGACGACCTCGCTCCAGCGCGCCACCGGCGCGCGATAGGAACCGACCACGCCCTGCTCCAGCCGCACCATTGCGGTGAGATCAAAGCTGGCCGGCCTTGCATGGATGCCGCAGATCACCAGCACTCCACCAGGAGCGAGCAGACGCTGCGCTGCGCTCGCGACTTCCGGCACTCCCGTCGCCTCGAAGATCACGTCGAAACCGGCAGGCGCGAGCGGCTCGTCATCGGCGAGTGCATCCCTGGTGTCGGAAAAGCCGAGCGCGCGGGCGCAAGCGAGCCTCGCCGCATCGTCGCGCCCGGCGATCGTCAACGCAGCCGCTCCAGCCCGCTCGGCGAAGAGCGCGACGCCAAGCCCGATCGGCCCGGGACCGAGCACGAGCACGCGCTTGCCCGCGACCGCACCGGCACGCGCCACCGCCTGCGCCGCGACCGTCATCGGCTCGGTCAAGGCGGCAAGCTCCGGATCGAGCCCTTCGGGCACGGCAACGCAATTGCGCACCGGCACGCTTGCCAGGCTGGCGAAGCCGCCATTGCGCCGGATGCCGATGCCGGTACGCGCCGTGCAGCCATCCTCGCCGCGCTGCCGGCAGCCTTCGCAATGCCCGCAGGTCACCGAAGGCCTGACGACCACCCGCCGTCCGAGCCAGTCGGATGGGCCGCGCTCGACCTTGCCGGCGAACTCGTGGCCCAGCGTGACGGGCATGGCGCTCGCCATCGCTTCATAACCCGCCGTCCAGTCGGCGATGTGCAGATCGGTGCCGCAGATGCCGGCCGCCTCGACCCGGATCAAGACCCCGTCATCGCGGTCGACGGCGGGCGCCTCGACCTCATGGCAGACGAGTCCCGGCTGCGGCGCGGCCTTGCGAATGGCAAGCATTGTCACGGTCCAACTAGTCGACCTTGACGCCGGCTTCCTTGACGACCTTGCTCCAGATCTCGCTCTCGCGCTTGAGGAAGCCGTCGAAATCGAACCCTACCGCGGCGGGAATCGAGCCGCTGGCCTCAAGCTTGCGCCGAAGCTCGGCATCGCCCAGCGCCGTCGCCAGCGCAGTGCGCAGCTTCTCCGTCACTGCAGGCGGCGTGCCCTTCGGCGCCATGAGGCCGACCCAGGCCGAGACGTCGAAATCGGCATAGCCCTGCTCGGCAACGGTCGGCACCTTCGGCAGCAAACCGGCCCGCTCGCTGGTGGTGACGCCGAGCGCCTTCAGCGAGCCGCCCTCAACCTGCCCGGCGACCGCAGCCAGCGTCGCGAAGGTGACGTCGAGCGCCCCGCCTGCAACATCGGCGAGAGACGGCCCTTCACCACGATAGGGCACATGCTGCATCTTGCTGCCGGTGCGCATGGCGAAGAGCTCGCCGGCGAGATGGGCGACTGTGCCGGTGCCACCTGAGGCAAACAGGACGGGCTCCGGCCGCTTCTTCGCCAGCGCCTCCAGATCCTTCATCGAGTTCACCGGCGAATCCGGCCGGGTCACCACCACGAATGGCAGCTTGGCCATCAGCCCGACCGGGACGAGGTCGCTGCGCCAGTCGAAGGGCATGCTCGCCCGCAGCGCCGGGTTGATCACCATCGTCGTCGGCGCGGCCAGCAGCATGTAGCCGTCGGGATCGGCTTTGGTCACGGCCTGCGTGCCGGTCATCGTCGCGCCGCCGCCGCGATTGTCGATGATGACGCGCTGGCCGAGGATATTGCTGAGCGATTCAGCGATCAGGCGCGCGGTCACGTCGACGCCGCCGCCGGCCGCGAAGGTCACGATCAGAGTGACAGGCTTGCCCGGGTAGGATTGCGCCAGCGCCGGGCAGGCCAGCGTGGCCGCCATGCCGGACAGGATGAATCGCCGGCTCACGGCCGGCTGACGCTTCTGCATGCGGCAATCCTCCCTGGATTTTTCTGCGCGCACTCAAACGGAGCCGGCCCGGCGATTCAAGCGACGTTGTTTGCAGCAGCGATAGCCTTAAGGCATAGCGCCTTCCTTCAACTCACCCTTCAGGCACTGCTCGAACCGTTCGGTCACCTCGCTACGCGCGGCGAGCGGGCGGTGCAGATAGGCTTCGTAACGCCGGCTCGTCGGCACCGGCAGGCAGCGCAAGCGCGACAGGTCGGCAGCCCGCGCCGAGAACTCGTCGACGATGCAGACGCCGATTCCGGCCTCGACCAGCGCGACCGCCGTCTCGGCGAAGCGCACCATATGTGTCCGCGCGGGCCGCAAGCCATGGTCCGACAGGATGCCGGCCGCCATGTCGCCATGGACGGAACGCGGCTGGAAGACGATCCAGGTCTGGTCGGCGAGGCTGGCGAGGTTCGGCTCGCCCGAGGGCAGCTCCATGCTGGCTGGAACGAGCAGAACCGGCCGGCCGCTGCCGACCGGCGTGCTGACCACCTCGTGGTGCAGCACCGGAAACAGCGTCACCGCCGCATCGGCAGCGCCATCGAGCAGATAGGGCAGCACCTGGCTCACGGTCAGGACGTCGAGCTGCAGCGAGACCGCCGGCATGCGCGCGACCAGCCGCGCCAACGCCGCTGGAACCAGGCCGCGGCCGATGCTGGGCGAAGCACCGCAGCGGAACACCGAGCGCTCCGGCAGCGCCGCCTGCGCCGCCCGCTCGACCGCCGAGCGCATCTGCTCGAAGGCGCGGTCGATCTCGGCGAGGAAGCGGGCCGCTTCCTGGGTCGGCGTCAGCCGGCCGCGGACCCGGTTGAACAGCCTGGCGCCGAGCTGATCCTCCATGCGCAGGATCATCCGCGTCACCGTCGGCTGCGCGATGCGCAACTCTCGCGCGGCGCCGGCAAGGCTGCCGGCCGCCATCACCGCCCTGAACACCTCGATCTGGCGGAAGGTCAGCACGCTATCCTCGCGAGGCGCGCCGGCGAGGAAGCCGCCGGTCTCGACGGCAGCGAAGCCGCCGAGGCCAGCAGGGTCAAGCGATCACTCGCCCTTGTTGACCGAGATCGGCTTCAGCGCATTGCTCGGCTGGACGTATTTCGCGATCAGCGCGTCATAGGTGCCGTTCGCCTGCAGCCGCTCCAGCGCGCCCTTGACCGCGTCGCGCAGCTGGCTGCCCTCGGCCGTCTTCGGGAACGGGATGCCCGTGAGCGAGCGGGTGAAGGGCTCGCCGAGCGGGATGTAGGTGTTCGGCTCGAGCTTGACGAAATGGTTCATCGTCTCGCTGCCCTGGACGCCGCCCTGCAGGCGCTGCGTCTTGAGCTGGGTACGGGCGTCGACCGAGCCTTCCGTGCCGACAACGGTGATCGCCGGCTTGCCCTTGGCGACGCAGTTGGCGTCGCTCCACTCGCCGATCTGCTTCGGCCAGTTCGTCGAGCGGCTGGCGCCGACGCTCTTGCCGCAGAGATCTTCGACCGACTTGATCGTCGAGGCGAAGGCGGTGACGGTGTAGAACTGCGCGCCCGAGACCATGTAGTCGACGAAGTCGACGGTCTCGCGCCGGGCCGGCAGGTCGCTCATCCCGGCCATCACCATGTCGACGCGGCCGGTGGTCAGCGAGGGCAGCATCTGGGCGAAGGCGGTGTCCTGCCACTCGGCCTTGACGCCGAGCTCCTTGGCGATCGCCTCGCCGAGCTCATAGTCGAAGCCGACCATCGTGTTGGTCGCCGGGTCCTTGTAGACGATCGGCGCATAGTTCGGCTGGGTCGCGATGACGATCTTGCCGGCTGTCTTGATCCGGTCCGGCAGGGCCTGAGCCTGGGCGGCGAGCGCGGTGCCGGCGAGCAGCGCGGCGGCGAGCGAAAGGCGAAGCATGGTGGTCTCCCTGTTTTTCTTAGCTGGATTCACTTGAGGACGGCGGCGATGAAGTCGCGGGTGCGGGCCTGGCTCGGCGCGACCAGCACCTGCTGCGGCGGGCCCTGCTCGACGATCTCGCCCTTGTCCATGAAGACGACGTCGCTCGCGACCTCGCGGGCGAAGCCGAGCTCATGGGTGACGACGATCATGGTCATGCCGGAGGCGGCGAGGTCGCGCATCACGTTGAGCACTTCGCCGACGAGCTCCGGGTCGAGCGCCGAGGTCGGTTCGTCGAAGAGCATGACCTGCGGCTTCATCGCCAAAGCGCGGGCGATGGCAATGCGCTGCTGCTGGCCGCCAGAGAGCTCGATCGGATAGGAATCGCGCTTTTCGGCGAGGCCGACCCGGTCGAGCAACGCCATCGCCTCGGCGATGATCTCGCGCCGCGGCCGCTTCAGCACCGTGAGCGGTCCCTCGATGATGTTCTGCAGCACCGTCATGTGGTTGAACAGGTTGAAGCGCTGGAAGACCATGCCGGTCTTGAGGCGCTGGCGCGCGATCTCGGCGTCGCTGAGTTCGTGCAATTCATTGCCGACGCGTCGATAGCCGATCAGCTCGCCGGCGACAGTGATCGCACCGGCATCGATCTTCTCGAGCTGGTTGATGCAGCGCAGCAGCGTCGACTTGCCGGAGCCGGACGGGCCGATGATGCATTGCACCGCGCCCGGGCTGACCGAGAGCGAGACCTTGTTCAGCGCCTTCAGCGGGCCGAACTGCTTGGTGACGCTGGCGGCGACGACGATCGGGGACAGGGAAGTCACGCGGCGGCCTCCTCGGCGACCTGGGGCTTGGCGCGGCGCTCGCCCCGGCCCTTGGAGAAAGCGCGTTCGAGGAAGAACTGGCCGATCTGCAGGAGAGTGACGACGAGCAGGTACCAGCCGGCCGCGACGATCAGCAGTTCGATGACGCGGGCATTGGCGTAGTAGACATTCTGCGCATTGCGCAGGATCTCCGAGAACTGGATCACGCTGGCGACCGAGGTCAGCTTGACCATGCTGATCACCTCGTTGCCCACAGGCGGGATGATCACCCGCATCGCCTGCGGCAGCACGATCCGGCGCAGCGTCGTCAGCCGGGTCATGCCGATCGCCTTGGCCGCCTCGGTCTGGCCGAGATCGACCGAGAGGATGCCGGAGCGGACGACCTCGGCTGTATAGGCGCCCTGGTTCATGCCGAGGCCGAGCAGCGTCGCCATGAACGGGCCGATGATGTCGATGGTGCGCCACTCGACCACGCCGGGAATGCCGATCGTCGGGAAGACCAGCGCCAGGTTGAACCAGAGCAGGAGTTGCAGCAGCAGCGGCGTGCCGCGGAAGAACCAGATGTAGAACAGGGCGACGCCGCGCAGCACCGGGTTCGGCGACATGTACATGATCGCGAAGACCACGCCGAGCACGATGCCGAGCCCCATGGCGCAGACGGTCATGATCAACGTGTTGACGAGGCCGGCGAGGATGGCCGGCGCGGTGAAGAACTGCGCCACCACCGGCCAGGCGATCTGCCCCTGCGCAAACGCCTTCACGATCCAGGCCAGCACGAACAGGATCGCCGCGGCGGCGATCCAGCGCCCATAGAAGCGCTTGGGAACGATGGTCAGGCCGGCGAGCTCGGCAAGGCCGCGATCCGGCACCGTCTGCGTTGCACTGCTCATGCCGCGCGCTCCCTCGTCCACTGCGAGAAGCCGGCAAGCCAGCCGCGGAAACGACCGATCTGCTCGACGACACGCGCCGGAGCCGTGCCGCCGTGGCCGCTGCGGGCCGCGACCGCCGCATCGAGCGTCAGCACGGCCAGCACGCTCTCGTCGAGACGTGGATCGATCGCGCGCAACTCCACCGGCTCCAGCCCTTCGAGCTCGCGGCCCATCTCCTCGCAATAGCGCACCAGCGCGCCGCTGATCTCGTGCGCCTCGGCAAAGGGCACGCCCTTGCGGGCGAGATGATCGGCGACTTCGGTCGCGAGCGCAAAGCCGGTGCCGGCCTGCGCCCGCATCACCTCTGGCCTGGCTTCCATCGTCTCGACCAGCCCGGCGAAGGCCGGCAGCACCTCGCCGAGCACGTCGACCGCGTCGAAGGCGGCACGCTTGTCCTCGGCGAGGTCGCGGTTATAGGCCAGCGGCAGGCCCTTCAGCGCACCCAGCATGGCGACGAGATCGCCGGTCAGGCGTGCCGCGCGGCCGCGCGATATCTCGGCAATATCCGGATTCTTCTTCTGCGGCATGATCGAGGACCCCGTCGCGAAGGCATCGTCGAGCACGACCCAACCGAACTGACGCGAGGTCCAGAGCGTCACCTCCTCCGCCAGCCGCGACAGGTTCGTCGCCAGCATCGCCGACACGAACAGGAATTCCGCGACATGGTCGCGCGCACCGACGGCATCGACTGAGTTCTCGCAGGGGCCATCATAGCCGAGCGCCTTGGCGCTGAGCTCCGGGGTCAAGGCGATTGCCGAGCCGGCGAGCGCTGCCGCGCCCAGCGGCGAGAGCGAGGAGCGCTTTTCCCAGTCCTGCAGGCGGGAGGCGTCGCGCGACAGCGCCTGGCCATGCGCCATCAGCCAGTGGCCGAAAGTGACCGGCTGGGCGCTCTGCAGATGCGTGAAGCCCGGGCAGACCGAGGCCGCGTGCCGCTCCGCCTGACCGGCGATCGCATCGAGCAATTCAGCCAGCATGGCGCCGATCGTCCGCGCTTCGGCGCGCAGATAGAGCTTGAGATTGTTGGCAGCCTGGTCGTTGCGCGAGCGCCCTGCCCTGAGCTTGGCGCCGGTCGCGCCGATCCGCGCAGTCAGCACGCGCTCGATGAAGGTATGGACGTCCTCGTCGCCCTCCTCCGGCGCGAGTGTTCCGGAGGCGAGATCGGCCGCAATGCTATCGAGCGCCGCGGCGATGGTCTTGAACTCGTCCTGGCTGAGCAGACCGGCGCGCTCAAGCTCGGCGGCATGCGCCTTACCGCCGGCGATGTCCTGGGGCGCGAGACGGGCATGTGCACCAGCCGCGCTCGACAGCTTCATCATGCGCGGGTCCGGCGACTTGCGGAAGCGGCCGCCCCAGAGACGCGTGGTCTGGTTCATGATCTTCTCCCCTGCCGAAAACACTGCCCTCTTGACCGCGCAACCGGCAAACGAAACGATCTCCTCAAGGGTAGTCGCTGAAGGAATATCTATTGGCCGGCCGCAATCTCCCGCCGTCGACCACGGCGCTCCGGGTTTTCCTCGCCGTCGCCCGCCTCGGCTCGACCGCGAAGGCGGCGGGTGAAGTGCACCTGACCCAGAGCGCCGTCTCCAAGCAGATCCAGGCGCTGGAAGACCATCTTGGCACCGAGCTGTTCGAGCGCAGCCCCATGGGACTCAAACCCACCGAGGCCGGCACGATCTACCGCCCCTATGCCGAGGCGGCGATCGAGCAGATGGAGCGCGGCGCCCGCCGCCTCGCCGAGCGCGCCGCGATCGGCCGGCCGATCCGCCTGCACATGATCGCCATCGCCGGCGAGCGCTGGCTGATGGAGCGCTTTCCCGAATTCGCTCAGGCGCACCCGGAGATCGACGTCCAATTCACCAATTTCGTCAGCGAGAACGAGATCGAGGAGGCTGACCTCGAAATCATCCACGGTCTCGGCCCACTGCCGGACCAGGAGTCGCACTACCTGTTCGGCCGGCAGGTCGCCCTGGTCGCAGCGCCCGCAGCGCTGGAGCGCCTCGGCGGTTTCCACCGCGCCGCCGACATCCAGAAGATGACGCTGCTGCAGCATTTCCAGATGCCGGCCTTCTGGGCCGAATTCACCGAGGCGCACGGCCTGCGCGGCGCGGTTCCCGCCCATACCGTGCGCTACGGCTATTATTCCGTGATCATCCGCGCTGCCGTCGCCGGACTCGGCGTTGCGCTCGCACCGCGCTGCTATGTCGCCGAGGAACTGGCCTCGGGCGCACTGGTCAATCCGCTGGACTTAAGCTTCGACAGCGCCACCGGCTGCTGGCTGACCGTCAACCCGCAGAGCGAGCGCAGCCCGGCCCTCGACGCGCTGGTCGCCTGGCTCTGCGAGGAAGGGCGCCGCTTCGATGCTGCGGGTTGAGCCCACCAAAGACGTGTTCAGATTCGCCGGCCCGACTCATATCGCCATTGCACTTCCGTTCCTGATGCAGAGCGCTCATGCTGCATCGGCGCTGGCCGAAGCCAATGGGCTGATCGAGATTGCAGCGCAGCCGCGCTGAAGCCGTGCACGAGGATCGAAGACCTGATGAACGCCCCCGCCAGCACGCTCGGCGCCTCCCGGCATCCCGCCCTCGACGAGCTGACCGCCTCCTTGCACAAGCTGCTCGGCCCCCGCTGCTCGACCTCCGATAGCGAGCGCGAACATCACGGCCATGGCGAATCCTATCACCCGACCAAGGCGCCCGACGTCGTCTGCTATCCGCAGACCACCGAAGAGGTCAGCAGCATCGTCAAGCTCTGCCATCAGGCGAAGGTGCCGGTCATCCCGTTTGGCGCCGGCACATCGCTCGAAGGCCATGTCGTCGCGCTGCATGGCGGCGTCTGCATCGATCTTTCGCGCATGAACGCGATCACCGCCGTCAATGCCGAGGATCTCGACTGCACGGTCGAGGCCGGCGTCACCCGCAAGCAGCTCAACGAGCATCTGCGCGACACCGGCCTGTTCTTCCCGGTCGATCCCGGCGCCGATGCCACGCTCGGCGGCATGACCGCAACGCGCGCGTCGGGCACCAATGCGGTGCGCTACGGCACGATGAAGGACAATGTCCTGGCGCTCACCGTCGTGCTCGCCGACGGCACCATCCTGAAGACCGGCGGGCGCGCCCGCAAATCCTCGGCCGGCTACGACCTCACCCGCCTCTTCGTCGGCTCCGAGGGCACGCTCGGCGTCATCACCGAGGTCACCTTGCGCCTCTATGGCATCCCCGAGGCGAGCTCGGTCGCGGTCTGCTCCTTCCCGGACATCGCCAGCGCCGTCAATTGCGCGATCGAGACGATCCAGTGCGGCATCCAGGTCGCCCGCGTCGAGCTGCTCGACGAGACCTGCATGCGCGCCATCAACCGCCACAACAATCTGAGCTATCCCGAGACGGTCGCGCTCTTCCTCGAATTCCACGGCACGGAAGCGGCGGTCGTCTCGCAGGCCGAGACCGTGCAGATGCTCGCCGAGGGCCATGGCGGCGAAGGCTGGCGCTTCGCCACCAGCACCGAAGAGCGCAACAAGCTCTGGCAGGCCCGGCACAACATGCATTACGCGCTGCTCGCCTTGCGCCCCGGCGCCAGCAGCTGGGGTACCGACACCTGCGTGCCGATCTCCCAGCTCGCCGCCTGCATCACCGAGATCAAGGAACAGGCCAGGGATGCGCCCTTCCCGGTCACGGCGCTCGGCCATGTCGGCGACGGCAATTTCCACATGGGCTTCCTGATCAGAATGGATTCGCCCGATGAGATCCGCGAGGCCGAGCGGCTGAACGGGCTGCTGGTCAACCGCGCCATCGAGCTTGGCGGCACCTGCACCGGCGAGCACGGCGTCGGCTACGGCAAGGCGAAGTTCCTGCGCAAGGAGCATGGCGACGCCGCCGTCGAGGTGATGCGCACGCTGAAGGCGAGCCTCGACCCCGACAACATCATGAACCCGGGGAAAGTGCTGCCGGCCTGACCGCGGCAGCATCTGCCTTTCCATCGCCTCGCCCGTACGTGACCACAGCGCCCAACTGTTTTACATGCAAATGGAACGGTGACCTGAAGCGAGTCGGCAGCGCATGGACGACGCGGCGGATGCGGAAACGCAGCACAAGAACCACGCGGTCTATTTCGTGCCCGGCCTGCATCGCGGCCTGCGGGTGCTCGAAATCGTCGCGGCGGCGCGCCGTCCGCTGAGCATCACCGAGATCGCCTTGGAGCTCGGGCTGACGCGTTCCTCGGTCTTCCGGCTGATCTATACGCTCCGGCATATGGGCTTCCTCGAGGAGGAGCAGTCGAAGCAGTTCGCGCTCGGGCCGCGCGTCCTTAATATCGGCTTCGCCTTCCTGGCCTCGAGGGACATCATCGAGATCGCCCGCCCCGAGCTGGAGGCGCTGCGCGACGAGACGCTGGTCTCGGCGCACCTTGCGATCCGCGACGAGCGCGACGTGCTCTATCTCAGCTGCGTGCAGACCCGCTCGGGCTTCCTCAGCAACATGAATGTCGGCTCGCGCGTGCCGGCCTATGCCTCGCCGATGGGCTGGCTGCTGCTCTCCGGCCTGCCGCAAGCGGAGCTGGAAGAGCTCTTCCGCAAGGAGCGCTTCGTGCCGCTGACCAGCCAGACGCCGACCTCGACACAAGAGCTGATCGCCAAGGTCGAGGCAGCGGCCGCGCGCGGCCATGTCGTCAGCCGCGGCGTGATGGAGGCGGCCGGCAGCTCGATCTCGGCCCCGATCATCGACCGGCGCGGCACGGTCGTCGCGGCGATCGACATCTCCGGGCCTGACTCGGCCTTCGACCTTGACCAGATCGACGGCCGCTACCTCGCCGCGGTCAGGGCCGCAGCCAGGCGGATTTCCGAGCGGCTGGGCTAGAGGCCGAGAATCGCCCGCGCTTCGGCCGGCGTCGCCAGCGCGCCGCCGAGATTCTCGATGATCGAGCCGGCCTTCTCGACCAGCTCGGCATTGTCGCGCGCCAGCACGCCCTTGCGGATGTAGACATTGTCTTCGAGCCCGACGCGGACATGGCCGCCGAGCAGGAAGGCCTGGGCCAGTAGCGGGAATTCGTGCCGGCCGATGCCGAAGGCCGCCCAGACGCAGTCCGGCGGCAGTTGCGAGGCGAAGTAGACCAGCGTCTGCGGGTTCGGGATCGCGCCATAGCGCACACCCAGCACGATCTGGATCAGCAGCGGATTGCGCAGGACGCCTTCCGCCTGCAACGCCCTGGCGAGCTGCAGGTCGCCGCCATCGAACAGCTCCAGCTCGGGCAGGACGCCGGCGGCATAGATCCGCCTGGCCATCTCGGTGACATTGCGCGGCGTGTTGATCACCACCGCGGTCCCTGAGAACATGGTGTTGAGGTCGAGCGTGCAGATTTCCGGCTTCAGCGCCTCGACATGGGCGACACGTCGCTCCGGCGTTGTCAGAGTCGTCCCCGGCGCTGCGATCTTGGGATCGTCGATCCCCGGCACGAAGCGCCCGCCCTCCCCGGTCGAGAGGTTCAGGATGACATCCGAGCCGGACTGCCGGATGCGGTCGACGATCTCTGTGAAGAGGGCAAGGTCCATGCTGCCCTTGGTCGTGGCGGGATCGCGGGCATGCAGGTGCACCACCGCAGCGCCGGCCTTGCCGGCTTCGATGGCGGCCATGGCGATCTCGGCCGGCGTCACCGGCAGGCCGGGATGCTGCTCGCGCGTCGTCAGATTGCCGGTGACGGCGCAGGTGAGGATGGTCTTGCGCGACAAGGCGACGTCTCCTCAGGCGGCGGTGCGGGCGGCCGGCAGGGTCGCGGCGAGCGCCGCCCCGAGCTTCTCGACGATCTCGTCGGCATGGCCGGCATCGATGGTGAAGGGCGGTGCCAGCAGGACATGGTCGCCGTTGACGCCATCGGCCGTGCCGCTCGACGGGTAGCAGATCAGGCCGAGCCCTTGAGCCGTCTGCTTGATCCGGGCGGCGAGCCTCTCATTCGCTGGGAAGGGCTGCTTGCTGTCGCGGTCGGCCACCAGTTCGAGCGACTGCAGCAGGCCCCGCCCCCTGATGTCGCCGACATGCGGATGCTGGCCGAAGGCCTCGTTCAGCCGGCGCGACAGCAGCGCGCCCATACGCTGGACATTATCGAGCAGCCCTTCCTCCTCGATCGTCTCGATCACCGCGATCGAGGCGGCGCAGGCGACGGCATGGCTCATATAGGTGTGGCCGTTGGCGAGCAGGCCGGAGCCCGCCTCGATCGCCCCGGCGACACGCTCGCTCGCCATCGTCGCCGCGATCGGCTGGTAGCCGGCCCCCAGCCCCTTGGCGATGGTGATGATGTCCGGCCGGACGCCCTCCTGCGCGCTCACAAACATCGCCCCGGCGCGGCCCATGCCGCACATCACCTCGTCGGCGATGAAGAGCACGCCATGGCGGTCGCAGATCTCGCGGATGCGGGCGAAATAGCCGGGAACCGCCGTGACGCTGCCGAGCGTGGCCCCGACGATCGGCTCGGCGATGAAGGCGGCGACGTTCTTGGTTCCGAGGTGCCGGATTTCGGCATCGAGTTCATCGGCGACGCGCAGGCCGTACACCTCTTCCGTCTCGCCCGGGCGCTGGTCGCGATAGGCATAGCAGGGCGAAATCTGCGAGGTCTCGATCAGGATCGGCTGGTACAGGGCCCGCCGGCCGGCATGGCCGCCGACCGCCAGCGCCCCCAGCGTGTTGCCGTGATAGCTCATCCGCCGCGAGATGAAGCGGCTGCGCTGCGGCTGGCCGATCTCGACGAAATACTGCCGCGCCAGCTTGAGCGCCACTTCCATCGCCTCCGAGCCGCTGCCGAGGAAGGCGACGCGCCCCTTACCGAAGCCGGCCGGGGCGCGATCGACCAGCATCTGCGCCAGCGTCTCGCTCGGCTCGTTCGTGAAGAAGGAGGTGTGGGCATATTCAAGCTTGCCGAGCTGCGCGATGATCGCCGCGGTGATGCGTGGATGGCCATGGCCGAGACAGGACACCGCCGCGCCGCCGCTGGCGTCGAGATAGCGCCTGCCCTCGGCATCGACCAGGTGGACGCCGTCTCCCGCCAGAGCCAGCTGCGGCGTGCTGCGGAGGTTGCGATGGAGGACCGCGGACGCGTTCGCCCGAGGGCTTGGTTGTGACATGGCATTCCTCGCAACCAGAAGAATTCTGTTGATATGCAAAACACATTTTCGTATGAGAAACAAGAACGGAGTGGCCGAGCCTTGAGCCCGCGATCTTTGAGCCCATCACGGCAGCGTCCCTTTCACGGCATCCGGGTGCTCGATCTCACCCATGTGCTCGCCGGCCCGTTCTGCGCCTATCAGCTCGCCCTGCTCGGCGCGGACGTCGTCAAGATCGAGCCGCCGCAAATGCCGGATACGGCGCGCGGTCGCGGGCCCGACGACGCCCTTAATGCCGCCGGCCTCGGTATCAACTATCTCGTGCAGGGCTCGAACAAGCGCTCGCTCGCGCTCGACCTCGCCACGGAGGAAGGCCGGGCGATCCTGCTTGATCTCGTCGACGGCGCCGACGTGCTGGTCGAGAATTATCGTGTCGGCGCGCTGGAGGCCCTTGGCCTCGGAGCGGAGGCGCTCTGCGCCCGCAATCCCCGGCTGATCCACTGCTCGATCACCGGCTTCGCCCGCGGCCATGAGCGTGAGGCGGTCAACGCTTATGACAACGTCATCCAGGCTGCCTCGGGCGTGATGACGCGCACCACAGGGCGCTCGGGCGAGCCGGTGAAATCAGGCGCTTCCTTCATCGACTACGCCACCGGCTATGCCGCCGCCTTCGCCATCTCGGCGGCGCTTTTCCAGCGCCAGGCCAGCGGCAAGGGCCAGGTCATCGACTGCGCCATGTTCGACACAGCGCTGACCCTGATGGCGCCGGAAGCGGCCGCCGCACTCTATGAAGGCCCCGTGCAGCCGCGCCCCAAGGAAGCCGGACTCGGCACCTATGAGACGGCCGATGGCCTGCTGATGCTCGGTGCCTTCAACGTCAGGCAGAACAAGCGGCTCTGGCAGGCGCTCGGCCGGCCCGACTTCGCCGCGCTCGACGGCTGGCCGGCGCTTTGGGGAGCCGCGCAGGCGATGCGCAAGGCGCTCGTGCCGATCATGCTGACGCGCTCCGCCGCGGAGTGGGAGGACTGGCTTCACGCGATCGGCATCCCGGCCGAGTGCGTGCGCACGCTGGACGAAGCCGCCCGCCTGCCGCATCTGCGCGAGCGCGGCTTGTTCCATACGCTCGAAGCCGCGCTGCCCGGCGCAGCCCCTGTCGCCGTGCCGCTCGCCCCCTTCACCTATGCCGCCGCCGGCCCGGCGATCGACCGCCCCCCGCCGCGGCTCGGCGAGCACAGCGCCGAGATCCTCGGCGAGATCGGGCGCTCGCCGGCCGAGGTCGAAGCCCTGAAAGCGCGGGGCGTGATCGCATGATCGCCGCCGCCTTCCCCCGGCATGAAGCCGAGCTGTTCACCCGTCTCCCGGAAGCCTTGCACTGGACCGGCGAGCCGACCGAGTGGGTCCGCATCACGCGGCCGGGCCAGCGCCTGCACTCCTTCCTGGAAGGCCCATGCTTCGACGCGGAGGGCAACCTCTGGCTCGTCGACGTGCCTTATGGCCGTCTGTTCAGGATCACGCCGGACGGCAGCTGGCAGCTCGCCTTCCAATATGACGGCGAACCACATGGCCTGCGCCCGCGCGGCGACGGCACCTGGCTGATCGTCGATTACCGCCACGGCCTGCTCGCCTTCGATCCCGTCGCGGGCAACGTGACAACGGTCTGCGCGCGGGTGAACACCGAGCCCTTCCGCGGCCTGAGCGACCTCACCATCGCCCCGAACGGCGATGCCTGGTTCACCGATTCCGGCCGTACCAGCCTGTCGAACCCGACCGGGCGAGTCTACCGGCTGCGCCAAGGCGAGACGAAGCCGGAGCTGATCCTGGCGAACGTGCCTTATCCGAACGGCATCGCGCTCTCGCCTGATGGAAAGCTGGTCTATCTCGCCGCGACGCGCGCCAACGCTGTCTGGCGCTTCATGGCCGAGGCGCCCGATCCGGCCTGGCCGATGGTCGGCACCTTCCTGCAGCTTTCCGGCGGCCTCGGCCCGGACGGGCTGGCGGTCGATGCCTCCAGCCGTCTCGCCATCGCCCAGGCGCAGGCGGGGCGGCTCTATCTCGTCGATGCCCTCGGCGACCCCTTGGCGGTGGTGCACACGCCCGGCGGGCTCTGGACGACCTCCTGCGCCTTCTCGCCGGATCAATCGACGCTGTTCATCGTCGAGGCGCAGACCGGCAGCGTCTTCCGCATTCCCATGGCCACGCTTCTCGCGGGCTCCGCTTCAGGACATCGCTCATGACCATGCTGACGAAGGACACGCTCAAGGGCTTCGTGCCGGCCATCGTCACGCCCTTCGACGCGCGCGGCGAGATCATGGCGGACGCCTTCTCCGACATCGTCGAGCATCTGATCGGCATCGGCGCGCAGGGCATCTGCGTCGCCGGCGACAATGGCGAGAGCTGGGCGCTCGACCGCGACGAGCGCGCCCGCCTGACTCGCATCGCCGTCGAGCGCAGCGCCGGCCGCGTGCCGGTGATGATGGGCTGCACCGCGCCGGGCTCGCGGCAGACGATCCAGTATGCGCAGGCCGCGCGCGATGCCGGCGCCAGCGGCATCCTGGTGATGCCGCAGACCTATGTGCTGAAGGCGACGCGCGAGGAGTTGCTGCGGCGCTTCGAGCTGCTGGGCAAGGCAGTCGACATGCCGATCGTGCTCTACAACTCGCCGCGCCGCGCCGTGATTGAGCTCTCGATCGACGATGTCGAGGCGATCAAGGGTGTCGCCCCGGTCGTCGGCATCAAGGAATCCAACCGCGACATCGGCCACCTCACCCGGCTGATCCGCCGCATGGGCGACAGGATCGCCGTGATGGTCGGCCCGGCCTATTACATCCTGGTCGGCAGCGCACTCGGCGCGCCCGGCTTCATCGCCACCGGCCCCGAACTGCTCGGCAACACCGCCGGCCGCCTGATGGAGATCGGCCGCAAGGCGCCCGATGCCGACTATGTCGATGCCCATCACAAGCTGACCATCGTCTACGAGACGCTGATGTCGCTGGGAACCTGGCCCTCCTTGTTCAAGGCGGCGCTGAACCTGCAGGGCCTGCCCGCCGGCGTGCCGCGCGACCCGCTGCTGCCGCTCGGCGGGGCCCAGCTCGACAAGCTCCGCGCCACGCTGGGCGAACTCGGCCTCCTGCCCGGCCGCTGAGATGGCGGGCGACCTGCGCATCGGCTCCGCCCGGACGCGGACAGTCAGCTTTCGCTTCGACGGCGAGGTGCTGACAGCGCGGGAGGGCGAGACGCTCGCCGCGGCGCTTTACGCGCAGGGGCGGCGCACCTTGCGCATCAGCCGCGACGATGGCGGGCCGCGCGGCGCCTTCTGCTTCATGGGCGTCTGCCAGGAATGCGTTGTCTCGATCGACGGCCGGCTGACCGAAGCCTGCCGCACGCCGGTGCATGACGGGCTGGTCGTGGAGAGCATGCGGTGAGCGACTACGACCTCATCGTGCTCGGTGCCGGCCCGGCCGGCGCAGCGGCGGCGATCAAGGCTCGCAGCCTCGACCTCCGCGTCGCCGTGATCGACGAGGCGCCGGCCGCCGGCGGCCAGGTCTATCGCGCCCCGTCGCCCGCGCTGACGGCAACCCAGCCCGACGCCGACCGGGCGAGGGGCGACGCGTTACGGGCAAGGCTCGCCGCCAGCGGCGCCGTTCTCTACGCCAACCACCGGGTCTGGTCGCTGACCGCAATTTTCTCCGTCATCGCGATCGGTCCGGACGGCCCGCTGACGCTCGAAGCGCCCAATCTCATCGTAGCCGCCGGCGCGGTCGAACGCCATATCCCCGTCACCGGCTGGACCCTGCCGGGCGTGATCGGGCTCGCCGGCGCGACCATCCTGCTCAAGGCCCATGGGGTGCTGCCGGGACGGCGCGTCGTCGTCGCCGGCTCCGGACCTCTGCTCCTGCTCGTCGCCAGCAAGATCGTCGCGGCTGGTGGCGAGGTTGTAGCCGTTGTCGATGCCGCGCCACGCACCAGCTGGCTCGCCAGGGCCGGGGCCATGCTGGCCCGGCCTGATCTGATGGCGAAAGGTGCGGGCTGGCTGCTTGCGCTGCTGAAGGCGAGGGTGCCGATCCATTCCGGCACCGCGATCCGCGCGATCCACGGAACGGACGGCGTCGAATCCGTCACCATCGGCCCCGTCGATCGCGACTGGCGGCCGGTTGGCGAGGCCGAGCGGACGATCGCTGCCGACGCCGTCTGCCTCGGCTTCGGCCTGCTGCCCTCGACCGACGTTACGCGGCTGCTCGGCGCCGAGCATCGCTACGAGCCGGAGCTGGGCGGCTGGATTCCGGCCGTGGATACCTCGCTCCAAACCTCAGTGCCCGGCCTCTTCGTCGCCGGTGATGGCGCCGGCGTGCGTGGCGCCGATGCCGCCCCGCTCTCCGGCGAGCTCGCCGCGCTCGGTGTCGCCCGCCGGCTCGGACGTGGTGGCGATCTCGCCAGCGAGATAACGAAGGTCGAAGCCGACTGGCGCAAATCGGGCCGCTTCGGCGCGGCGATGTCGGCGCTCGCCATGCCGCCGCCCGGCGCCGCCGCGATGATAGACGACGGGACGACCGTCTGCCGCTGCGAGGGCCTCAGCCGCGCCACCCTCGACAGCGCCATCGCGGGCGGCGCTCGCACCCTCGCCGATCTGAAGGCAATGACGCGCTGCGGCATGGGTCCCTGCGGCGGGCGCGTCTGCGGCGAGGCAGCGGCGATGCTGATCGCGGCCGCGACCGGCTGGGATCGCGAGGCGATCGGCCAGCCGAGCGCTCGGCCCCCCTTGCGCCCGGTGCCGCTCGCGGCGATCGCCGGCGCCTTTGACTATGACGAATTGCCCATCCCCGCCCCGGCCCCGCTATGAGCGCGCTCTACGACCTCGCCGTCATCGGCGGCGGCATATTGGGCAGCGCTGCCGCCTGCCGCGCCGCGGAAGGTGGCATGCGCACGATCGTCATCGAGCAGCAGACGCTCGGCAGCGGCGCCTCGGGCGTCAATGCCGGCACGCTCTCGCTGCAGATCAAGCGCGTCAGGCTGATGCCCTATGCCATCAAGGGCCATGAACTCTGGGAGCGGGCAGGCGAACGCGTCGGCTTCCACAAGACCGGCGGCATCACCCTCGCCTTCAACCAGCGCGAGGCCGATCTCCTGCACGAGCGCATGGCGCTGAAGCGCGAGGCCGGCGCGCCGATCGAACTGATCACGCCAGCGCGGGTCGCAGAGCTCGAACCCAATCTGTCGCGCAAGGTCGTCGCGGCGAGCTGGTGCGGCGAGGATGGCTACGCCAACGCCAGCCTATCCGGAGCCTATTACCGCACCCTGCTCGAAGCCGCCGGCGTCGACATCCGCGAGCGGACGCCCGTTACGGCGATCGACCGCAGGGGCGGCGCTTTCGAGCTCGCGACACCGGCGGGCCCCGTCCGCGCAACCCGACTGCTGCTTGCCTGCGGCGCGTGGCTCCGAAGCGCGGGCGCGATGATCGGGCTCGATCTGCCGGTCCGCGCCCGCGTCAACACCGTCTCGGTCACCGAGCGCGGCCCGGCCCTGGTCGGCACGGTGGTCGGCCACGCCACCGGCCTGCTCACCTTGAAGCAGAAACCGAACGGCAGCGTCCTGATCGGCGGCGGCTGGCAGGGCACGGGCTCGCCGGACGAGGGCCGCAGCTCGGTCGATCCCGCGACGCTGTTGCCCAATCTGCGGCTCGCCATGTTCGCCGTACCCGGCCTCGACCGCTTCCGCGTCGTGCGCTCCTGGACTGGTTTCGAGGCCAATGTGCCGGATTTCTACCCGCTCGCCGGGCCGGCGCCCGGCATCGACAACGCTTTCCTGCTGGGCTGCGTGCGCGGCGGCTACACCATCGGCCCCTATATCGGCGCGCTGATGGGCGACCTCATTGTCGGCCGCGAACCGGAGCTGCCGCTCTTTGATCCCGGCCGCTTCGCGACAGAGGCCTCGGCGGCGGCTTGATCCTCGATACGTTGATTAAACAAAGTTTTGTATATAAACGGAATCGAGCCAGGGAGGACGGCATGCCGCAGGAATCGTCGATCGAGGCCGCGCGATGAGCGCTGCGCCTGTCACCACCAACCGGCTCGCGCCGCTGGCCGAGGACACGGTCGGCCCCTACTACCCCTATTCCTTCATCGACGGCGACCGCAGCGACCTGACGCGCCTGCATTACGGGCTGAGCGTCGGCCCGCAGGGGCAGCAGATCATCCTGCGCGGCCGCCTGCTCGACAGCGACGGCGCCATCGTCGACGACGCGCTGGTCGAATTCTGGCAGGCCAACGCCGCCGGCATCCTGCGCACGCCGGACAATGACGGGCACCCGCTGCTCGACCCGTTCTTCGACGGCTTCGGCCGGCTGATCACCACGACCGAGCCTTTCGCCTTCAGGACGGTCAAGCCGGGCGCGCTTCCCGCCGAGGGCGGCATGGCGGCGCGCGCGCCGCACATCACCGTGACGATGTTCTCCGACGGGATTACCCGGCTGGTCACGCAGATCTTCTTCGACGACGAGCCGGAGGCGAACGCGCAGGACCCGCTGCTGGCAAGCCTGCCGGCCGAGCTGCGCGAGCGCCTTGTCGCGAGGCGGGTCGAGGCGCCTGCGGGCGGCCCCGCCGTCTACGAGATCGCGATCGTGATGCGCGGCCCGGGCGAGACGCCCTTCTTCGACGACCTTTCGAGCTGAGCGGAGGGCAAGCGATGTCCCTGATCATCGACCGCGGCCGCCTGATGCTGCCGGGCCCCACCGACGGAGCAGCCGAGCGGCGCGTGCCGAGCGAACGGCTGCATCTCATTCCGGAAGCCGCGCGGCGCAGCTTCGTCCCCTGGGTCGCCGACCTGCCCGGGCTCAAGCTCGGCGAGAACGACCTGACCCGGATCGCGCCCGGCCGGCCGCAAGCCGAAGGCGAGGTCATCGAAATCTCCGGCCATGTCCTCGACGAATTCGGCCGCCCGGTGCGCAACACGCTGGTCGAGGTCTGGAACGCCAACACATGGGGGCGCTACACCCATGTGAAGGACCCGGTGCGCGAGCGGCTCGATCCGAACTTCCTCGGCTTCGGCCGCACGATGACCGACGAGGCCGGCCGCTATCGCTTCCGCACCATCATGCCCGGCTCCTATCTGGCGCGACCGGACATCGACCGCTGGCGTCCTGCCCATCTCCATGTCTCGATCCGCGGCGGCTCGGCACGGCTGATCGCCCAGATGTATTTCCAAGGCGATCCGCATCTTGCCCGCGACCCGATGTTCATCCTGCTCGGCGAGGCGCAAGCCCGCCATTTCGGCAACCGCGTCGGGCAGGGAGCTAACGGCCAAGCGCTCTATCGCTGGGACATCGTCATCGGCGGGCGCAACACGGCGTATTTCGAGAGCTGATGTAGGCCAGCTAGGCCGCCTTGCGCCGCTCGGTGACGGTGAGCGCAAGACCGCCGAGCACGAGCAGCACGCCGAGCACGAAGAACAGGCCGAGCTCATCGCCGAACATCACGGCGGCGGTGCCGACGCCGACGACCGGCTGGAGATACTGGATGCCGGCGGCGATGCGCGCCGGCACCGTGCGCAGTAGATGCAGCCAGAGGAACAGGCCCGCCACCGTTACCACGATGCCGAGATAGACCGCCGTGCCGAGCCCCACAGCGGTCACCTGGAATGGCACATGCCACATCTCCCAGGCCGTCCAGGGCAGGAGCGCGAGGAAGCCGAAGATTGTGCTCCAGGCGGCGACGGTCGCGGTGCCGTATTGCTCGGTGAGCTCGACGCTCCAGACATAGTAGAAGGCGATGGTTACGGCCGAGAGCAGCACGAGCGCCGCGCCGGCGAGCGTGGTCTGCGATGTCGCGACGGCAGCGTCGCCGCGACCCGAGGCGACCAAAGCAATCCCGGCGAAGGCGGCCAGCAGCCCCAGCGCTTGCAGGCCGGACACCGATTGCCGCAAACGCATCGCCGCGAAGACGACGACGAAGATCGGGATGGTCGCGGAGATGATGGTCGCGACCGAGGCCGAGGTGCCGACGACGCCAAAAGTCTGCGCCACCTGGCCGATGCCGATGCCAAGCACGCCGAGCGCGGCGACACGGGGCAGCGCTCGGCGCGGCAGGCGCTGCTTGCCGACGACGAGGAGGAACATCAGCGGCAAGGCGATGGCGAAGCGTAGCGCGGTCAGCGTCAGCGGCGGTAGGGTGAGCAGGCCGAGCTTGGTGATCGGGATCGAGACGCCCCACATCAACGCAAGCAGCAACATGGCCGCGAAGCTGCCGATGGAGGGGCTGTAGCGGGTGGCCAGGGCCGTTTGGCTCATGGGTGCGTCTGCTGTTGGAGGCGTCGCGGCGACGTATCAGAGAGGCGCAGCCTGTAGGTCTTCTGCGGCTGCCCGACAAACCATTTGTCGTCACGTTATGAGTGAGCCAAACTCACACGTGATGTCGCCGTTCGACCGCCTTCCGCCGCTGCAGACGCTCCGTGCTTTCGAGGCGGCCGGGCGCCTTTCGAGCATGACGCTGGCGGCAGAGGAGCTGAACGTCACCCATGGCGCAGTGAGCCGTCACATCAAGACACTGGAAGCGCATCTCGGGCTCGCCCTGTTCGAGCGGTTGACCCGTAGGATCGTGCTGACCGAGGCGGGGGCCGAATTCCTCCCTGTCGTGACCCGCAATCTCACGGAGCTGACCCGGGAAGCCGAACGCCTGCGCAGCCTCAACGCCGCGACGCGGCTGACGCTCAGCACGAGCGTGTCGCTGGCCAGCAAATGGCTGGCGCCGCGCCTGCACCGGCTGATGCTCCGTCTCCCGGACTACGACGTTCATCTCGACGTCACCGACATCAATGTCGATCTGGCCGATGGACGCATCGACGCCGCCGTGCGCTATGGCACAGGGCACTATCCCAACGCGGTCGCCGAACGGATCCTCGACGAGACCGTCACGCCCATGTGCAGCCCCTCCTACTGGAGCAGGACCGGCAGCTGGTCTTCACCGGCAGAGCTGGCGGGATGCACCTTGCTGCATGAGGACCGCATGCTGGCAAACTGGGAGCAATGGTTCGCGCTGGCAGGCCTGGCCAGGCTCCGCAGTCGCGGCCCCGCCTATAGCCATGGCAGCCTCGCGATCGAAGCCGCCCTGCGCGGCGAAGGCGTCGTGCTGGGCCGAAGCGTGCTCGTGGCGGAGGATCTCGCCGCCGGGCGCCTTGTCGCGCCCTTCCCCGAACTGACGCTCAAGGCCGAGCGCGGCTACGATCTCGTCTATCGCCCCGGCAGCCAGGACCACCCCAAGGTGCGCGTAGTGCGCGATTGGCTCGCAGATGAGATCAAGCTCTTCCTGAGCAGAACCGGGTGACAAACCGGCCGCCCGCTCTCCCTGCGGGCTAGCGCCTCACTCGTAGCGCGCTTCCGAGCGCCGATCGACCGCCAGCGCCGCCAGCGTACAAAGCGCGCCGGAAAGCAGGTAGATGCCGACCCAGGCGAGGCCGAAGGTGCTCGATACCGTCAGCGCCACCAGTGGTGCAAAGCCAGCGCCGAGCAGCCAGGCGAAGTCCGACGTCAGCGCCGCGCCAGTGTAGCGGTATTGCGCGCCGAAGCTCGAGGCGACGGCACCGGCCGTCTGGCCATAGGCGAGGCCGAGCAAGCCGAAGCCAATGATCACATAGATCGTCTGCCCGGCCAGGCTGTCGCCGAAGAGCAGCGGCGCGACGATGCTCGACAGGCTGAACAGGCCGATCATCACGCCGGAGAGCAGCAGCGTGTTGCGGCGGCCGATCTGGTCGGCGATCAGGCCGGAGGTGACGATCGCGCCGGCCCCGACCACGCCGCCGGCTGCCTGGACCAGCAGGAACTCCGAGACCGAGCGATCGGTGAAGAGATTGATCCAGCTGACCGGGAAGATGGTAACGAGGTGGAAGAGCGCGAAGCTCGCCAGCGGGACGAAGGCGCCGAGGACGAGCGTGCGGCCATGGGCGCGGACCAGCTCCGACACGGGCACCGGTACCAGTTCGCGCGTTTGCATCAGCTCGGCGAACTCATGGGTCGCGACCATGCGCAAGCGCGCGAACAACGCCACGACATTGATCGTCAGCGCGACGAAGAAGGGATAGCGCCAGCCCCAGTCGAGGAAATCCTGCTTGCCGAGCGCGCCTTCGAAATAGGCGAAGAGCCCGGCGGCGAGGATGAAGCCGAACGGCGCGCCGAGCTGCGGCAGCATGGCGTACCAGCCGCGCCGGTTGGCGGGGGCGTTGAGCGCGAGCAGCGAGGACAGCCCGTCCCAGGCGCCGCCGAGCGCGATGCCCTGCAACAGGCGAAAGGCGGTAAGGATGACGCAGGACCAGATGCCGATCGTGGCATAGCCCGGCAGGAAGGCGATGGCGGCGGTTGAGCCGCCGAGCAGGAAGAGCGCGGCGGTCAGCTTGGTCGCCCGGCCATAGCGGCGGTCGATCGCGAAGAACAGCACCGAGCCGAGCGGGCGCGTCACGAAGGCCAGCGCGAAGATGCCGAACGAATAGAGCGTGCCCGTCAGCCGGTCGACGAAGGGGAAGACCAGCTCGGGGAAGACCAGCACGCAGCCGAGGCCGAAGACGAAGAAGTCGAAATATTCGGACGTCCGCCCGATGATGACGCCGAGCGCGATATCGGCCGGGCTGACATGGTCGCGCCCGTGATCTTCCGCCAGATGGGTCGGTGACTGGACCGTCGCGTCAGCGCTCATGACCGCGAATTCCTAAGCTGGCGGCTGCCCCGGGCCGACCGGGCTTGCCCGTACCTCATGCAAATGGATACGGTGGATGGAAGCGACACGTCAAACCGTCGCAATGAGACAGATTGTCTTATGTGCGATGCGAAAGAATGGACCTAGAGAACGACTGTTCCCGGCTAGGGGAGGTTCGAGTCCCGTGCGAATCTTTCGATTTTTAGCGATATTGCCGCTCATCAGCGTCCTTGGCGGCTGCCAGTGGGTGCTGCTCTCGCCATCCGGCGATATTGCCGTGCAGCAGCGGAATCTTCTCTTCGCCTCCACCGCTTTGATGTTGCTGATCATCATCCCGGTGATGGCGCTGACGATCTTCTTCGCCTGGCGCTACCGGGCCTCGGCCAGGGCGGCCTACGATCCGGACTGGAACCACTCGCTGCCGCTCGAGGTGGTGATCTGGTCGGTGCCGCTGCTGATCATCATCGTCATCGGCGCGATGACCTGGATGGGCACGCATCTGCTCGACCCCTACCGCCCGCTCAACCGCATCGCCCCCGGCAAGCCGATCGTCGAGGCGCGCGCCGGCAGCAGCGGGATCAGGAAGCAGCCGCTGGTGATCCAGGTCGTGGCGCTCGACTGGAAATGGCTGTTCCTCTACCCGGCGCAGGGCATCGCCTCGCTCAACGAGGTGGTGGCGCCGGTCGATCAGCCGATCGAGTTCCGCATCACCTCCTCCGCGGTGATGAACTCGCTCTTCATCCCCGCCCTCGCCGGCCAGATTTACGCGATGCCCGGCATGCAGACCAAGCTCAACGCCGTGATCAACCATCCCGGCGAATTCGAGGGCTTCTCGGCCAATTACAGCGGCGCCGGCTTCTCCGACATGCGCTTCCGCTTCCGCGGCGTCGATGACGCAGCCTTCGGCGAATGGGTCCAGGGCGCGATCCGGGGCGGCAGCACGCTCGGGCGCGACGAATATCTCGTGCTGGAGCGGCCGAGCGAGCGCGAGCCGGTCCGCTATTTCCGCGACATCCCGTCCGATCTCTTCACCGCCATCCTCAACATGTGCGTCGACCGCGCCAAGATGTGCACGCGCGACATGATGGCGATGGACGCCAAGGGCGGCGGCGGCAAGGAGGGCATTCATACCGTCGCAGCACTCGAATACGACAAGAGCGTGCGCCGCGGCGGGCAGCCATTGCCGCCGCGTCCGTTCGTGATGGCGATCTGCACGCCGACCGATGTCTACGGCGCCGCGGGCCTATCCGCCCGGGCCTTCAACTGAATCCGATGCGATCCGGCGAGCCGAGGGACCGATGACCTCTTATCCCGACTGGTGGAAGTTCCTCTTCGGACGTCTCACGCTCGAATCGTTCCCCTATCACGAGCCGATCCTGGTCGTGACCTTCGCCGTGGTCATGCTCGGCGGGCTGGCGCTGGTCGCTCTGATCACGAAATACAAGCTCTGGGGCTATCTCTGGCACGACTGGTTCACCAGCGTGGACCACAAGAAGATCGGGGTCATGTACATGATCCTCGGCGTCATCATGCTGCTGCGCGGCTTCGCCGACGCGCTGATGATGCGCGGCCAGCAGGCCATCGCCTTCGCCGGCAATGAGGGCTACCTGCCGCCGCACCATTACGACCAGATCTTCACCGCCCATGGCGTGATCATGATCTTTTTCGTGGCGATGCCCTTCGTCACCGGGCTGATGAACTATGTCGTGCCGCTGCAGATCGGCGCGCGCGACGTCGCCTTCCCCTTCCTCAACAATTTCAGCTTCTGGATGACCGTCGGCGGCGCCGTGCTGATCATGGCCTCGCTCTTCATCGGCGAGTTCGCCAAGGTCGGCTGGCTCGCCTATCCGCCGCTGTCGGGGGCCGCCTACTCGCCCGGGGTAGGCATGGACTACTATCTCTGGGGCCTGCAGATCGCAGGCATCGGCACGACCTTGTCCGGCGTCAACCTGATCGCGACCATCGTCAAGATGCGGGCGCCCGGCATGGACATGATGAAGATGCCGGTCTTCACCTGGACGTCGCTGTGCACCAACGTGCTGATCGTCGCGACCTTCCCGATCCTGGCGGCGACGCTCGCGCTGCTGACGCTCGACCGCTATGTCGGCACCAACTTCTTCACGAACGATCTCGGCGGCAACCCGATGATGTACGTGAACCTGATCTGGATCTGGGGCCACCCGGAGGTCTACATCCTGATCCTGCCGATCTTCGGCGTCTATTCCGAGGTCGCCTCGACCTTCTGCGGCAAGCGCCTCTTCGGCTACGCCTCGATGGTCTATGCGACGGTGGTCATCACCATCCTGTCCTACCTGGTCTGGCTGCACCACTTCTTCACGATGGGCTCTGGCGCCAGCGTGAACTCCTTCTTCGGCATCACGACGATGATCATCTCGATCCCGACCGGGGCGAAGATCTTCAACTGGCTGTTCACGATGTATCGCGGCCGCATCCGCTTCGAACTGCCGATGATGTGGCTGCTCGCCTTCATGATCACCTTCGTCATCGGCGGCATGACCGGCGTCATGCTGGCGGTGCCGCCGGCCGACTTCGTGCTGCATAACAGCCTGTTCCTGATCGCCCATTTCCACAACGTCATCATCGGCGGCGTGGTCTTCGGCGTCTTCGCCGGCATCGCCTACTGGTTCCCCAAGGCCTTCGGCTTCAAGCTTGACCGGTTCTGGGGCGTCCTCTCCTTCTGGTTCTGGGTGATCGGCTTCTACGTCGCCTTCATGCCGCTCTACATCCTTGGCCTGATGGGCGTGACGCGCCGCCTCAGCCGCTTCGAGGATCCCTCGCTGCAGATCTGGTTCGTGATCGCGGCCATGGGTGCCGTGCTGATCGCGCTCGGCATCGCCTGCTTCCTGATCCAGATCGGCGTCAGCATCCTGCGCCGCGAGCAATTGCGCGACACGACCGGCGATCCCTGGGACGGGCGCACGCTGGAATGGTCGACCTCCTCGCCGCCGCCGGCCTACAACTTCGCCTTCACGCCGATCATTCACGACCTCGACGCCTATGCCGACATGAAGAAGCGCGGCTATCAGCGCCCGCTCGGCGGCTTCCGGCCGATCCATATGCCGAAGAATACCGGCGCCGGCGTGATCATCGCCGGGCTGGCGACGCTCTGCGGCTTCGCCCTGATCTGGCACATCTGGTGGCTGGCGGCGCTCTCCTTCGTCGCGGTGCTCGCCGCCGTGATCATCCACACCTTCAACTACGACCGCGACTTCCACATCCCGGCCGACGAGGTCGTGCAGGCGGAAGATGCGCGCACCCAACTGCTCGGTCGGGCTTGAGGGGCGGATGATGGCTCAAGCGACAGCACAGGCCGCAGGCACCGCCCCGGCATTCTACGTCACCGAGGAAGAGCACGCCCATCCCGGCGGCTCGACCATGCTCGGCTTCTGGCTCTATCTGATGAGCGACTGCCTGGTCTTCGCAGTCCTCTTCGCGACCTATGGCGTGCTCGGGCGCAATTATGCGGCGGGGCCATCCGGGGCCGACCTGTTCGACCTCAGGCTGGTGGCGGTCAACACCGCCATGCTGCTGTTTTCCTCGATCACCTACGGTTTCGCCATGCTGGCGATGGACAAGGGGCGCCAGGCTGCGATGCAGCGCTGGCTCGTGGTCACCGGCCTCTTCGGCCTCGCCTTCCTCGCCATCGAGCTCTACGAATTCGCGCACCTCATCCATGAGGGCGCGACGCCGATGCGCAGCGCCTTCCTGTCCTCCTTCTTCACGCTGGTCGGCACGCACGGGCTGCACGTCACCTTCGGCCTGATCTGGCTGACGGTGCTGATGATCCAGGTCTCGAAGCGCGGGCTGATCGAGGCCAATCGGCGCCGGCTGATGTGCCTCTCCATGTTCTGGCACTTCCTCGACGTCGTCTGGATCGGCGTCTTCACCTTCGTCTATCTGATGGGCGTACTGAAATGAGCGCTAGCCAGAACCAGGCCGAGGCCCATGGCCATGATCATGACGGGCACGACGACCACGGCGCGGCGCATGGCAGCCTGCGCGGCTACGTCACCGGCTTCCTGCTCTCCGTCGTCCTGACCGCGATCCCGTTCTGGCTCGTCATGAACGACGTGCTGGCGAACTCGACGCTGACGGCGATCGTGATCATGCTCTTCGCCGCCGTGCAGATCGTCGTCCACATGGTCTACTTCCTGCACATGAACGGCCGCTCGGAGGGCGGCTGGACCATGCTGGCGCTGATCTTCACGATCATCATCGTCGCCATCGCCCTCGCCGGCTCGCTCTGGGTGATGTTCCACCTCAACGCCAACATGATGCCCGATCCGCACAGGATGTGAGGCCGTGTCGCCTGACGCGGCCGAGCGGTCCAGAGGCGCCGCGCGAGCCATCTTCATCGCCGGCCTCTGTCTGACGGCGCTGGTCTGCGCCGGCCTCGGCGTCTGGCAGGTCCAGAGGCTGAGCTGGAAGCTCGAGCTGATCGCGCGCGTCGAGTCGCGCTTGAAGGCGCCGCCAGTCGCAGCGCCCGGTCCGACCGAATGGCCCGGAATCACGGCCACAGCCGACGAATATCGCCGCGTCACCCTGCAAGGCCACTATCTCGACGCGCCGGAGACGCTGACCATGGCGGTGACGGAGCGCGGCCCCGGCTTCTGGGTGCTGGCGCCGTTCCGGGCCGATGCCGGCTTCACCGTCCTCGTCAATCGCGGCTTCGTGCCGGAGGGGCAGCGCGCGCCGGAAGACAGACGCAAGGTCGCGGGCAGCGAGGCGAAGCTGGTCGGATTGCTCAGGCCGAGCGAGCCGGGCGGCGGCTTCCTGCGTGCCAACGATCCCGCCGCCGGCCGCTGGTATTCCCGCGATGTCACGGCGATCGCGCAGGCACAGCGGATCGGCGAGGTCGCGCCCTATTTCATCGATGCCGACGCCGTCAGCGAGCCCGGCCCGCTACCGCAGGGCGGCATGACCCAGCTAGCCTTCCGCAACACCCATCTCGTCTACGCGCTGACCTGGTTCTGCCTCGCGTTGATGAGCGCCGGGGCGGTGGCCTATGCGATCCGGACCGGCTCGAACGAGACGCGAGCGACCTGACAAGCCGCCACTTTGCAATCACCCTAAAATAGATCGATAGAGTGTACCTCTCTGCGAGGAGGATCGGCCGTGCTGACCAGCAAGGGCAAATACGGCATCAAGGCGATGGTGCATCTTGCCATGCTCGAGGCCGGCGAGACGGCCCAGATCGCCGAAATCGCCCAGCGCAACAACATCTCGAAGAAATTCCTCGACGCGATCCTGCTGGATCTGCGCAATGCCGGCATGCTGCGCAGCAAGAAGGGGCCGGGCGGCGGCTACGCACTCGCGAAACCGGCCCGGACCATCGAAGTCGGCGCCGTGATCCGCGCTTTGGAAGGGCCGATCGCGCCGATCGGCTGCGCCAGCCAATCGGCCTTCAAGCCGTGCGAGGATTGCGGTGACATCGAGGCTTGCGTCGTCCGCTCGGTGATGCGCGAGGTGCGCGATGCCATGGCGGCAGTGGTCGACAACACCACCATCGCCGATCTCGCAAGCCGCGCCGCCGCCTACAAGCCCGCGATCGATTTCGTGATCTGACGCGAGCGCGACATCTGGCTTCCAGCGCCAGACTGAGACGTGCACCGGCTTGGCCAAATCCATCCGCACATGCCAAGACATGCGCGACAAGACCTATGCGCGAGCCCGCAGCAGCGCGGAAACAGGACGATGCGCCACGTGACCAGCCTGATCGACCGCATGCGGCATGAAGCGCCCGAGATGAACCGGGCCGAGCGCAGCGTCGCCGAGATCATCCTGGCCGATATCGATGGCGCGACGAGGATCAGCACCAAGGACCTTTCCACGCAGGCTCAGGTCAGCGAACCGACCGTGGTGCGCTTCGCCCGCCGCATGGGCTGCGACGGCTTCACCGATTTCAAGATCCGCCTGGCGCAGGAATATGCGATCGGCCGGATGTATCTAGCGGCCGAGCGCCAGCAGCCGGCCGACACCGGCAACGAGGTCGCCGAGCACGTCTACAACGCGACCATACAGGCGCTGGCCATGGCCTTCAGCCAGCATGATCCGAAAGCGATCGAAGCAGCCGTCGATGTGCTCGACAAGGCGCGGCGGGTGTTCTGCTTCGGCGTCGGTGGCAGCTCGGCCAATGTCGCGACGGAGGCGGAGAACCGGCTGTTCCGCCTGGACGTCGCGGCATCCTCGACGGCCGACCCCTATCAGCAGCGCGTGATGGCCGCGACCTGCGGCCCGGAGGACGTGCTGCTGATCTTCTCGGTCACCGGCAAGCCGCGCTCGCTGCTCGACAGCGCCGAGGTCGCCCGCAGCCAGGGAGCCCAGGTGATCGCCGTCACCCATCCGCCGAGCCCGCTGGCCGAGCTCGCCAGCGTGCTGGTGCCGCTGCAGGCCTTCGACGAGGAGAAGTTCTTCTACATGCCCAATCGCGGCCGCTATGGGCAGCTCTTCCTGCTCGACTGCATGGCGACGCTGTTGGGGGCCCGTCGCATGAAAATCGTCTCGAAGAAGCTCTGGCGCGCCCGCGCGACCCTGATCGCCCTCCATGGCAGCACCGAGGGGCAGCCGATCGGCGACTAATCGCCGGTTCAGTAATTTTGCTACATTTTGCCGCCGCACGCTGAAGATGGCGAGTACAGCGATTGTTCGCAGGCCGTCTCCAAAAAATAATATCAAGCAAAATCAGATAGATAAAATTTCGCCAGCACCATCGCAACCGCCTTGACGCCCCGGCATTGGCCATCGCGCCCAATTGCCTTTTCGCGGAGAAAAGCGAGAAATTTCGTGTCGCTCTCGCAAGCTGGATTGACAATAAATGTAATTTAGCTACATAGCCCGGTCGTCGCGCCCAGCGCCAACGAACAGAAGACGAGCCGAGCCATGCACCCAGCCGACGGGACGATCGTTTCCTTTCAGTTCGACGAGGTCGTGGTGCCCGCGCATCCCGGCGTGATCAACTCGGACAGCCTGGCCAAGCCCCTTCACATGCTGCCGGTCGGCGGCAAGGCGAGCTGGAGCGTGCAGTTCGACGAATTGCCCAAGCTGATCGTCCGGATGACGCTGAAGAACGGCGTCGTCGGCATCGGCGAGTTCTACCGCGACCATGAATGGCCGCGCATCGAGGCGATCTGTGCGAATCTGATCGGCCAGTCGGTGTTCGACCTGCCGCTGCAGGACCTGCCGCTGCCGCTTTGCCGCGAATATGACGGCTTCGAATGCGTCATCTGGGATGCCTATGCCAAGACGCTCGGCGTGCCGATGCACCGCCTCCTCGGCGGCGCCATTCGCGACCGGATCAATGTCAGCGCCTGGTCGAGCCACCGAACCCAGGAGGAAGTCGGCCCCTGGGTGCAGCGCTATTTCGAGCAGGGCTACAAGGTCATCAAGTTCAAATGCGACCTCGAGGACGACGTCGCCGGCTGGTGCGCCCGCATCAAGGAATACGCGCCCGGGATGAAGGTGATCTTCGATCCCAATCAGCGCTGGGAGAATTCCGGCAATGCCCGCCCGATCATCCGGGAGCTCGAGAAGGTCGGCAACGTCCTGCTGCTTGAGGACCCGCTGCCGCGCTGGATGCTGCAGGATTTCGCGGAACTTCGCCGCTTCTCCTCG
>JAESGH010000373.1_pt1 | contig 35301 bp, 28 predicted proteins | sample 9269641 | NCBI WGS metagenome assembly JAESGH01 (sample SAMN14515345, study PRJNA621665) | algae metagenome | isolation source: Phormidium tanganyikae FI6-MK23 and co-occurring heterotrophs from granitic... | place: USA: Fort Irwin, California | collected 1998-05-24
CACCCGAACTTTGCCGTCATCTAAGCTAATTTCCTTAACCTCCTCCTGCACCTCGGTATCCGCAAGCGTCGTTTCCTGCACCAAGCGATGGAAGGGGTTGTGTCCGACTTGGATGCCAGTCAAAGCGGCAAGGTCAGTTTCGGCTTGCGGATACGATTACGGTCGCGCTTAGACGCAAGCAGCAGTGCACCAACATCGGACTCAGGCGCGTATATCGTTCCACTTCAGAATCACTTTACTCTAGGCGATCTCATTCAAACTTGCACATTTGCGATGCTCCCTTTCTTCCCAACTGATTCAGCAATGCTTAAAACCATAATTCTATCTATGACCCATACTGACCAAATTATCTACGATGAAAACCAAAAGTCCATCCCGTGCCCTCGAAATTGCACAAAAACGCCTGTCTGGCTTGCAATCTAGTGACATCAACGCCTTCTCTGATCTGGGTTACGGCATTACGATCCAAAACTTTGCCGATGCTGTTGAAGTTGCAAACCAACAATTAGACAACTACAACAAACTGCTCTCTAGCTTAGAAGCTGCCAAAATCACCCTCGCAGACACTGACAAAGATTTGGCAAAACAGTCAGAACAAATGTTGATGGCAGTGGCGCTGAAATATGGCAAAGATAGCCAGTACTATCATCTTGCAGGTGGAGTCAGACTCAGCGATCGCAAACGCAGCAAACGCGCCACCCGTCAAACACTCGAAACCAGTCCTGCTTGATCCAAAGAGTAGATTCCCCAAAGAGACCGATCACGGAGAGTGGGAGATTTGGGCAAAATCTCCCACTTCTTTTTTAGCCAACAGAAAAAACCACATCGTATTTCGCCACAAGAGAGGGAAAACTAAATACTGATACCAGCTTGATCATAAGAATTCTCTGAACTGTATGAGCGCTGAACGAGAAATCTCTGCCATGAACTTTTCTTCTCAATTAGAACAAGAAATTCAGTCCGCACAACGCCGATTAGAGCATCTGCTCAAACAGAACAACGAGCCTACTCCAGAGCTTCTCCGCCAGACGATCGAAGAACTTAGCTATTCTTATGAAGAACTCAATGTTGCGATCGAAGAACTACACAGCCGCGATCGTCGCCTAGTTGATTCTGAAGAACAAATCCTTAGAGAACGCCGCCAGTACCAAGACTGGTTTGACTTCGCTCCCGATGCCTACTTGATCACCGACTCGCTCGGAAGAATTGAACTCGCAAATCAAACTGCGTACCGATTTTTCAATGTCAGCACCGGATCACTAATTGGTAAACCTTTGAGCCTTTATATTGCTTCCTCATCGCGATCGGCATTTCGCGCTCAGTTAAATCACGCGAATCCTAGCACCGAGATTCAGGAATGGGAACTCGATCTACAGCCGCGCGATCAAGAAGCTTTCCCAGCGTCGATCGCAATCTCAGCCCAATATGATGAAGGACAGCAAAAGATAAGTTTGCGCTGGCGAATTCGCAATATCACGGCTCGCAAACAGCTAGAAGCCTCACTTGCGATCGCGAATGCTGAACTTGAAGAGCGAGTGATCGATCGAACTGTTGAGCTAGAGCGAACCATTGCACAACTCGAACTAACGCTTCAAGCCCGCGACCAGGAAATACTCGAACGCCAGCGGCTATGGGCAGAACTTGAACAAGCCCGTCAAGCGATTGCAGCCTGCCCCGTTGGAATTGTGATTGCAGATGCTCAACAGCCAGACTGTCCAGCCGTGTATGTGAATTCTGCATTCGAGCAGCAAACGGGTTACGCTGCTTCAGAAGTCATTGGACAAAACTTTCGCTTTCTACAAGGCAGCGATCGCAATCAACCTAGCTTAGAGCAACTGCGAACTGCGCTGAGAGCAGGAGAAAGCTGCACGATCATCCTCCGAAACTATCACAAGAATGGAACTCAGGTTTGGGTTGAATTAACCGTTGCGCCGATTGTTGATCCGAATGGCAGGATTACAAGCTTTGTGGGTGTGCAGCAAGACGTTAGCGATCGCATTCGACGCACATCAGAGTTAGAAGCTACGTTGAATCAATTACAGCAAGCTCAGCTCCAACTGATTCAAAGCGAGAAGATGTCCTCGTTGGGACAAATGGTTGCAGGAGTCGCGCACGAAATCAATAATCCCGTTGGTTTTATCTATGGCAATCTTACGCCTGCTGAAGCCTATGCAAAGGATTTGGTTGAACTCATTCGACTTTATCAATCGCACTATCCCACTCCACCTGCTGAAATTGTTCAAGCCATCGAAGAGATCGACCTTAATTTTCTCGTAGCGGATCTGTTCAAATTGCTTCAATCCATGCAGACTGGAGCCGAACGCATTCGAGAGATTGTGGTGTCTTTGCGAAACTTTTCTCGCCTAGACGAAGCCGAAATCAAACTCGCTGATATTCATGATGGAATTGATAGCACGTTGATGATTTTGGACCATCGCACGAAGGCGATCAAACGTCGTCCTGCGATCGAGATTGTGCGGCAGTACGGTACTTCACCTTTAGTCAAATGCTATGCTGGACAACTGAATCAAGTCTTTATGAATCTTCTCAGTAATGCGATCGATTCAGTGGAAGAAGCCGTTGAGAAGCTGGGACGATCTACGCCGTTGATTTTGATTTGTACTCAAGTTGTCGATCGGACGCACATCAAAATTACGATTAGCGATAACGGCATGGGCATCGACCAAACAACGCTGCAAAAGATCTTTGATCCCTTCTTTACCACTAAACCGATTGGTTCAGGGACTGGACTAGGGTTAGCCATTAGCTACAAAATCATTGTTGAGCAACATCAAGGTTCATTAGAGTGTCGCTCGATCGTCAATCAAGGTGCAGAGTTCATCATTCAAATTCCTTTAAACCTTCTAGCACAGTTATCACAGTGACCACAAGCAAAATTAGCTGCTTCTTGGTCAAACCCAAACGATCGTAAAACAAACCTCCATCGACAGTCTTTAGTGTTGAGGTAGGTTCTCATCGATTGCGTGGAATTAAGCAATGAAGGGGGTAGCTTTTGTTTAGATTGAATCTCATAGTGAAAGGGATCAGTCCAGATCAGTTGCTTCGCATTATGCAGTAGAGAAAGCGCGATCGAGGCTCCTTTAAACTCTCTTGAAACCGTATCAATGTTGCCTTGCTGCGGTAATTTCTGAATCAATTTCTGTGCTTTAGTGGTTTGATTGTGTTCTTGAGTTTCAAAGAACCGCCAGCGTTGACGGTCTTCTGAGTCAAGCCAGCTACTTTTTAGGAGAACCGCGATCGCATTTTTTCCATCTCGCCCAGCGCGTCCAATTTCCTGCACATATTCACTCATCAAAAACGGAGCGTGATAATGGACGACCCAGCGAGTTGCAGCTTTATTTACTCCCATGCCAAACGCACAAGTCGCAACTACAAACTGTAATCGATCGTTGATCCAGTGTTGCTCGATTTGCCGCCTATCAATCGATTTCAAACCTGCATGATAAGCCGCAGTTCGATAGCCTTGCTGAGTTAACCATTCTGCAAGTTCTTCACCTTCTCGACGCGATCGCACATACACTAAGCCTGAACCAAACTGAGATCGAATTACTTCTAATAGCTTTTGTCTACGCTGTCTCGGAGTTGAGACAGATTGAACCTGCAACGTTAAATTTGATCGATAAGGACTCAGCCGAAAGGATTGTGGTGTTTCAAGCTGTAGAATGCGTTGGATTGTTTCTTGGGTGAGTGGGTTTGCAGTTGCGGTGAATGCAGCGATCGCAATTCGTTCGCGATTGTTTGATAATGTCGATCGGACTGCTCCCAATCGGTAGTAAACAGGTCGGAAGGTTTCGCCCCATTGCGTTAGACAATGAGCCTCATCAATAATTAGCGAATTAATCTTTAGCTTTGGATCTAACAATCGCTGCCAAACTGATGCACTTAACAGTGTTTCAGGCGAAAGATAAAGTAAGCGATAGTTCGCGATCGAACTTAGTATCTGTTTTCGGTGTGATGCAGAAAGTTCACTATGTAGCATCGCTGCCGGAACCCTTCGCTGCTGTAGTTCTTGAACTTGGTTTTCCATCAATGCAACCAGCGGAGAAACCACGATCGTTAATCCCGATCGCATCACTGCCGGAAGCTGGAAACATAGCGATTTGCCGCCACCTGTTGGTAAAACAATCAGCGCATCCCGTCGATCTAAGATTGCTTGAACAATTTCACCTTGAGGCGGACGAAACTCTGAATAACCCCAAATTTGCTTTAAGCGATCGTGCAAAATGGTCATCGTGCTGCAATCCGGTTTGCTTCCCGTTCACCCGAAAGAAATGCACCATGAACCGTTGCAGGATGCTGATCTGAAGTCGCCTCACCCGCAAAAAAGATGCGATCGTCAATCGGTTCTGCTAAAGTTTGATGATCCACCAAGCTAGAACCAATCGCAAGATAAGAATACGATCCATGTGCGAGTGGATCAGAGTTCCAACGTGTCATCATGGCTGCAACTGGATTTGGAATCTTGTTACCATACATCGATCGTAGAACTGTCATCAATTCGTCCACTAATGCGATTGTGCCTTTCCAAAACCAACACTTCAGCCCCAATGATTTCAGTCGCCGCGCGGCTGCCAAACCCGAAATCCCCACACTGGTCATAATCACCTTGGCTTTTTGCTCCGACGATCGCGCCGCGCTGCAACCCAGCCAAGGCATCAAACCCGCTGCGAGAAGAGACAAGTCCAAATACTGGCGGCGACTAATCTTTGCCATCACGATCGTATAAATAGCAACCTCTACTTTATACAGATCGGTGCAAGCAATCTCTTAGACAAAAGTAGAATCAACTTGCTGACAGCATACTTGCCAATTCTGCATGAATGAACGCAATATCTGGATCACGCTGAATCGCCTGATAATAGTTCTGCTCTAGCGCTGATCCCGTTTCTGACGGGTGCATCAACTGGCGGGCCTGAGTTAAAAGCTCACTCGCTTGATCCATCGTAATCGGCTCCTTCGCGCTCAAAGCTTCATCAATCTGCACAATAAACTGTGAAATCGGACGCAACCACGCAAACCACTGATTCTCTAGCACCAACTGGAAAAACTCAGTATTCGATCGAATTCGTCCATGCTTCTGCTCATACCTCACCCGCTCCCCATCGAGAAGCGCTTTATGCAAACGCAACAAGGCAAAACGAACTTGCCCCAACCGCTGCAACGTCGAATCAAACTCAGTCAAAGACATCCGCAAGATCTGGTAAACACTATCTTCATCTTGTCATATCAATCGCCAGCAGATAGCCCTATTGCCGAATCGATTCTAGTGGAAATTACCCAACACCAAAGTCAAACCTCAAGGTTTGATGAAACTGTCGCACCAGCAGATGACTTTTCCAAAGGGTGAAAGATACGATGATGACGACAACTTACCCGGTTCAAGGTCTATGCGCGTTTCAACAAACGTTCTCTCAGCTTCCCTCGGTTTTTTCACCCTTGTGAGCAGTCTTGCATTCGTCCCCGCACACAAAGCGATCGCTGAAAATACAACTCCCTATCCAGCTGAAGCCGTCGATATTTTCACCAAAACCTGTGTTGCTCAAGGCGATTCCAAAAAGGTTCCGACCGAAGTGATGGAACAGATCTGCACCTGCAACATTCGGGAAATCGAAAAGACCTATTCTTTTGAGGAATTTACCACGATTGGGACTGACTTGGGAGAAGGAAAACCCGCGCCCGCAGGATTTAAAGAAATGGTCGAAGGCTGTGTCGCTGAAGTCTTGAAAAAGTAAAGACCAAATCAAGCGCAGCATTCAATTTATGAAGTTGGGGCGGGAAAACTAGAAGCGTTATCTAGCCATACGCCCCAAATGTTTAACGCCACAGAACTCTTAATCGATGATTTTGTTCAGAAATTAAAGGAAGGCTACCATCGCACCTATGGCGGCTGGAAGTCCGATTATGAGGACATCATCGGCTGGGTAGGGTCGATGGCAATGGAAAATATCGCCAATAGCGACGCGCTCTACCACAACGTTGAGCATTCAATCTTGGTTACGCTCGTGGGTCAAGAGATCTTACGCGGACGACATATTCGCGACGGGGGCGTTTCGTGTGAAGACTGGCTGCATTTCGTGATTTCGCTGGTTTGCCACGATATTGGCTACGTTCGGGGAGTCTGTCGGCAAGATAAAAACAATCTCTATGCGACCGGACGCGATGGCGCGATGGTTTCAGTCCAGCCCGGATCTTCGGATGCTGCCATGACTCCCTATCACGTCGATCGAGCCAAATTATTTGTCGATGAGCGATTCGGCGGACACAAACTCATCGATGCTGAAATCGTCAAGCGCAATATCGAACTAACTCGCTTCCCAGTTCCTGCTGCCGAAGACCACCAAGACACGATGAATTATCCGGGCTTGATTCGCGCCTCGGATTTGATCGGGCAGTTGAGCGATCCCCGCTACCTGAAAAAGATTAGCGCTCTATACTACGAATTCGAGGAAACGGGTGTCAACAAAGCGCTCGGATATCGTCATCCTGGCGATCTGCGGAAAAACTATCCGAAATTCTATTGGCATGGCGTTTATCCCTACATCAAACACGCGCTCTACTATTTGTCACTGACTCAGCAAGGAAAGCAAATCGTTGCTAATCTTTACTCAAATGTTTTTGTGGTTGAACATGAGCCTTGCGACGATTATTGCGTCTAGATTCCAGTCGAAAAGCGTCATCTGAACAGCGCATTCAGGAGATCAAGCGGCAGAATTGAGAAGTACTCGATCGCGCTTTGGCTGTCATGGATCGTTTTTTCTCTCCGATTCAACAATTTCTTCTCACCTGGTTGTTGATTCTAGTTTCCGGTTGGTTAACGCTAAACGCGCTGACTTATTTTGGTGAATTAATCAGCGTTCTAGTCACAGCAAGCCTGATTGCTTTCTTGCTTAACTATCCGGTTTCACGTCTGAGTAAAGTAATGTCTAGAGGAATCGCCGCCGCGATCGTCTATTTACTCGCAGGCGTGATCTTGGGAGTTGTGGCAGTGACGATCGCGCCGCCGATTCTCCAACAAGCGCAACAGCTCGCGACGAATCTCCCAAATCTGATCGCGTCAGGACAAGATCAAATTTCGGAATTTCAAGCCTGGAGCCAGTCGCGGCGTTTGGGCTTCGATTTGTCGTTTCTAGAGCAACAGTTATCCGCACAACTGCAAGGTCAGGCACAATCGATCGCTTCAACCGGAATCGGCTTAGTGCTTGGAACCTTTAACTGGGTGCTGGATTTTATTTTGATCTTGGTAATCTCATTTTACTTAGTGCTGGACGGGGCGAAGATTTGGAACGGCATTACGGGAATTTTTTCGCAGCCGATTCGCGAGAGTTTAACGAGTTCGATGCGTGATAGTTTGCAGCGGTTTGCATCCGGGCAATTGCTGTTAGGGCTATTTATGGCGGTGATGCTGTCGATCGCGTTTTGGTGGATTAGAGTACCGTTCTTTCTCGTGTTTGCGGTGTTTATTGGCGCGATGGAGGTGATTCCATTCATCGGCGCATCTTTAGGAATTGCAACCGTTTGTATCGTTGTGGCGTTTATCGATTGGTGGTTAGCGATCGAGACTTTGGGCGTTGCGGTGGCGATTCAGCAAGTGAAAGACAATGCGATCGCGCCCCGGATTTTGGGCGAACTCACTGGATTTAGTCCGGTAATTATTCTCACGTCGCTTCTCGTGGGTGCTAGAGTAGCGGGATTATTGGGCGTGATTTTGGCGATTCCGCTAACCAGCGTGGTTAAAACGATCGTCGAAATTCTGCTCAATCCTGATCTGCCGCCGCAGCGAGGATCGATCTTCTCGGAAACTGTGGAAAATAGTATCCTAGAACCCATTCTCTCGGTTGATCCCGACGATGAACCCAAAGTGACGGTGGTCGTTAACGATTCGCATTAACCTTTTATCTTCTCTGACCTATGGACTGGTGGCTGAAACTCAAAAGAAATCCGTTAGCCAAGTTTGGAGGGCTGTTGCTGTTGGTGTTTTACCTATCGGTGATCGCTGCCGAATTTGTAGCACCGTATAGCCCGTGTGACACGATTTCGATCACGAGCGGTTCTTGCAAACCTCAAACGGATGGCGCACTCTTGCCACCGACTCAAATCTATTGGACAGACCAAAATAACAGCTTTATTGGCCCTCATGTCTATCCGACGACTCAAGGCCCGGTCGATGTGGAGACAGGCGATCGAGAATTGCGGGTAGATCGATCGAAACCTTCGCCATTGAGACTATTTGCACAGGGCGAACCTTACCGTTTTTTACAAATCCGCTTGCCTTTACCCACACAGTTCTCGTTCAGCGATCCTAAGTTTGAAGAAATCGAACTGTTTCCCGGCATTCCTGGCAATCTGCATTTATTTGGAACGACGGGCGAAGGAAAATTCAATCTGCTCGGAACCGATGAGCAAGCGCGGGATCTGTTTAGCCGCTTGGTGTATGGCGGTCGAATCAGTCTCAGTATTGGATTGGTGGGGATTGCATTGTCTTTCCCGATCGGGATGTTGATCGGCGGCATTTCTGGCTATATCGGCGGTTGGGTCGATGCCGTTTTGATGCGAATCGTGGAAGTATTGATGACGATTCCTAGCATTTACCTACTGGTGGCGCTGGCTGCGGTATTGCCGCCTGGATTGTCGAGCGCTCAACGGTTTTTGCTGATTATTTTCATCACGTCGTTTATTAGCTGGGCGGGACTGGCGCGGGTGATTCGGGGGCAGGTGCTTTCGATCAAAGAGCGCGAGTTTGTGCAGGCATCGCGGGCAATGGGCGGAAAGCCGCTATACATTATCATTCGGCACGTTCTACCGCAAACCGCGACGTATGTGATCATTTCGGCAACGCTGCAAGTACCGAGTTTCATCATTGCAGAATCGGTTTTGAGCTTGATCGGGCTGGGAATTCAGCAGCCTGATCCATCTTGGGGAAATATGCTGTCGCTGGCGACGAACGCATCAATTTTGGTGCTGCAACCCTGGTTGGTCTGGCCTCCGGCAATTTTGATTGTGTTGACGGTGCTGGCGTTTAATTTGCTCGGAGATGGGTTACGGGATGCGCTCGATCCTCGAAGTTTGCAGCGCTAGAAATCCGCGATCGACGGTCGCATCTCTGCCCAAGGTTGCACCTGTTCGATCTGCGCTGCTAAGGCTAAAATCGTCGCTTCGTCTGCGGGTCGCCCCACAACCTGAACCCCGATCGGCAAGCCATTGGGATCAAATCCGGCCGGAATACTAATCCCTGGTTGCCCTGTGACATTGAACGCTGGACAAGGTGCAATCCACTGAATGATTTGCCCGATCGTACTTACAGGGCTGAGTTTCGCCCATTCCCCGACTCGGATCGTTGGATGTAAATAGGTGGGAGTCAACAGCACATCAAAGCGATCAAACAGTCCTACGACTTGCCGCGCGAAGGTTTGCAGTTGCTGCTTTGCCTTGACATATCGCGTTGCAGAAGTGAACTTTGCCCGCCACCACAGCCAGCGATTCACTTTTTCAAGCAGAAACGGCGGAACTCCTACCTCCGTTTGGGCACGCCAAAGCACCGTAAACGGCTCAACCATTGCGCCAAAATTCGGAGTGATTGGCTCGATCGCATGTCCCATCGATTCGAGCAGATGCGCGATTTTTTCCACCGCTTCGGCGCAAATCGGATCAGCTTTGCCGATCGGATCAATTCCAGTCACCAACCCAATTCGTAACGGCTCTAACGATCGTTTCGCAGCCTCTAGAAAAGAAGTTTCTGGATCAGGAAGCCAGTACGGATCGCCCGTAACATAGCCTGCGGTCACATCCAAGAATGCCGCTGCGTCCGCGACCGTGTGAGACAGTACACCATTCACCGCGAACCCTGATAACGCCTCCCCGTTCGGAGCCATCGAAATTCGACCGCGCGAAGGTTTCAGTCCCACCAATCCACAACACGCGGCTGGGCCTCGAACCGATCCCCCGCCATCACCGCCTTGCGCGATCGCACAAAGTCCCGCTGCGACTGCCGCAGATGATCCGCCGCTCGATCCGCCCGGCGTGTACTCCAAATTCCAAGGGTTGCGGGCGGGCGGAAATCCGGGCGGCTCTGTGTAGGGAAATGAAGCGAGTTGAGAGGTCGCAGTTTTGCCGAGAATGATGAATCCTGCTTGTTTAAGCTTCGCGACAATGTGATCGTCATGCGTGGCGATGCGATCGCGTGCTGCTTTCAGTCCATACGAGCAAGGCACGCCTTCGACCGGATTGAGATCTTTAATCGCGATCGGCACTCCAAAAAAAGGCGGCAACTCTGATTCTGAAAGGCGTTCAGTTTTCAATTTTGCATCCGCGATCGCGCGTTCTGTCATCACGGTAAAGAAGCTGCCTAACTGCGGATTCAGCCGCTCAATGCGATCGAGATAAAGCTGCGTCAGTTCGACCGGGGAAACTTCCTTAGTGCGAATCAAACGCGCTTGATCGAGCGCCGAAGTGAAGGCTAAATCTACAGAATTCGTCATAAATGTGATTCCAGAGACAGAGTACTTTTGGGCGCGATGTAACAAATATTAAACAAAGATTCGATGCGATCGCTGCTGATTATTGTGCCGCGATCGGTTGAACATTAGGTGACATGATAGTCGAAATAGACTTTTGTGATACCCCGACGCAGGTATGGATTGTACGAGGTCAGCAGTGGATTTAGCGCCAATTACGCCTTCACAAATTATCGAGTCCCCAGAGCCAATAACGGGCAGTGAGCCTGTTTTTTCCTTATCGGCTCCACCTGAATCAAGATTTTCCAAATCCGAAATTCGATCGAGTCTCCACGCCTCCACGCTTGATGCGATTTTTGCAACCGTCTTCTCGAATATTGCGGGCGGCGTTTTGTTGAGCAATTTTCTCGTCGAACTTCATGCAAGTCCAGTTGAGATTGGACTCTCGGCGTCGATTCCGATGATGGCAAATTTGATTCAGCCGATCGGGGCGATTTTGGGCGATCGCGCTCGTAGCCGACACAATTACTGCCTTGCAATCTACACGCCATCCCGGTTAATCTGGCTACTTCTCCTTGCGGGCATCGCTGCCTTTAGTTGGGGAAAAATTACCGACCATACGATGGTGATCTGGACACTTGCGATCGTCTTTTTCACTCATGTTTTAGGAGCGTTGGGCGGTGCATCTTGGTTGTCGTGGCTAGCGGCATTAGTGCCAAGACGGTTACGCGGACGGTATTTCAGCATTCGCAATAGTGCCGCGAATTTAACTTGCTTGATCAGTGTACCGCTGGCGGGGCTTGTGGTGTCGCGCTATGGAGGCGGCTCGATCGAGGGGTATGGCATTGTTTTGCTGATTGGAATTGTGGCGGGGATCGTGAGCCTTGGGTTTCAGTGGTTTATGTCGGATGTGAATCCACAAGAGCAGCAGCAAGCTTTGCCTGCGACGGAGACAATGCCGATCGTTGCGGTGCTTCAAGATGCAAACTTCGTTCGATTCTTGATTTACTTCAGCGTTTGGATGTTTGCGGTGAATCTCAGTGCGCCGTTCTTTAATCTCTATTTGCTAGATAACTTAGGGCTAGATGTCAGTTGGGTAACGATTTATAGCAGTCTCACTTCTGCCGCAAATTTATTGATGTTGATTTTTTGGGGAAAACTTGCCGATCGAGTTGGCAATCGATTTTTGCTGCTAACGGTTGGGGTTTTGGTCGCACTGACTCCCATTTTTTGGCTTGGAACCGGAACGGATACCTTATCGCTTTGGGTGTGGTTGCCGCTTCTGCACATATTGGCGGGCGGAACTTGGGCAGCGATCGACTTATGCAATAACAATATTCAACTCGGAATTACACCCGTTCAAAATCAATCGACTTACTTTGCAATTGCAGCCGCGATCGCAGGGGTGAGCGGTGCATTAGGCACGACCGCAGGAGGATTTTTGGCGCAGTTGGTTCAATACGGCGGATTGCCGGGACTGTTTGCGCTCTCTACGATCGTGCGATTTGTTGCGCTGATTCCGCTGCTTTGGGTGCAGGAATCTGGAGGTCGATCGGTGCGTCAAGTCTTACGATCGCTCTTTTCGCCAAAACCCTCGATCGACCTTCAGCTTTCAGAGGAGAAATAGGAATCACCTACCCTTGCCATCAGATTCGCTTGCAGCTTGAGGCAGTTGCGACCGTTCACCTGTAGCTGATATTCCACTCGATCCATTAATCGATTCAAAATCAGCCAGCCGTATCCATGTTCCTGCATGGCTTCGGGTGATGGCGCAAGATAGGTCGAAAGATCAAATCCTTGACCGTGATCCCAAATCTCGATCGCCAAATCGCGCCCTCTCAACTCCAACCGCAAAATCACGGGTAGATCCGGCTGATTGCGATGCGCGTGTCTCACGACATTTGAGTACGCCTCGACCAAAGCAAGGCGCAATCGACTCGACTGACGCGACCAATCGACCTGATCGCCAATCTCGATCTCCAGACTATCTAATAGCCACCTCTCAACAATGCCTAAAAACCTTAAATCGCTGGGGATATGAAGCTCACTTCGCATGGGTTAAAAAACCTCCAGAGAGAGAATCGTCTGGTCATCTTCTTGAATCGCGTTATGGGCTTGAATTTGAGCCAGAAGCTGTTTGAGATCCAAGCACTCCCCCGCTTGCCGGAGTAGTTTCCAAAGTCCGGTTTGTCGGAGCATTGCACCTGCCGAATCGATCGATTTACTTAATCCGCCCTCGCGAACGGTCGCTTCGGTAATGCCATCACTGGTCAGCAGGAAGATCTCGCCGCCGTTTAGGGTGAGATTTCCAGCGATCGCTTTCCAGTCTGGCAAAATTCCGAGCGGTACGCCACGCACTTTGAGATAAGTCGGTTCGTCGTTTGCTGCGATCGTTTGTTTTGACCACACTAGCGGATAAATATGCCCCGCATTGGCGTAAACAAGCTGATTGGTTGCGGGCGTATATCGCGCTAAAACCATTGTGATAAAACAGTTGGTTCCCATCAGATCCTCGGAAAGAATACTGTTCAGGTTCCGCATCACCTGATCCGGTTCGGGCGGCATTTCCTGAGAAAGTTCGCGCCGCAACACCGAAATTGTACTCGTCATAAACAGCGCCGCCGGAACGCCCTTTCCAGAAACATCTCCAACCGCTAACCACAAATCTCCCTGCGGATGATGGTAGACCTCAAAGAAATCACCACCGACCTCACGCGCAGGATGGCAACACGCTTGAACTTTGAGATTTTCTAGGCTGGGTAGCGTTTGCCGGAGTAAGTTCGTTTGGATCTGGCGCGCTACCGCTAACTCTGCTCGAATTTGTTCGGCTTGCTGTTGAGTGCGACGGTAGAGTCTCGCTTGAGAAATCGCCAAAGCCGCTTGTTCTGCGACGACACTGATCAACTCGGTATCTTCTGCCGACCAAATCGGTTTATCGATTGTGCGATGCAATGACAAAATCGCCAACAGTTCCTGCTGATAAGTCAGCGGTAACACCAGATGCGGCGGATTCTCTTTTTTCAGCCGAGTCGAACGATCGAGCAACACACTCTGCACCAGTTCCGAATCGCGATCGCTTTCACAATCTCCGATCGGGGCATCTTCTGCACAGTACATCGCAGAGTGAGATCGGATGCGATCGCTCTCAACTGGATGCAACATACAGCAACTCGCTTCAAACGTTAAGCCGATCGTGGAAACGATCGTGTGCAGCATATTTTGATAGTCGAGCGATTCGCGGATGGCAGTCGTAATCGCGTTGAACGAAGATTCCCGCCGCAAGGCGCGTCGAAGATCTGCGGTTCGCTGTTTCAGAACGCCATAAGTTTCCGCGGCTTGCTCAACGACCACCTGAAACTGTTGCGGTTTCCAAGGCTTCGTAATGTACTTGAATACTTTGCCCGAATTGATCGCATCGACGAGATCTTCGACATCCGTGTATCCGGTTAAGACAATCCGGATCGTGTCAGGAAAGAGATCGGCAGTGCGGCTGAGAAATTCGGTTCCCAGCATTTCGGGCATTCGCTGATCTGAAATAATAATTGCCACTTCGCCCTGTTCGTCTAGAACTTTGAGCGCCTCGATCGCGCTTTCCGCCCGAATCACGTCGAAGTCTCGCCGGAAGGTACGGTAAAGCAAGTCGAGATTGTCTGGCTCATCGTCCACGATCAACAGTTTGAGCTTGGGCTTTGATTCCCGCCTCATGCAATTCCTCGGATACCGTGTAAAGTCTTTATAAAACGTACCCGTGGTATCCGAGCAGCTAACAGAAAATCAGTGCGTGAATCTACCGCAGTGAGTTCCAGGCTTGAATAATTGTTTTGAGCGATCGGGGTAATTTTTCTTGTTCGATATCTGCATACTCAACGCTTCCGGTCGGACTCGTGAGCCTTACCATAAAGAAGTCGGCGGCTCCTGGAGTTGCAGGATAGTTCTTTTGGTCGAAAGTCTGAAACTGTTCGCGATCGAGGATTTCCCGAAACTGCTGCACTTTGTCAGAAGAAACGTGCCAAGAACGAACCGGGGCATCCTTTCCACCCATAAAGGAAATCTTCTGCTGCACCCTGCCATCGGTGAAGAGAACGGTTTCATAATTTTGTCCCGCAAATCCTCCGGAGGATTGAGATCGAAACACGACGTTTCGCGGCAAAGTTACAGCACGATCGGCAGATTCGAGTCGCAGCGATCGACCCTGAGCATCGGTGTGATACACCCAATTTTGCCGTCCATGCGCCACGACAATTCGCCAACCTTCTACTAACTGCTGAGTACACATCTCATCGGATGCGGCCAGTTCTAGACAGCCATCCTTCCAAGTTTGGCGCTGGGCTTCGGTGACGCGCAGATTGTTAGCGGGGATGTTGATCCGCCGAGCTAAATCGCGCCGAACTCGCCAGGACAAAGATTTGGGATAGGCATAATCGAGCAGTTCCCCTGATGTTCGTGTTGGAGCGGCAGAGGCTTGTAAGAGCGGAATGCCACTCATCAGGGACAAAGCACCGATTAGGGCGATCGAGGAAATCAGCTTTAGGGGCAGGTGAGAACGCATAAGGGAACCGACAGTTTTTTCTATACTAGCGACGACGGGAAAGCGCGATCGGAGGTTTCCAAGCTATTGCTGATCGTGTGTTTGCTGTGGATTCAAAGTCAGCATCGATTGTGCCATCTGCCAACCCAAAGCCAGCCCACCGAGAATGATCAGAACCGGAATCAACCGATCGCGCCATGATTTCGGATACATCGGAGCGGGGAGCGACTTCGGAGATTCGATCGTCGAAATTTGACTGCGAGAACGCCCCGCACCAAGCAACTGTAAGGAATGAGTTTGCATTGATCGTAAATGTTGCAGCACGATCGGGGGTTGTCTTTTGGTGCGGCTCCAAGTCAGCAGCGTACTCACTGGAATTCCCGTGAGATTTTCTAGATGCAGGGCTTGGACTTGTTGAACTAGAGCGCGATCGTTCGACACCACTACGACCAATCGCCCAATGCTCGATCGAGCCAAATCTTCAGCGCAATTACGAACGTCGATCGCGAGTCGGGCGCGTCGGCTAAACGGTCGAGCGATTTCAGTAGAAATGAGCGATCGCATCAGTTTCCAATCGCTTTCGAGCATGAAACGTCGAAATTCTCGTGCAATTCGAGCTTCGAGCGATTCACTCCGACTCGATGCCCAAGAATCGAGTTCTTCGTACACCACTTGCGGCACAAAGCAGTGCCCGACTCGGCTAAATTCTAGCCACTCGTAAGGCTTACAGGCGTATAAGCTATTGAGATCGATCAGCAAAAAAATCTGAGGATGGTCAAGCATAACAGGGGGCAAGAAGGAGAATTAGCCACCGATTCCCAAACGTCCGGCGAGGCTTGGAGTCAGCGGTAGAAGAATTGTCACCATGAGAAATAAAACCACCAAACCGATCGCAGCACGAGCATCATCCGGTTCAGTCAGTTCGTTCAAGCTCGGACGTTCGGGATTTCGTTGCAGCACGACAATCACGATCGCCCAGTAGAGCGCCAGCGGATTCACAAACGAAGCCAGACCGAGAATGACGATCGTGGCGACCGTTGCTCGACTTGCGATTTTGCGTCCATAGATCGCCTGTACGATTCGACCCCCATCAAGCTGTCCCGCAGGCATCACATTGATCGCAGTCACCACCAAACCGATCCAACCCAAAACCACAAGCGGACTCACTTCCACAATCGATCGCTGAATCTGCGTTCCCATCACCACTCGTGCCAAGGTTCCGACCAGAATCGAACCTTCAAAGAATTGGGTCGGAACCTTGAAGCCGCTGCCTTCGTGTGAAAGCAGCAAACCTGTGATCAACATTCCAAACGACACCAATCCCCCTGCGATCGGGCCTGCTACCGCGATATCAAACAAAGCCGTTCGATTCGAGAGCAGCGAAGCAAATCGCGTAATCGCGCCGAACGACCCAATCTGCCAAGTCGGAATAAAAAATGGCAAATTCAATCGAACTTGATAGCGCTTCGCCACGATCCAGTGTCCCAATTCATGCGTCAGCAAAACACTAAGAATTCCTAAACTAAACGGCAACACTTCTGCATATCGCTCCGGCGAACCGTAGAAATCGAATCCGAGTAAAATGCCTCCTGTTTCCAAACTTGCAGCGATCGTCGCGACAAACAGCACGATCGATAACAAAGTTTGCGTGACGTTCAGCGGCTTCGGATCGTTTTTGCTCGGCAGAATGATGACAACAGGCTTTTCGTCTTGGTTTTCGATCAAAAACAGCCGATAGCGATCGCCTAACTGTGCGGTTAAACTCTCGGTCAATTTCGCCAAGGTCAGTTCCGGGTCTCCGCGCAAATTGCCCCGAAAAACGGCTCCATCTTGATAAGGAATCGTTTCCGTAAGGAAAAACGTATCAACGCCAAAAATGCCTTTAATCGTTTGCAGATCCTCACCGGGAATTGAAACAGAATCAGGCTGTGGAATCGCGCTAGACGGAGCCTGCAAGGTCTCAGCAGGACTTTCGGAAAGCGCAGACTCGATCGCGACTTTTGCCGCTGCCCGTTTTGCCAAAAAATCCTGTCCTTCGGCTCGAAGCTGTCGTCCGATCCAGATATAAAACCCAGTCGAAATCACAAACAGCAGCAGCATCCCTGCCAAATTGAGGTAAATTCCTGCGGCAAATAAGCCAAAGAACAACAGCCACGGAGCCATCAGCACCACCGACTGTAACCAAGCCAGAATGCCAAGTTTGCCGTAGGGACGAGCGCGATTAAAGCCCCATCCCAAAATTCCTAAAGCGACAAAAATTGTGAGCGCAGTAAACATCTCAACCCCCAAGCGATCGTGCCAAAAATTTGCACAATCCGGAACGCGGTACAAGATCTACTCTATTAGATCTGGCTACATCAGGGGTTTGCAGATTTTCGATTCTCAGAACTAGAACCGCTACTCCACTCATTTCGTACTCGTTTTAATTAAAGAGAACAAAAATGAAAAATCGTGTCGGATGCCGTAACAATCCGCCTGAGCTTGAAAAATCGCGGTAAAACCTAGAGATAGTCTTGAGTTTGTCTAGGATGTGATCGAACGCAAGGTGTAGCCTACTCACATTCTCCTACAGGGTGAGTTTACGGCGAGATCGCCAAACTAACTTGTGTTTGAATTCTGATTGGTGTTCTATCCGGAGACTAGCAAGCCCTATTAAACTCACCAATACCACTTAATTTCTTATGCAATTTCTACCCCGTCCACAACGGCGGGCATCTTCAATCATTGATGAAGATGTTTACGCCAACCGCGATCGACATTCCCTCGCCTCAGATCGCTCCTCTGATCCGTCTGATTTGCTGCGAGAATCAACTAGCGATCGAGTTGGAATTTTCATTGATGGCTCAAACTTGTTCTATGCGGCAATGCAGCTTGGACTAGAGATTGACTACTCGAAACTATTAGGTTATTTAGCACGTGGTCGGCGGCTCCTGCGGGCATATTTCTACACGGGCGTTGATCCGCAAAACGAGAAGCAGCAAGGATTTCTTCTTTGGATGCGTCGTCATGGATATCGAGTGGTGACAAAAGACTTGATTCACAACGCGGATGGCTCGAAGCACGCCAACTTAGATGTAGAAATTGCAGTCGATATGCTGGAACTTGCACAGTACTGCAACACAATGGTTCTACTCAGTGGTGATGGTGATCTGACTTATGCGGTCAATACGGTCGCTTATCGCGGGGTGCAAGTCGAAGTAGTCAGTTTACAGTCTATGACGAGCGATAGTTTGGTGAACATTGCCGATCGCTATGTTGATCTCGCAAGGATCAAGGAACTCATTCAGCGCGATGATAGCGAGAGCCGCGCTCATGCCGTTTCTTGAAACAGAAAAGGGTGTCACAGTGCAACACCCCCGATTACTGACCCATATTGTTCTTTTACACTGTATGGAAAGCGAGAGAGCGGCGCATTAGTCCAAAGGGAGATTAAGCGCATCGTTTTTCTAAGTATTGTAAAGAGGAGTTTCTGAGCGATCGGAAACTCCTCTTTTTTCAAAGTCTGTCTCTAGAGATTGACCCGTGTTTCGTGAGTAGAAATGAAGCGAATCTTTCGACTTCCAAAAAGAACAATATTTTTCATTGCTGCATTAGTGATTGCAGCGATCGCAATTATGATTTCTCCTCAGTTACGACAGTCACAGCAAACGATTCAACCGATTAATCAACTTTATGTGTTTGGGGATAGTCTTTCTGATGTCGGAAATGTGTTTCGTGCAACGGGTGGACAAGTTCCAGCACCTCCTTATTTTGAAGGACGGTACTCGAATGGAAAGGTTTGGGTGGAAGAACTTGCCGCAAAATTGAATCTACCGATCGATCGCGTTCAAAATTTTGCTTGGGGTGGCGCAACGACCGGAAGAAATGGACTGAATCGCGTTCCGGGCGTTCTGGCCCAAGTTGAAACCTTCATTCAAAATCAACCAAAAATCAATCCGCAAGCCCTTTTTGTGATTTGGGCAGGTGCAAACGATTACCTATTCAGCACCGAAACGCCAGCGACCTCGATCGAGAATCTCAATCGGTCGCTTCAATCTCTCCTACAATCAGGTGCGAAACGGCTTCTAGTGGCAAACTTGCCCGATTTAGGAAAGTTGCCTTCAACCCGCACCACTGAGGTCTCGCAGAAATTAACCAACATCGCGCTTGCTTACAATCAATCCTTAAAAACAACCCTCGATCAATTGCAAAAACCCGATGTAGCGATCGCAGAACTCGATATATTTGACATCTACCAAACTGCAATTAACAATTCCCAACAGTTCGGCTTTACAAATGTGACTACCGCTTGTCTTAGCTCATCTGCAAACTGCGATCGCTTTCTATTTTGGGACGGAATCCATCCCACTACAGCCGCTCACAAAATCTTGGGTGATTTCGCATTCGAGCAAATCAAAACTGCGATGGGATCACGTTAAGCATGATTGGACTGTGGGCTGTACTCGCTTGCTTTGCCATACTCTCCCAACATCGAAAATGCTGCCTTAAGATTGCTGAGAACATACAGTTCCAGTCGCTCATCTTGATGTTGCCGCGCGAGCTGCAATCGGTCTTGGTAACACTCGATCGCAGCTTGCGTTTGCCCGATTGCTTCGTATGCCACACACAAACTCCCCAAAGATTGTTCCTGGGTTCGATCATCTTGCAGCGCTCTAGCAATTTCTAACCGTCTGCGATTGTAAACGATCGAGTTTTCATGTTCTCCCATCACATTGCAAGCATTTCCTAAGTTTCTCAAAACCTGCATTTCGAGCCGCTGATCACCCAACTTACGCGCCAAGGCTAAACGCTGCTCATAGTATGCGATCGCTTGCTCAACATCTCCCAGCGCATAGTAAGCATTGCCTAGATTCTTCAAAATCTGACCTGTCGCAACATAGTCTTGCAACTCTTGTGCAATCTCAAGTGCTTGCCGCTCACATTGAATTGCTGCTTGTGGATCATTTGCAGCTTTGTATGCCAATCCTAGATTGTTTAATGCTGCCATTTCGCTGCGCTGATCCCGAAGTCCCTGCGCCAGCGTTAAACTTTGCCGCTGACAATCGATCGCTTTTTCATGATCCGCGAGATGTCGATAAGCGTTGCCCAATGTGCCGAGAATTTTGACGCTGCTGAGATATTGCCGAATCCGCTGCGCCAACACTAAACTGCGCTGCAAATAGTCGACCGCTTTCGCGTATTCGCCCATTGTGTAACAGATCAGCCCCAACCCTTCCAGAGCTTGCTTTGTTCCTTGCTGATCTCCCATCTCCCAATACAGAAGATGCGCTTTCTGCAATACCACGATCGCAGCTTGCCATTCGCCTCGTTTGTTGAGTTCCATTCCTTGTTGCAAAAGCCGATTCGCTTCGGTGAAGTCGGGATTAGGCGAATCGTTTGTAACGATCGATTCCTCGATCGGAATCATTGTATCGCGCTCCGTGGATTTCAGTTCTAGCTGATCTGGCTTGAGATTTGCATCTAGGTTCATAGCACCCCCACGGTTCTAAGATAGAGTTTCAGAAATTTCACTCTAGAGCCTAACCTGTTAAACCAATGGGGGCGTTCCGTGAAACTGCCCGTTTTCGCTCCCTCACCCAAATTAGTGAGAACGAATTCGATCGAGCCACTGAATCATCAATTCGTTTACGACCTCCGGGCGCTCATCATGCGGACAGTGACCTGTATTTGGAATCGAGGTAAATTCAACAGCCTGAGTTTCGACCAGCGATTGATAAATCTGCGAACCCGCGATCGGTGTCCACGGATCAGCCTCTCCCCAAATTACCAACAGTGGAACCTGAATTTTTGGTAATAATTCAGTCGGTTTTGGCCCAGGAGGAGCCATCAGTACCGAGGCGAAAACTTGCTGTGCGCCTGGATGACAAGACGGCTCATGCAGCAGATCGATGAGTTCATCGGTAATCGCTTCCGAATCGCGATACACCTGTTTCAAACTGTTGCGAATCCGGTGTTTCTGCCGCACTTGATTAAACATCCATCCACCCAACTGTTTTGATCCAACCAGTTTGGCAAACGTGCCCATCACAAAGCGCAGCGGCGGATTCAATTCTTCTGGACGATGATTCAACCCTCCCGCTGGATTGAGCAGCACTCCCCCCGCTGCAATTTCAGGATGTTCCGCTAGCACCATCAAGCAGAGCAACCCCCCGATCGAGTTCCCCGCGAAAACGGTTGGACGCTGAATGTTCGCTGCCCAGAAATCCCGCAGCAATTCAACCCAAAGCTCGACCGTGTAATCCAATGCAGGTTTTGCAGAGCCACCGAATCCTAAAAGGTCGATCGCAAAAACTTGATATCCTGCTTGCGCGAGAACCGGGATGTTTTTTCTCCAATGCCCGATCGAGGCTCCAAATCCATGCACCAGCACCAACGGCTGACCCGTGCCCATTACAGTGTATCGAATCGAATGTCCTTGCCAATCCCAAGTCAGCTTTTCTAGCGTTGGGAGCGATTGTGTTTGCTCGGTAGTCGCCATTTTTGTAAAGATTTCTTAATTCACTCTCATCATAATATGAGTGACCAAAAGAATTCTAGAGCGCGATCGTTCGGATATTGCGATTCCTATTTCTTTTTCGCTTCGGGTTCGGACGATTGCAAAGCGCGATCAAGAACGGCACGGGCATCTTCAGCCTGCGATCGCGCGTCCCGATATCTCAAATTCGTCTGTGCGTAATTCTTTAGCACTTTGAAACCTTCTTTCAGTCCGTTGATTTCCTCTTCGGTCACAGGCTCATCGGTGAACAAAACATCAATTTGCTTGCGAACTTGGAGGGCTTCCGATCGCGATTCCTGTGCTTTTAGTTTTAGCGTTGCAAGACTACTGAGTGTCTGAACGGCTTGATTGATCGCATCTTCATCGCTTGCAGGTTGAGTGCCTGGATCTTTGATCTCGATGAAATTTTGCGGGCCAAAACCATCGGCTAAGTCGGTTGGCAGTTTGCCCTCATCCATCAATTCCATGAGTTGATCCATCGCCTTATCGCGTGCTTTAGGCGAGTCTTTACCGGAAACTGTGAGAATGATTTCGGGGCTTTGAGCAAGGGTGTACTGAACCATTGAATATAGCGCTGACCAACAATAAGAATATGTATACTAATCTTATCTCTGATGATGCGAATTCGACGGGAGCTATTTAATCGATCGGTTTTCTGAGTTTTTTATCAACTGGTCTTGACAACTCCATAACCCTCTGCAATACTAATAAAGTGCTAAATGCGGGTATAGCTCAGTGGTAGAGCGTCACCTTGCCAAGGTGAATGTCGCGCGTTCGAATCGCGTTACCCGCTTTCTAACAGAAGAATCAACTCGCTTATGGGGACAGCAATCGTCCTAAAAGTGTCCTAAAGCTATACGCCTATATCCTAGCTTAGGTGATTCTCTAGCGAGAAGTTTTTTACGGCAATTTTAACTACTTGTAAAAAGTATTTCCTGCAAGATTCTTAGCAATTGGCTTGAAGTGCAAACTTTTCGTTACTTTGCATCTGGTTGCTAAAGATGTTCAAGATGTAATTGCTCCCTGAAGATATTTTCCTGTCGCTCTCTACAAATAGTCTGATCACTAACAGTTCTAATTCAAACTAGTTCTGTTCTAAACGACTCAAGCACTATGCTGCTTTTCTCCCCTATATCGAAGGTCGTTCTACCAAGGCGATAAGACAATCTCATCAGTCTCACTTTGATCTCACTCCCTTTCAGGTTGAATGCGTCTACACTTCAACAGGTCAGTACTCGAAGCAGAGTGCGTTAGAAAACAGGGTTTACAGAACTTGAATGCAGTAAGGCTGAGATGTACTACGGAAGCCCTATTCCCCTTGCTGTAATTTCCGCTTCATTTCTAAATACTGCTGAAACTTGGGATCGGAAACGCATCGATCGATAAACTGCTCCAGTTCATCCTTCATCGTGCTATCGATAAACTGACAATATTCCCGAAACAGATCCCGCTTGCCAGAAGGCAAATAAAAGCCTAGATATTCTTATCTAGGTCGCTTCTCACATGTTTGAAACACCTTGCTCTTCCATCGAGATTTGATAAGGACTCACATCGCTTGAAAAAAAATTACCTTGATCACTTCCCAAGACTTCTTGCAGTTCTCGATCAGGGTTCAACTCTGGTTCTTGAACCGACTCAATTTTTCTAAGTAAGTTGAAAGTCCTAGCATGTGCCTGACGGAGAACGGTATTGTAAGTTCTTGGATGAATGATTGTTTCCCCATCAGTTGCTACTCCCTCGTCTAAAGAATTAATGTTTGTCCCAAGCACATAGCAAACTATTTTGGTGTTTTTGTTGACTTTTCCGCTTCTCCTTAATTCTCTTGCGTATTTTGCAGCCTGATTTTTCTCTTCGTCAGTGATTGTAAAACCTCCCCTCTTAAGCTCAACTATAACTATTGACTTGAAACCACTAACTTCATGATTTTCATTAAAATCATCGCAAGCATATAAACCGATAGAACTGTCAGGCAGAACAACAAAATCTGGACGCTTGCTAGGGTGTTCTAGATTAGCCTCCCCAAAAAACTTCTTTACAACAGTTGCTAATGTGCGATTCGAGGTGAAGCTTATAGATTCAAATTCTGGTCCAAATATCCAAAGCCCACGTTCAAAGAGTGGCTGAAGATCATGTAATTCATCAGCAGCGTGACTCTCAACTAAACTGTCAAGCTGTTTGATTAAATCAAGACGATAACGAAGTTCATCAAGAACTTTTTTCGCATCAGTTACACTCCATTCATGCAGTATCCTTTCCAACTGCTCTAGATCATAAGGTTCCAATCCAGACAGTTTTTCTACAAGAGCATAACCGGAGCGTACCTTCTCCAATTTCGCAAGCACTTGGACAGAATTATCTAAGTCCCGTAACTGCATCGTTGGACACAGAATTTGGATTTCTTCGAGAAATTCAGAAATTTGCTTCTGGGATAACAGAGGTAATCTCCTTATCTTATCCTTATTGGCTTGAAGTGCCTCGCGCTTGCGATCGCTCCTAATGTCGCTCATTAGTAAACGTAAATCATTTTTGACAAAATCAGATACATTCCTATGGATCTTGTGAACATTTGGTGACGAGTAGAAGCCTGACCAATCAGGTTTTATGTCTCCAAGTAATTGATCAGCTTCAATAACATAAGTAAATCTTTTACCAGTAGTGGTTCGAGCGTCTAATAAAGATCCATCATGTCCTTCCCATGAGGGTTCACCGACAAGACGACGATTCACCCACCATGCTATACCGCTTTGTTTACTAGTTCGTCCTGTTTTCTTACTATCAAATCTATGTACTTTCACTTCTCCAAGTTCTGGAATTGAAACAGAATAAATCTCACAAAGATGGGAGATATCTTCTAGTGAAATGTGATTTTGATTTACATATATGTTGAAATCCGGGTCTGCTACAAATCGTGAACCTATCAATTCTGATATTTGTGTTGGGCTGAGTTCGGAAGCATTTCTTTCAGCTTCAGTATAGATTTTTGTCCCATTTTCGTTTGTATTTCCTTTGTCCTCAAGAATTAAATTAAAAGGTCTATCTTGAAAGCTTCTTTCGACTCTAAATACGTGGTATTGTCCGCCTTTCTTTGTTTCTACAAAGTACTTGTTTGCAAAGCAGAACATTGCATGTCTCCCTACACCATTGCGTCCAAAAGCAATTCTTTTGCGCTTTGGTGATTCAGGAGGAAACTCCACATTAACTCCTTGGTGTTTCAAACGGTTATAGTTGAGCTGAGTCCAGCGTTGAATAAACTCCTCATATGTCATCCCACTACCATTATCCTCAACTGCAAGATAATTGCTGCCATCTTTCAACCACTCGATGTTGACTCTATCTGCTCCTGCATCCCAGCAATTAGCTACAAGCTCAACCAAAGCATAATGCGAATCAGCGATAATGCTCCCAGCATGATGCTCTAGAAAACAATCCCCAAAAGTTACTGGCAAATCGAGTTGCTCAAAGTTCATCTAATAAGGTTTCCTGTTTAGTGAAATTTAGAGAAGACAGCGTTCCTTCATTGATAATTATGGCATTAGTTAAGATTTACTATCAAGCAAAATCTTAGCTTCTTCATAAAACACTTGACAATCTATTTATTTCTATCAGGCAAGAAAGTAAATGTTTTAATAAAAAACAACGATTCTTCTTGGACTGTTTGGTCTATTTATGTCCGCAAAGTACTCTCAACATTACTTAAAAAATTATGGGGTAACTGCATCCGTCAGAAATCGCATCGCTGAACTTTGTCCAGAGGCACAACTATTGGAAATTGAGCATAAAGCACTCGATAAAATCGCAGGTCGTTATCCATTTTTGAGCAAAGTTCCTACGTTATATCTTTGGGTTGCATTACACAGTTCAATCTGTGTAATAGGAGCGTTATGTATACTGCTTGCAGTATTTCAATAAGTAGCACAATGATCAACAAAAGTATTTTCTAACAATTTTATGTGTCTTAATTTCCAGAAGTTCATTGTCCCAGCACGCTAGTTGAAACTACCCACTTTAGTGGGAGACTTTAGTTGCTACACAGTTCGCGATGGCTGCAAAAGGGGAGCGTGGTAGGTTTGAGAGAAAACCATCATGAGCGACCAACGACGAGGCAACCCTACCGTAACCCGATTGACTGTGCATCTTGTCTGGGTGACGAAGTATCGATACCTGGTGCTGAAAGGAGAGATCCAGAAGCGGTGTCGAGAGTTGATCGTCCAAATCTGTGATGCCGAAGACGTGAAGATCCTCAAGGGGTTGGTCAGTAAAGACCCTGTGCATATGCACATTGAGTATCCACCGTCAAAATCTATTAGTGATCTCGTGAGGCGGATCAAGGGTCGCACGTCGCGATTGCTACAACAAGAATATCCAGAGTTGGAGAAGCGGTATTGGGGCAAGCACTTCTGGGCAATCGGGTATGGAGCTTGGAGCGCTGGAAATCTCACGGAAGAGCTAGTGCAAGAGTATGTCGAACATCATCGAAACCCATCGAATCAGGATCACGACAATTTCTTGCTGGAATGAGTTCACTTGGGCTTTCAGCCCTGTAAGGAACCTATGTACTTTCGGTGCATAGTGGTTTAGTTTCTAGCGTTGCTCCAGTTCTCTATGAAACCAATTGAGTTGAATTGGGAAGCGTTAGAAAAGCAGAGATTGTTCCTAGGGATATCATTCACAAATTTGAAAGCTTTTTTCTCCAGTTAAAGTTCTAGTCATTCAATTGTCATCAATCTATGATGGATAGAAATATTTTGTAAAGCAATCGGTATTCCCTAGTTTAGTTACTATGTCCTCTTCATGTGATTCTGAAGTGTCACTTTTATAAAGAAGTGGAATCATTCATAAAGTTTCTTGGATTCATTACTCTTTCCAGAACTTAGCAGTTGACATTTATAAGTAAATCGCTGAATCTAAAAATAAATGTACCTAAAATCTGAATCTCTCAGGAAATGGTACATTTGATCTTTGTCAGTTTTTTACTTAGAGCGATATTAAAGAATGAATTCGCTCATACAGTTTTTGTAGCTTAGATTAGTATGGAAAGTCTTCTATCCGCATTAATAACTTCATTGATAACTGCAGTTATTGGTACGCTTTTTAGTGCTATAGTAGCCGCCTCAGCTAGTATTATAACAGCGCTAATTCAAAAAGATAAATATCAAGATGTTGCGGATTTTTTTAGAAAAATCCGTAAGTTCCTGAAGTCAATTCTTGAGAAAATCTTTTGGATATCTCTAGGTATATTTCTCACAACATTTCTATTGTTAATTCTTGGCGGATCATTACCTTTCATAGCAGATTCATCTATTCCTGTAGAAAACCGTAACCTTACCATTAAGGATAAGGAGAATTCCCTTCCTCCTTCAACATCTTTTTCAGCTTTAGGAGATAGCTCGATTGAGGTAGAAATCATAAAGAAACCTGAAAACGGTGATGTGAGTGTTGATCAGGATCATAAAATTACTTACAAGCCCAAAAAATTTTCAGAAGAAGATGCTTTCACCTACAGAGTGAAAGTTGGTAAATTGTTCTCAAAACCAGCCATTGTCAGTGTTAATGGTGTCTCGCTAACCGAGCAAGGTTACGAAAATCTTAGAAGACTCCTTGGAACAAAAAACTGGAAAGAAGCTGATCAGACTACTAAGAAGATTATCCTCGGAGAATTAAATCGTTATGATAAATACGGCTCAAATGATATTTCCCTATCTCAGATAGAAGTTGAACAGGTATGTAAGCATATTAAGCAGCTTGATCAACTTTGGAGAGACAACAGTAATGGAAACTTCGGCTTTACTGCTCAAGCTGAAATTGGACGAAAAATCTTCAGTCAATTGAACATGACAGATCAGAGTAAGCTTTCAACTTTTGTCAAGAAAGTTGGATGGCAATCACTGGAGAAAGATTACAACGAGCTTGACTTCAACTTTAATTCACCAACAAGTAAGCCAAGGGGTTATCTACCAGCATTTCTTGGTATGCGTGCAAATGAGTGGAGAGATTTCTTTCAATCAATTCAGTCTTGCTCTTTAAAGAGGTTTGGTGGAGAAATAAAAGTAGATGAGTAGCGTAAAAACTGTTCTTTTACCCGCCTTAACTTCTTCAGGGGAGGATAATTAACAGAATATCTATGTTCAAAGATAGTTAAATATATGAGCTAAGGATTGATCAAGCTCTTAGCGGTCATCGGTTTTTCCTACTAAATACTGATTCCTAACCTGAATTGATGGAACATGATTCCTAGTTGAGGAACGGGACTCCAGCCCCGAATATAGCTGTTAGAAAATCTGAGTGTATAGTACAGCAAGATTTCAATTTGCATAATTAATTACCAGCAGATGGAGCAGGATCATTTCGTCTCTGAAGCGCGTTAAGCTTTCTCTGTTTCAATTTCTTTTCATCTTCATTGATACAAGCTTGAGGATGAGGAAGGTTACTCAGCAGCCTGATCGAAACCTGACATCGAAGTGGTCTTGCTCTGCCGATCGCTTGTTCCTGTTCTGACTCCAAGAAGAATAATTGTATATTTCTCAAACCTTCATGAGTGTAGGTAATGAAGGGGAATCTAATTCCGTGTCTTTCAATCGCTTGTCTTTGCATCCTTGTATCTTCTGGCATGAACTCAATTCCCAGCGCAACAGCAGACAACAGGTAGACGACTGGATTTCTATGAAATGCACCGATGATCGCAATGTCTTGTCCCTTTAAGTGATCAAACCCTGAGAGTTTTCCGAAATGCATCTCTTTCATAGCATTAGGGAACAAGTCCTTACGTGTCTTATAAGTCAAAGTTGGTAGATTCTCTACCTGTTTCTGTGCATAAGCAACAGCTTTTTCGCTCTGTAATGAAGTCCGACTGAGGGTATAGGTGCTATCCTGCTCAATCACACCCATCATCTCGACGTTCGAGAGATCGTAGAATTTAACTCGATCACCGTAAAGCTGTTTATAAATCTGCTCGTCTACTGTTGCAGACAGAATGATGACTTTCCGATCTACGGGTAAGGGGTTGATCCTGATGAAATGAATCTTAGCGGGTTCACGTAGATCAGCCATGTACCAATCGCTCTGGAAAAAAGCGAGTACATTTCCCGCACATTTATAACTGTTATCCAGTACTTCAGCTTGAATTGCTTCAAAGCTTCTGGGTTCTATCTCCCTTGCTTTTAGCGGACAATTCTTCTCAGCAGTCGTGAGCGACTGTAGATAATTCTCGATCAGCTGCTTGTCTGCTTCATCTGTTAATCGTCCCTGTAAATCGCGCAAATCGTTCACAGAAATACTCCCAATGCTGAGCAGACTGAGTAAAGGATCTTCATCGAAGATGATCGTATCAAACTGATTAAACTCAATGAACAATGCTTTCGGGTGAGTAGTCAGTACTGTTTCACCGGCAGCATAAGCGGAATTGAGTGCTTTGAGATAGTCTGCTAATTCCTGATTGTTCTTCGCTTCTTCAGCAATGAACCGATTTGCTTCCTTGATTGCTCCGATAGAAAAGTAGTAGTCAATTGTATCCTCGACAGTAGATGGTAGATTCTGGGGTAGTCTGGGAGTAACCTTTACAGGAACTTTCATTTTTTCAGCTACTTCATCCTTGAGATCATGGTTTGGGAATGCAATGAGCACTCCTTGCAGATCTTTTAGCCGTGTAGTTTTGCCTAAACCAGTCGAGACCTTAAAAATATAAACGTTCGTATCCTGCGATTGGATCGCAGCATTAAAATCAGCGTCAAATTTCTGCTCAGCTTCAGCAAGTGAGATCGTGTCATATTGTCGAAATCGAACCATCTCAGATTTTCGTCCAGCATGACGCAAGTTCGAGTAGATCCAATCTTCCTCGTAAGGACTATAGTTTTCTAGCGTCTCAGAGGGATAGCCATAAAACTTAAGCACTGAGGGGAGATTGTATAACTTGTTTAGGAACTCAGGTTGCGCTTTGAGCAATTCCGAAAACTCAGGTTGTTGTTGATTTAACTCAATCATTTTGTTGAGCGACTTCTTATACAGAGCGACTCCACCATTCAAGTGGAGTAGATTAGAAGCTAAACCAAAGTATTGAAGGTAAGTTAATTGCTGACCTGACTCGAAATCTTTCAGAACTCGGATCTCTTGTGTTAGAGCTTCCCAATCAACTTTAGCAAGTTCTTTCTTGTGTGCAGTTTTGGATGAAATCTGGTCTTGCCTATAATAATTCTTATAAGCATTTCCATTTTTCATCCCAGTTGTATTAATGAGTTTCTTTTCTAATCTTTTCAGATCACGACTAATGTTTTGGGCGTTACTACGCCCAACAGTAAGAATTCCCAATTCTACGAATAGTCGAGGGAGATTTAGACAGTAATCATAGTTCTCATAGATCAGTTCTTGACCCCCGTAAAACACCTGATCAGGTGAGACAGCTTGTGAGTTATGCTCTGGAAGGATTTCTTTCAAAGCATACATAATTCGATACTGCTCAGCAGTATCTTTAACCTCGTGATCTAATTTCCAAACAAAGCGATATCTCAGAAAATCTGGAGCGCTAGAAAATGAAGTATAAGCAAAAGTACAATCTAATCCTTGATCTTTCAATCTTCCTAAAAGGACTTCAGGGAGAATTCCACACTCGAAATCTAAAGCAAAGATCGATTGACTGATCCAGCTATCACTGTCGTGATTACCTTCAAAAAGTGCACAAGTCCAAGTTTGTCCGATACATGCGAACTTTGCAAGTTCTTCTACCGAGATTTCTACAGTTTGCTGAGTGATCCGCTTTGAGATCATTCCTGCTTCGGCAGAATTTGGTTTACTCTTATATTGAGTGCGATCGATGTGAAGTTTGTGGCGAAAATGAATCGCATGATTTGCGATCATAGTATCATTGAGCATAATGGTAATTAGATAATAAGACGCAATAATTTCTCCACTCTGAGAGTGGATTGAATAGTCATTAAGTGAGGAATAGTTGGTTCCTTACTAATTCCTAAAGTCATGTGGACGAGACTAAGAGCTATGACTCTAATAGCTCTTTCCAAAATTCAAAAATAAGCAATTGTATCTTCCGCTAGTTTCTAGAAAACTAGCGCAGAGCAATTAAATCAAACAGCAAAGATTAAGAAGAAACCAAAGAGGAGAAAATCTCACATTCTCAGATCTAGGTTTGGTTCATTCTTCTTGAAGGTATCAGCTTGAGAAAATACCTATGTCAGCAAATTTAGCTCTAGTCTTCAATTCCTCCGTTTAGCATTCTCGTTGCGGCGATTCGTAAACAAGTTCATTTGTACTTCCACGCTTACTATCATTACACCTACATCTTTGATAGAAAACCGTAAATATACCGGAATACCAAGACAGCGGAATTCGTAGCCTACAAGCTGCTGAGTATTTTCTAACGCTCTTCAGACTCTTCCATCCCTTACCCATGTAAAAGTTTTGAGCGTAGTCTACCTAACTAAGTTGCAAAGGTAGACACGCTCAGCTTATTTTCTAACGCAATCCATTAAAGTTCCGACAGCCTTTCAGGCTTGTTAATCACATGAATGTAATTCCTGATGGTCGTCTCGATATTGGAATGTCTCATCATCTAACTGGCAAATTGTTAGCTGTGACCCCTTTCTAGCGCTCCAGAGCAAGCTATGTCTAAGCAACATACAAATCGCTGCCTTCTAGCCTCATAGCCTTGATAACAGCTTCCAAAACTCTTTTTTAGAGCGCTCTTGCTGCAAGCTTCAAATTAGCTTTTCTAGCCCCTAATCTCTCTAGATATCAATTTTGGGTAGTTCAGGACGATTGATCATGTGTCCGTAAGTTTCCATAACCATTCTCGTGTCAGAATGTCCAGCGATATAGGCTACGCCCGTAATCGGAATACCGGATTCAATTGCATGACTTAGGAGAGTATGCCGCATAGTATGTGGTCTGCGATATTCTATGCCTAAGTGCGAGAGTACTTGCCTCCAATCCTCCCTAAAATTGTCAGCACTAATCCGACATTTCCTTGCACTCGTAAACACAAGTTTCTCTGAAGGTTTTGATCCCAAGCTTTGTAGTAAATCACGTACTTGGGGTGTCATAGTCAGATAGCGAATACTTCCTGTCTTTGTACATTTTCTAACGGTTTCATACCCATTACCTGTTCTTTTCCTTGATAGAGTTTCGCAAACTGTTATCTCATTCCGCTCAAAATTGATGTGTTTCCATTGCAGTCCGATCGCTTCTCCGAGACGCACCCCTGTCATCAGCAAGAAAGCGACAAATGGAACGTAGTGTGGATACTGATATTCAAACCTGCTAATGATAGATTTCATCTCATTCTGATTGAATGGTTTGATTCGAGATTTGATAACTTTCCGAGATTTAACTTCACTAAATGGATCGTGCAGCACTATCGCTTTGGATACAGCCCATTTGAAGCATGATTTAAGGTAACTGAGACGTTTATTGAACGTAGATGGAGAAAGCTTAGCAGTTATCAACCAATCAACATCTGAGACTGACGGATTAGCTTTTTCAAGCATTCTACGTATGCACTTGTAATGATTTGCTTTTGTCTCTAGTGCTAGATCTAAACTTTTCACCCAAGTGTCCCATACGCTAAGCAATTTTGTATCCTTACTTGACTTCTTGCGCGATTCCTGTATGAGCGTTGCTTCTGGTGTGGAATTGTACCGATATCGATTCAGCGTTGGATCGAAAACACTTGCGAGAATGTCGTTTTGAATCTTTGTAGCGATAGATCGCGCGATCGCAAGATCTCGTTTATTTGCGTAATCTCCCCCTTTAATAGGATTGAAGCTGTATCGTTTCCCGTTAACTGTGAACTTAAGCTGAATACTGCCGTTGTTGTTGACAGGGATGATTTCGCGCATTGTCCTAAATTTGTCCTAAACGAGTGCTTCGGATTTAGGACAACTGCTGTAAGACTTCAAAAGCGTGTGAAATCAGGGCTGTGAGAGACTTCTGTTAGAAATGCGGGTATAGCTCAGTGGTAGAGCGTCACCTTGCCAAGGTGAATGTCGCGCGTTCGAATCGCGTTACCCGCTTTCTAACAGAAGTCTCTCAGAGTCCTGATTTCACGGGCTTTCGATCGCTCTTTGCAATATTTTCTTGGCAAAAAGGTTAGTGCGATAGTACTAGCGTTTGGGTGTTTTTCAGGCGATTCCGGTCGTTTATTGGGGTAAAATTGGGGTAAAGCTAAAACCCCTTGCCCCAGGAGATTTTTATGTACTCAAACACTCCAGGGAAAGCGTTCAAGGGCACAGTAAAAGTTAAGAGTTCTAATGGGCGGTTACAGCTTGTTTTTAGCTACGGCGGCAAGCGCCATTATTTGTCCACGGGTTTAGTCGATACGGCAACGAATCAGCGTCTTGCTCAATTGAAAGCGGGCGAGATCGAGAAAGATATTCTCTACGAGCGGTTCGATCCAACGTTGGAAAAGTACAAGCCGCAATCTGCGCTGAGTACAGCGACTAAAGTTACTTCGATCGCTCCACCGAAAACCTCGCTGGCGGATTTGTGGGAGAAATTCATCGAGTTCAAGCGACCCCAGTGCAGTCCGAACACGATGAAGCTGAAGTATTCGGTTTACACCAACTATCTCAAGCGTCTTCCGACCCATGACTTGGAAAAAGCGGGCGAGATTCGGAACTTCGTGGTGAAAAATATTCCCCTGAGTTCCGGGAAGGATTTTCTGACTCGGCTTTCAGCTTGCTGTAATTGGGCGATTTCGTCAGGACTGATCACGTCCAATCCATTTAAGGGGATGCCTGCCGAAATTAAAGTTCCGAAATCTCAAAGCGACGATGAAGATATCGAGCCGTTTACACCCGAAGAACGGGATTTGATTCTTGCAGCGTTTGAGAGCGATCGCTTCTGTCCCCAATGCTCTGCCTACAAACACAGCTATTACACGTCTCTGATGAAGTTCCTCTTCTACACAGGTTGTAGACCGTCCGAAGCAGTGGTGTTGCAGTGGAAGAATATCAGCAGCGACTTGCGCTTAATTTCATTCGAGCAGGCGTTGATCGAGAGCGAAGACGGCAGAATGATCCGGGAGGGATTAAAGACGCAGGAACGGCGGAAGTTTCCGTGCAACGATCGCTTGCAAGCTCTCTTGGCATCGGTCAAGCCGCAGGAATGTAAGCCAGAAACTCTGGTTTTTCCCAGCATCAAAGGTAAGTACATCAACACCAACAATCTGAGAAATCGGATTTACAAGCCAATTCTAGAGGGGCTGGGCATTGAGTATCGCAAGTTGTACCAAACGCGGCACACTTTCATTACACTGGCTCTAGAAAATGGGCTGGATGCGAAGGATGTGGCTCGACTGGTGGGGAATTCTCCAGAAGTGATTTATCGGCATTATGCTGGGAACAAACGCGACCTGTTTCTGCCAGAGTTCTAACTTGAGTTGAGAACTGAAGTAGGACTGTGAGCGATCGCAGTCCTATTTTTTGTGATTGTCGTCGAGCTTCCAGTTGCGAATTTCAGCGAGAGCAGTTGCGCTTTCCTCGGCACTCACCTTTGGCAATCGATTGGTGAAGTAGTCTTCTAAACCCAGCGGCTCACTAATCTCGTCCTCGATGCCATCCAAGACTCGTGGACTCGTCCACGTCACCATCCAATCGCGATCCCAAAAGATGCGATCGATCAGTTCTTCGATGACTTCATCCCACAATTCGAGATTGTTGGAACGATCGTTGAATGCCGCCTCGTCCTCATCGACTCCATACTCCTCTTCTGTAGCTTTCCAGTTAGGCAGGACATATTCTTCAAACGCTTTCCAAACCAATCGACGGTAAAAGTAACCCAGCTCCTCATCGTCCTCTTCATCGAGCCAGTCGCCTTGACTTAGCTCGATTTCTTCAGCGATACGACGGCGGAGAAAGGCGAAGGGAAAATAGGCAGCCGCCTCTAACACGTTCGAGAGTTCTAAGATTTTAACGTCGGGTTTCAGCAAAGCTGAGAGACAAGTGTGGAGCAAAAGAATCTTTTGATCGAAGCTGGCAAGGTCGAATATACGATCGTAGGTCTTCACGTCAAAGTCGTCGTCATATTCGATGGCATCTTCCAGGTAATCGATCGCGTGCTGCATCGCTATGAGGTACACTTCTGCTTCGATGCCCGTGAGAATGCGATCGCCAATGTGGGTATGCCAGGTCATAACGTCAAATCACAACAGCCAAGAATAAATTGCTGTCATAACGTTAGCAAGGGAAGCGTGAGATCTCTCCAATTAAATCATTTAGCGTTATGTCTGGCATAATTCCTGATATTCAAAAAGCCCACAGCCTGATTCTTGCTAATGCTGAATCTGTGCTGATAAACGCGATGCAGGTTTGAATAGTTTTCGTCCATGACGGTTTCAGTGTTGGCACAAGAAAACCACTCTGAAATGTCTAGACAGAGTGATTTTTGCGTCCAGAATTGATTGCAGCAATCAGGAGTTCTTTTTGCTTGTCTTCTTCTGGTTGCTCAGAAGACTCGATTGATATCGCTCGATCGCTCGTTGATGAGAAATTGGATCGTGGCGATTGCAGAGCCAGTCTTGAATAAGTTCTAAGTTATACCGAATACAACGGCTGTTGATCCGTACCCAATGAATTCCTTCTAACCAATCTCCCTGTTTCCGATATCTTTTTAGGGTATCACCGCTCAGGGTGAGATATTGTGCGATGCGTCGCTTGTTAACAAATGCAACCATTAGCTCATACCAAATCAAAAAATACCAGCGACAGATAGTGCATCTACGATAAAGCTAAAGCCAGTTACAGAAGCAACGGTTTCTGCGGTTAAATCGGCAATCAGCGTGTCCACTTTCGTTTGCAGTTGAG